>Ga0315284_10001152_pt1 | contig 37380 bp, 28 predicted proteins | sample YL17G09_16_MG_FD_203696 | JGI IMG/M metagenome (GOLD analysis project Ga0315284, IMG submission 203696) | Sediment microbial communities from Yellowstone Lake, YNP, Wyoming, USA - YL17G09_16 | ecosystem: Environmental > Aquatic > Freshwater > Lake > Sediment | place: USA: Wyoming | collected...
TGCTGCTGGGCGCCCTGACCTGGCGGCAGGGCTACGACTACCGGGACATCGAGACGCTGTGGAACCAGACGGTGAAGAAGAATCCCTCCTGTTTCATGGCCCATAACAACATTGGGACGATCCTGGCCAACCGCGGCCAGATGCGGATCGCCATGTCGCACTTCCAAAAGGCGCTGGAACTGCATCCCAAGTACAAGGATGCCTACTACAACCTGGCCAACGCCTTTGCCAGTCTTCGGGACACCGACGCGGCGCTGTCGAACTTCTACAAGGCCATCGAGATAGACCCGGAATATAGCGAAGCACACAACAATCTGGCTGTTCTGCTGGCCGGCCTGGGACGCAACGACGAGGCCTTGCAGCACTGGAAGGAGGCCGTGAAGGACTCTCCTGAATACCCCATCTTCCGCGTCAATCTCGCCAATCTCTTGTGCCAGACCCAAAGGTATCCCGAGGCGATCGAACAGTGCCAGGAGGCTTTGCGAATCGAGCCGAACAACGCCGAGGCGCACTGTTACATGGGCACTGCCCTGGCGGGCATCGGCCAGTGGGAGGAGGCGGCCTGGCATTTCCGACGGACGCTTGAAATCTCTCCCCGCCACGCCATGGCCCAAGCCGGACTGGCCGATGCCACCAGGCTTAGGGGTCAGGCAAGGGCGACAACCACACCGTCGCAGGTCAGTCGCTAAAAGCAGGCCGGGACCGCACCTGGCCAACAAGCGGGGTTGTTGGAGGCGGCAAGTCGCTACGGACGCTGCCACTGTTCCAGATGGGCCGCCACGAAGGCGTCGTCGGCTAGGTGCGGGTAGGCGGCGCAGACACGCTGGATCTCCTGGGCTTGTCGGGGGGAAAGCCCCGCCCGCTCGTCCAGGCACCAGATGCCTTCCATCAAGCCCTGCCGCCGCAGCACCTCGTGGATGCCTGGAATACAGCCGGCGAAGTCGTGGGCCACATCGAAGATCGCCGCGTTGGCGTCGGTCAGTTCGGCGCCCAGGCGCAGCATGTCGGCGGGAACATCTCCACCGGCTTCCGCCAGCGCCTGGCAGCGAGCCAGCAGCTCGACGGCCTGGGAGGTCCACACCGCCCACTGGCCCAACAAGCCGCCCACGATCCGACGTTGTACCCATTCCCCCCCGACCTTGAATCGAAACGGGGTGAGCAGGTCGGCGACGATGTTGTCGTCGTTGCCGGTGTAGAGGGCCACGTCGTCGCGCCCGCTCTCGGCGGAGGCGCGGAGGACGTCCAGCGTGCGGTAGCGGTGGAAGGGGGCGATCTTGACGGCGCAGACGGTCTCGATCTCGAAGAACCGCCGCCAGAAACCGTGCCCCAGCACCCGTCCGCCCACCGACGGCTGGAGGTAGAAGCCCACCAGGGGCAGCACATCGCCCACGGTACGGCAGTGGCGGATGAGTTCATCGTCACTGGCCTCTCGCATGGCCGCCAGGGACAGCAGCGCCGCGTGATATCCCAAACGGCGGGCCAGGATCGCCTCCGCGACAGCCTGGGCGGTGTTTCCGCAGACGCCCGCGATGCGGACCAGCGGTTCCTTGCGCGCGCGGTCCAGGCGGTCCATCTCGTCGGCTGCCAGGGCCAGTACCGGTTCGAAGAGGCCGATATTCGGCTGGCGAATCTCGAACTGGGTGCTGTGCACCCCGACGGCTAAACCACCCACTCCCGCGGCGCTGTAGTAGCGCAGCAGCACGCGCTGGCGTTGCGGATCAAACCTGCGCCGTGCGTCCAGGATCAGCGGGATGGCCGGTATCGCCACCCCGCGCCGCAGGATCGTCCGGAAGGTTACGTGTCTTTCCGATGGGTCCATGGAGCCACCGTCCCGTGGGCGGTTAAAACCGCCCGTCCTGTGTTTCAAAGTGCGTGGGCTTGCCGAGTGTTGCCCCGCCGTGGCGGAGCCAGTCCGCCGTCCAGCGGATCACGCGATCCACGTCCACGCGCGGACGGCCAAATAATTCCGTCGCCCGCGAGGCGTTGCTGAGGTAGCCCATCCCGTTTTTTTCTCCGCTGAAAATCGGGCGGCGACCCAGAAGCTCCCCGAATTGCTGGGCGATACGGCGGATGGAGATCGTCTCCGGACCGGTCACGTTCAGCGCCGCCGGTGGCGACTGAGCCAGGGTGAGGCTCAGCAGGGCGATGTTGCACGCATCCCCCTGCCAGATGACATTGGCAAAACCCGTGGTCAGGTCCACCGCCTGGCCGGTCCAGACCCGTTGGGCCACGTCCATCAACACGCCGTAACGAAGCTCCACCGCGTAGTTCAGCCGGAAATGGAGGACCTTCAGGCCGCACTTGGCGGAGGCGTAGTCAAAGGCCCGCTCCCGGCCCAGGCAGGACATGGCGTATTCGCCCACCGGCGCGGGGGGCGTCTGTTCGGTGGCGCCGCCGGTATCGACGTGCTGGATCGGATAGACGCATCCGGTGGAAAACGCCACCACGCGGACCGGCCCAAGCGCCCTGGCGACATCGCCGGCCAGCAGGGTGTTGACCGCCCAGGTGGTCGGCTCGTCACCAGTGGAGCCGAACTTCCGTCCAGCCAGGTAGATGACATTGGGCGCCTTGGGCAGCTTCCTCAAGGCCGCGGGGTCCAGCAGGTCCAGTTGATGCGTCTCGATGCCGTCGGCCTGGAGGCTGTCGAGCCTTCCGGCATCGACGGCGATGACCTTCGCCTTGCTCCCGGCCGATCGGACGGCCCGCGCCGCCATCCTCGCCAGGGAAGGCCCGATCTTTCCACCGGCGCCGATGATCAGAATGTCGCCGTCCAGCCTGGCGACAAGGTCCACCAGTTCCTCTCGAGGCCGGCTGAGAAGCTCGTCAAGCTGCTGAACCGTCGATACGGTCTCCGGCAATTTTCCCATGTGCCCTGCTTTCCTTGATTCGGCGACTCATCGGGACAATTTCTTCAACGCCGCCATGAGATCATCGGCGTCAAAGACCACACCGAACATGATGCTCACCCGCCACAGACCGATCTCCTTGCAAAGCTCCCGGCGGGCCGTGAGGTGATTTTCCACGGCCGTCGTCGCCTGGCGGATGGCGGAGCAAGTCACGCCGTAGCGCGACATGTCCAGCATGCCCCCCGGACTCATCAGCAGGCACCAGTCGATGGCGAAACCCATGTAGATCAGGTGGTTGACCTGGTGGTGGCGACACAGCGCCGCCAACTGATGGCTGGTGACGGCGATGGGTTCATCGCCCAGGGGCTTGGCCTGGGGGGCGAAGTCGATAACCTTGGACACGCGGCTGCAATCCTCGGCGTTGCCCTTGCCGGGAAAAACGTTGTCGCCGCGGAACTGCCCCAGTTTCCTGGTTACCGAATCGGATGGCACTGCCTGGGGATTGGGCGGTTCCGGCCCGGCCAATTCGACCGTCTTGGCGTAACCGGGGTATTTCTTGAGGAACTCGCCCTGACTTTGCACGTGAAAGAGGCGCAGCGAGGATTTCCGCACCGCTTCCAGCAGGGGCGGGAAGACCTCGCGGCAGATCCGCTCGCAACGGGGCAGGTACTCCACCGCCCGATACCAGCCTGGAAACTCCTGGCGCGTGAAGGGATCCCATGCGTGCATGACGGCCACGGCGGTATGCTCGGGGACGATCTCGATCTCTGCCCGCTGCCAGCCGCCATAGCCTTCCCCCGGCACGTCGCGGGAATAGTCGGCGTCGAACTGCTGGTAGTAGTTCGCCCAGACTTTGACAATCTGCTCGCCCATCGGATCTTCCTCGCATGAAGGGCTTTGAGTGTCATGCTCCGGCCTCGCGGAAGCATCGGCCGAGCGAGACTCAAGGACTTACATCATAAATAACGGCGCCGGGAAAAGCACACAGGCTTTCCGGCGGCGTCCGCTGGGCGCTGCATCCTTGAAACCGTGCCTCGGCGGTTATATAGACTCACCAGTCCGTCGCGCGCCGCGGACGGTTTCGAAGGTGGTGGACCGAATGAGCGAAGGCATCTCCAAACGGTTGTCTTTCCTGGACCGCTACCTGACGTTGTGGATCTTCCTGGCCATGGCCGTGGGAGTGCTGGGGGGGTACTTCTTCCCCCCCATCGTGGATTTCTGGAACCGCTTCCAGCACGGCACGACCAACGTCCCCATCGCCGTCGGGCTGATCCTGATGATGTATCCGCCACTGGCCAAGGTGCGATACGAGGAGATGGGCAGGGTCTTTCGCAACTACAAGGTCCTGGGGTTGTCGCTGGTTCAGAATTGGGTGATCGGCCCGGTGCTGATGTTCGCCCTGGCGGCGCTGATGCTTCCCGACCGGCCCGAATACATGACCGGGTTGATCATGATCGGCCTGGCCCGCTGCATCGCGATGGTGATCGTCTGGAACGACCTGGCCGGGGGCGACCCCGAATACGCCGCGGGACTGGTGGCGTTCAATTCCGTCTTCCAGGTGCTGTTCTTCTCCGTCTATGCCTATTTCTTCGTGACGGTCCTTCCGGCGGCGGTGGGGCTTGCGGGAGCTGCCGTCAACGTCACCATCGGACAGATCGCCTGGAGCGTCTTTATCTACCTGGGCATTCCCTTCCTGGCGGGCGTGATCACCCGCGCGGTGCTGGTTCCCCTGGCGGGCAAGGATTGGTACCACCGGCGGTTCATCCCTCGCATCAGCCCCATCACGCTGATCTCGCTGCTGTTCACCATCGTGGTGATGTTCAGTCTCAAGGGCGAGTACATCGTGCGGCTGCCGATGGACGTGCTGCGGATCGCCGCGCCGCTGCTGGTGTATTTCGTGCTGATGTTCCTGGCGACCTTCTGGATGAGCGCCAAGGCCGGGGCGAATTACGCCCAGTCCGCCACGCTGGCGTTCACGGCGGCGTCCAACAACTTCGAGCTGGCCATCGCCGTGGCGATCGCGGTCTTCGGCATCGGTTCCAGCCAGGCCTTCGCCGCCGTCATTGGACCGCTGGTGGAGGTGCCCGTGCTGATCGCCCTGGTGAATGTGGCCTTGTGGATCAAGCGGAAGTATTTCACCCAGCCGACGGGGGCATGAATCCCGGTGTCCCGCCCTCAAATGGGGCCGCCGACCGGGGGCTTTGCGCCAATGAAAAGGGAAGTCCTTCAAACGGACTTCCCTGCGAGTTGACTGGAGCCGATGGGGCTTGAACCCATGACCTTCTGCATGCCATGCAGACGCGCTCCCAACTGCGCCACGGCCCCGAGTTTTGCCGACGGCCATCCATGACCGCCGAAGGCCAACTCTCAAAAAGTCCTTGTATCAGGACGAAGCGATTGCGTCAAGCAAATCGCCTCACCAGGGATTGGAGCAGACCAGGAGACACTCCCGCTGGAAGCGTCCCGCCAGGGCGGCCAGGACGCGATGAGCCTCCTCCAGGTCGTCGCAGAGGATAAACAGGGCGCTGCCGCTGCCGGTCATGCCAACGTCTTGACCGACGGCGCCGGCCATCTCCTGGCGAATCCGGCGGAGTGGGGGGAAAAGCTCCTCCGCCGCCGGGGCGAGTTGATTGACCAGCAGACCGCGCCAGCGGGACGGCGGCTGGGCCAACAGGGCGACGTCGAGCTGCCTGCCCATTGCAGGCCCCTGGCGGTCGAAGGCCTGATAGACCGCCGTCGTAGAGCAGGCCGGCTCGCCCATCCACAACACGGTAACGAACGGATGCACGGAGACCGGCTCGATGCGCTCGCCGCGTCCGGTCATGCGCAAGGCCGCCGGGCCGAAAAACAGCGGCGCGTCGCTGCCCAGCCCCGCCGCCAGCGAGGAAAGTTCCGCGTTCCCCAGGCCCAGCCGCCAAAGCTCATTCAGGCCCGCCAGCACGGCGGCCGCGTCGGAAGAACCGCCGCCCAGGCCCTTGCCGGGCGGGATGACCTTGTGGAGCACGATGTCGGCCCCGGGGACTTTCCGTCCATTCGCCAACGCCCTTGCCGCTCGCAACGCCAGGTTGTGCTCGTCGGGTCCGCAATCGGCGCCGTGGCAGGAGAACGTGATCTGGCCGTCCCCGCGGCTTCGCAGAGCGATTTCGTCGTAGAGCGTCACCTTGGCCACCACTGAGTCCAGCGGGTGGTACCCATCCGCCCGCCGCGGTCCCACCAGCAGATTCAGGTTGATCTTCGCCGGGGCGAGAACTCGCAGGCCATCGGCGCTAACACTTATCCGGGACCGCGCGGCGAGCGACTCCATCACATTGCCCTTGGCAGGATCCATGACGATGGGTTCGGTCCTACGACCTTAGTTGCCTCATTACGGCTGCGTCGCGGGCCGACAGCGTGGGATAGTCCTTGTCGCTTCCGACGTCGGGGCGGCGCTTCCAGCTTCGCTCGCATCGCTGGTAGCGGGAGCGGCTGTCGAGGACTTCCACCTCCACTGCCTGGCCCGGCGGCAGCGGGCAGTCCCGTTCGATGCGAGCGTGGCCCACGCCCAGGAGGTCTTCCAATTCGGCGACGTAGGTCGAAAGCAGTTGGGCGACGGCGTCCTTGCCCGTGGCCACCTTGAAGACCACCTCGGCGTCCAGGGGGTTCTTGACACCGGCGTTTCGCAGGGCCTCCAGCTTCACCAGCCCGGCGGAGCGGAGGTCCATCAGCCGCTGCCAGACCCATGCGGGACCGGCTTCGAGAGTATCGGCGGAAAAGCCCGCAAGGTCCACGTTGGCCAGGCGCAACTCCTCCGCCGCCTTGACGGCCGAGGGATCGCAATCCGGCAACAGGGCCAAATGCACGCTGTCCGGTTCGCCAGCCGGGCGGTTGGGGATGTGTTCCCAAGCCTCCTGGCAGGTGTGCGGAAGGATCGGCGCCAGCAATTTCACCAAGGCCATAAGCATCTCGTGGATGACCGTCTGCGTGGCCCGCCGGCGCGGGGAATTCGGCGCGTCGCAATAGAGGCGGTCCTTGACGGCCGAGAGATATACGCTGGAGGCCTCCACCGTGCAGAACTCGTGCATCAGCCGGGTGGCGCGATGAAACTCATAGGCGTTGTAGGCCCCCCGGACCTGGCGGATCAATACGTGCAACTGCATCCACATCCACAGGTCCACCGAGTGTGCCTGCGGCTCGGCCGCGTCGGTGGCGGGGTTGAAATCCTCACAGGCCCCCATGCAGAACCGTAGCGTATTGCGGATCTTGCGGTAGGCGTCCTCGCTTTGGGCGATGAGCTTGTCGCTGCATCGTATGTCGTCCTGGTAATCCTGGCCGGCCACCCAGAGCCGCAGGATGTCGGCGCCGCGCTTTTCCAACTGCTCGACGGCGTCGACGGTGTTGCCCATCGACTTGCTCATCTTGTAGCCCTCGTCATCGACGACGAAGCCGTGCGTGAGCACCTGCCTGAATGGCGGCCTGCCGACGGCGCCCAAGGCCGGAAGCAGCGACAGTTGGAACCAGCCGCGGTGTTGATCGCTGCCCTCCAGGTACAGATCGACGGGAATATCATCGACAAGCCCCATGGCCATCGCGGCGGCAAACCAGCTCGAACCGGACTCGAACCACACGTCGAAGATGTCCTTGCCGACGGCCAGTTGGTCGATCGGGAATTCGGCGGGGTTCTTCACCGCCGGGTCGGACTTGATGTCGTACCTGGCCAGCAGTTCCGCCGGCGAGAGGTTGAACCAGCTATCACTGCCGCACTCGGCGATGACGGCGGCGACCGCGCGGACGGAGTCAGCCGTCAGCAGCGGCTTGCCCGCGGCGTTGTAGAAGGCTGGGATGGGTAGGCCCCAGGCCCGCTGGCGCGACAGGCACCAGTCGGGCCGGCTATCCAGCATGCCGGCGATGCGGTTGCGGCCCCAGGGAGGCACGAAGTCGATCCCGCCGTCGCGAGAATCCCGCCGGCAGGCCTCCATCGCCAGCTCGCGCAGCGACCGGCCGAGACCGGAAAGGGGGCGGTCCACCGCGATGAACCATTGCTCCGTGGCGCGGAAGATGGTGGGCGTCTTGGACCGCCAGTCGTGCGGGTAGGAGTGCGTGACGGTTTCTGTAACCAGCAGGGAGCCGTCCTTTGCCAGATGATCGACGATCAGCCCGTTGGCGTCCCAGACGCCCTTGCCGACCAGCCACGGTGCCACGGTGTCGTCAAATGTCCCGTCGGCCTGCACGGGGCAATAGATGTCCAGATGGTGCTTCAGACCCGTGCCGTAATCCTCCAGGCCGTGGCCCGGGGCGGTGTGGACCAGTCCCGTGCCGTCCTCCAGGGTGACGTATTCGGCGGCCACGACGGAGCATTGCTTCTCCGCCAAGGGATGCCGATAGGTCAGACCAGCATGGACCATCTCCGCCCCGCTGATGCGCCCCATGACTTCGTGAGACTTCACCCACCCCTGCCGCCTGGCGTTCAACACGTCCAGCACGGCTTGGAGGCGATCCTCGGCGACGACCAGCGTCTTGGGTCCGTCGCCGGTCTCCAGGCGCAGACAGACGTAGATGGAATCCGCCTTCACGGCAACGGCTAGGTTGGCCGGCAATGTCCACGGCGTGGTGGTCCAGACCGCCAGGGCGATAGCCTCGTTGCCTTTGCGCGGCAGCTTGGCGGCGGAGGAATCGTTCAGGCGGAAGGCCACGTAGATGCTGGGGTCCTGGCGGTCGTGGTATTCCAGTTCCGCGTCGGCCAGGGCGGTCTGGTTGGCGATCGACCAGTGCACCGGCTTGAGTTGCTTGTAGACCACGCCCTGCTCGACCAGGCGGGCGAAGACCTCCAGCACCGCCGCCTCGTACCGCGGGCTCATGGTGATGTACGGGTTGTCGAACTCGCCCATCACGCCGAGGCGCTGGAACTGCTCGCCCTGGATATTGATGAACTTCTCGGCGATGGCGGCGCACCGCTGGCGGACTTGCATGGCCGTCATCCCGGCGGCCTTGTCGCCCAGCTCGTCGGCGACCTTCTGCTCGATGGGCAGGCCGTGGCAGTCGTAGCCGGGGATGAACGGAGAATCGAAGCCCGTCATGTTCTTGATCCGCACGACCATGTCCTTGAGCACCTTGTTGAGGGCGGTGCCCATGTGGATGTTGCCGTTGGCGTAAGGCGGGCCGTCGTGGAGGATAAATCGCGGCGCGCCGTCGCGGGCCTTGCGGATCCGCCCGTAGAGGTCCTCGCTTGCCCATCGCTGCTGCAAGAGCGGTTCCTTGGCCAGCAGGTTGGCCTTCATGTCAAACGACGTCTTGGGCAGGTTCAACGTGTCCTTGAAGTTGCTCTTGCCTTCACTCATTCACTCGCTCCTGGCAGGCCCGCATCTGGGCTGGGATCGCAGGCGTTAATAAAAAACCCTGGCGACATGTTAGCCCCAGGGCCGTCGATTTCACGAAAATCTTACCTTCGCCTCAGGGCGCCCGACACGCAACGTCCAAGGCGGCAATCATGCCTGCGCGGACGAACTCCCCAGCCGAGTCCGGCCAAGGGCAGATCGCGTTGCGTCGAGTCGTCCGCATCATCCTTGTTCTTTCGCCTCGCAGGCGATTGGGCAGTTGACGGATTATGGTGTTGGCCCGTGAAAAGTCAATCGGCGAGATCATCCGGGGAGCTTGGCTCTTGTCGGGTCGGTCCTTCCACTCCCTGCGCCCAGGAGGGGTGATCGGCGGGCAGGACGGCCACGGGCGCCGGGACCGCCATGGCCAGGACCTTCGGCGCGCCGCGACCCAGCAGGTCGATCTTTCGCCAGGCGCCGGACTCAAATCGCCAGGCCGTCGCAATGCCCAGCGCCACGACGTACAGGCTGGCGGCAATCCACGGTCCGATGCTAGTCCACTGGGGCATCAGCCACACAGCCGCGGCGCCCGCTCCGACGACCAGCCCCCAACTGAGCAGGATGGTCATGACCATCGGCCAGTAGGTGTCGCCCGCGCCGCGCAGCGCGCCGACGTAGATGATCCCCACGGCGTCGAAGAGTTGGAAGACGGCCGCACAAAGCATGATGTCGCCGCCGATGCGCACGATCTGTTCGGCCAACGCCGCGGTCGTCTGCCCCTCCACCAGGGCCGCCGGATCGATCCGCACGAAGAATTCAACCATGGGGTGACGAAACAGGTAGAACGCCAGGCCGCAGACGCCCATGTAGACCATCGCCACCAGAAGCGCCACATGCGCCCGGCGCCGCGCCAGGTCGTAGCGGGCCTCTCCGATGCACTTGCCCACCATCGCGGTGGTCGCCACGCCGATGCCGACGGCCGGCATGAAGGACAGGCCCATGTACCGCATCGCCGCGGTGCTGGCAGCCAGGTGGGCGGTTCCGAACCGCCCCACCAGCGCCGCGGAAAACAAGCTCCAACTGGCGATGTCGTTGAACAACTGCACGCCCGCCGGCCAGCCCACCCGCAAGATCGCCAAGACATGTCGCCACCGGGCCAGGCGAAACAGGCCCGTGGCGTAACGCCTCCGTATCGAGGAGGCCAGGAACGCCGCCGTCAACATCAGCAACTGGAGGCTCCAGCTCAGCACGCTTCCGATGGCCGCGCCCTCCAGGCCCATGGCCGGGAAGCCCAACTTGCCGAAGATCAGCACCCAGTTGGCCGCCACGTTGAACAGGTTGGCCGTCAGCGAGGCAACCAGCACGATCTTGGGCCGGTGGATGCCGAAGAAGAACTGCTCCAGCACCCTGCTCGGCAGTGTCACCAGGGAGCTGACGGCCATGTAACGGAAATAGGTGATCTCCTGCGCCAGCACGTCGGGGGAATGGCCGAAGAGGCCGAAGATCGGTCCGGCCAGCAGCGCCAGGGGCGCGATAAAACAGGCGAAAAGCATCGCCACCGCCAGCCCAGCCCAGACGTACGCGCCGATCTGCTTGAACCGCCCCGCGCCATAGTTCTGGCTGACAAAGGTGTTGATCACCGTCAGCGTGCCCAGGGCGAAACTTTCTGGGATGAAGGCAAACATGCCGCCCAGAAACTGCGCGCTGAAGGCCGCCGGACCGACGAAGGCGACCATCAGCCCGTCGACAAACTTCAGCATCGTGCTGTTGAGCATGGTCAGGCTCGCCGGCCAGCTCAGCGACAGCACCTCGCCAAGGCCCCACCTGGGCTTGTCATTTAAGGGTTGGTTCATACGTCGATTAATGGTAGCCCCAGTCCCGAAACGTCGATTCCCCGCCGCCTGGGACGGATGGAAGGGGATAATACACGCTTTGGCGCGATGGCACAAAGCGCCCCTTCGATCATTCCTTTGGGTGGCGATGACCCGCCAGGATCATGGATAGGCGAAGAAAAAACTACTCGTGGCGCAGGGCCTCGATGGGATCGAGCTTGGCCGCTCGCAGGGCTGGGTAGAGGCCGCTGGCCAGTCCCACCGCCACGGCCATCACGAAGGGAACGATCAGCGTTGAGGCCGAGACAATGGTGGTGAACCGCAGCAGCGTTTCCACCGCCCAAGGCACCAGTACGCCCACGGCGATGCCCAACAGCCCGCCGAAGGTGGTCAGCGTGACGGCCTCGACGAGGAATTGGACGGTGATGTCCCGCCGTTTGGCCCCCAGGGCGCGGCGGATGCCGATCTCACGCGTCCGCTCGGTGACGCTGGCCAGCATGATGTTCATGATTCCGATGCCGCCCACCAGCATTGACACCGATGCAATGACCAGGAACATGAAGTTCCACAGCCGCCGCTGCTGCTTGATCTGCTCGATGATCTCCAGGGGGACGGTCACCTCGTAGTCCTGCTTTTCGTGGTAGCGTTGTAGCATGCTTCGGGCGATCGTCGCACCGTTGATGACGGATGCCTCGTCGGCCATCTGGAGAATGCACTGGCTGACGATGACCTTCTCGTAGGTTTCGCTGCCGGCCGAAACCATGATATTGATCTCGCCAAATCTGGCCAGGTCGGCGGTCATGGGAATGACGATGTAGTTCTCCACGTCGCTAGCCCCGCCGGCCAGCGCCAGTGGGAGCTGTCGGATGATCCCCACGACGGTGAACGGTTCAGACCCCAGCCAGATGGTCTGGCCCAGGGGGTCGTTGTAGAGCAGTAGCCGCCGGGCCATCGAGGCGGTGAGGATGCAGACGGGCCTGCTGCGCAGGTAATCGGTGCTGGTGAGGAACCTGCCGCCCACCATGTCCGTCTGTGCGATCTGCGAGTAGGCCGGTTCGGTGGCGATAACCGTCGCCGAGATGCTCCGTCCGGCCACCCGGGCGTATTTCTGCGTGCGTCGCACCACGACGCAGCGGACCACCCCGGGCAGGTTGCTGCGCAGGCGAGCCACATCCTTTTTGGCCAGACCGTATTCGAGGATTCCGAAGGATTGCGCCGAGGCGCCCGACTCCTCCGGCGGCTTGACGGAACTGACGATGATGTTGTTGCTGCCCATGCGGCGCAGGGCGAGCTGTGCCTCATAGCTGCCGCCCTCGTTGATCGCCAGCATGGCGATGACGCTCCAGACGCCAAAGAGGATGCCCAGGATGGTCAGGCCCGAGCGGACCTTGTGCGCCACCAGGCTGTGGAGGCCCAGGCGAAGGATGTCCCAGAGCTTGCCCGTGAAGATATTCATGCCTCTTCGCCCCGGAGGTGGTTGCGACGGTCGGAATCGACCAGGCCGTCGCGCAGGCGTATGATTCGATGCGTGTGGTCAGCCACCCCTTTGTCGTGCGTGACCACGATGAGGGTCCTTCCGCGCCGATGAAGGTCGTCGAAAAGGGCGAGGATTTCCCGGGAGGTCTGACTATCCAGGTTGCCCGTAGGTTCATCGGCCAGCAACACCAGGGGATCGTTGGCCAGCGAACGGGCGATGGCGGCCCGCTGCTGCTGTCCACCGGAAAGCTCCGAGGGGCGATGGTCCAGCCGATCGCCGAGTCCCACCATGGCCGCCAGTTCCATTCCGCGGGGGCGCCGGCGGCGGCGCGGGATGCCTTGGTAGAACAACGGGATCTCGATGTTCTCCACCAGGGTCATCTGCGGAATAAGGTTGAAACTCTGGAAGATGAAACCGATCCGTCGGCTCCGCACGTCGCTGAGTTGGTCGTCGCTCATCCCGGAGACATCCTGTCCGCCCAGCCAGTAGCGGCCTCGGGTGGGACGGTCCAGGCATCCCAGGAGGTTGAGCATCGTGCTCTTGCCCGATCCGCTGGGGCCCATGATCGCGACGTACTCGCCTTGTTCGATAGTCAGGTCCACGCCCCGCAGCGCCGCCACGCCCGGGCCGACGGGATAGACCTTCCACAACTCCTCCAGATGGATCAATGCCTTCGCCAAGGCTAACCCCCATTGTTTCTATTGGCCCCGCGTTTCTGTTCCTTCTCGGAGCGGGTCTTCCCATTGCCGCCTCCCTCGGTTCCTCCTTCCTCCGTCGGTTGGGCTAGAAGCACCTTGTCGCCCTGGGAGAGGCCCGAGACGATCTCCACGGCGGTGTCGCTCATGCGCCCCACCTTGACGTGGACCTTCTCTTGGGAACCCCCAGAGACCTTCCAGCAGTAGGTCTGCTCCTGTTCGGAGAACACCGCGGCGATAGGCGCGTACAGCACGTCGCTGAGCCTGGCCAGAACGATCTCCACCTTGGCGGTCATCTCCGGTTTCAGCAGCGACTGCTCGTCTTGGTCCACCTTCACAATGACCGTGTAGACCTTCATGTTGCGGGAGGCCCACCACCCCTGGCTTTCGGGCACCGGGGCGACCTTGGTCACCGTGGCCTTGAGGACCGCATCCGGCTGGGCGTCCAGGCGAACGTAGGACTCCAAACCGAGAACCACCTGTTCCTTTAGTGCCTCGGAGACCTTCGTATTGACCTGGAGACTGGTCATGTCGGGAATGATCATCAGTTGCTGGCGGGAGTTGATCTTCTCCCCGACGGCGACGACCGCGTTGCTGCGTTCCCACTGATTGCTGGAGGTCTTGTAGATCACCAGACCGGTGCTGTTGGCCTTGACGATCATCTTGGCCTCGTCCTCCAGCAGCAGACCCAGTTCTTTCTTTTTCATCTCCAGGGTGTTCTTGCGGGTCTGAACCTTGGACTCGTCGACGAGTAATGCCGTGCGCTCCTCGATGACGGCCTGCTCCTGTTGCAGCTCGGAGTCGGTGATGGCGTCGTTGAGCTTGCGAAGCTCCTTCTGGTCGTCGTAGTCCTGAATCATCCCCACCTTGGCCTGGGCGTTCTCCACCGCCGCGGCCTTGCGCTTCACCTCCAGCCCCTTGGCGTCCAGGTCCTTCTTGCTGTAGGGCTGGTTGTCCTTCATCTCCGGCAGGTCGTTGACCGTGTGCATGAAGTCCAGTTCCTTCTGCGCGAGGGTCAGTTCCTGCTGGGCGAGGTCCACGTCGCTGTGCGCCTGGCGGAGCGTGACGGGGCCTTCCCCCTTCTGATAGCGCAGGAGGTTCTGCTGGGCATCCAGCAGGGCGTGCTGGGCCTTCTGGACCTTGTTGGCCAGGTCCTTTTTTTTGATCTTGAGGTTTTCGCTGGCCTCGATGTAAAGACTCTCCGTCTCCTGGACGTCCATCTTGTTCTTGGCGATGGCGTCGCTGAGTTCCTTGCACTCGAATTCAATGATGACGTCGCCTTCCTTGACGCTGGTGCCATCGGTCACTACCTGCTTGATGATCACCGACCAGCGAAGCTCATTGGAGATGACCTTCTTTTTCTCGGCCTCCACGTCGCCCCGCTCGGTAACGGAGACGATCAAAGGTCCGCGCTTCACTTCGGCCATCATGCCGGGGTCAATCCGCGGACCGGTGGAACCGGATACGCCCCAGGCCACCAGGGCCAACAACAACACCACCCCCCCGGCCGCCAGGAACCAACGACGCCGCATGAAGGCGGGAAGCTTATCGGCCCAGGTACGGATAGAGTTTTTCCAGCCGCTCAAATCCAAATGGCTTATCACGCTCATGAAATACGCCTTTCTCGTCCACCTCGATGAGTCCCAGGTCGGCCAGGAACGCCAGCCGGGTGGTCGCGTATCCGACCGCCGCGGCCGTCAGACCGTTCTGCGCCTCGCGCAGGGCGTCTTCGGCTTCCAGCACGTCGCGAGCGGAGGCCTGGCCTTCCTTCTGCTGCAACGCCGCCAGCGTCCGCCGCCTCCGGGCCAATTCCACGTTGCGGACCTGAAGCTCGTAGCTCTGCCGCGACTGGTTCAACTCGCGGTAGGACCTGCGGACCTCCAGCACCACGGTGTCGAGGAACTCCGAGTAGTCCCGCTTGGCCTTGTCGAAAGCCAGCATGCTGTTGCGGTACGCGTTTCGGTTGTCGGTCTGATCCAGTTGATATTCAAACGACGCCCCAACCGTGCGCGTATGGTCGTTGAAACGGGTACGGTAAAACTTCCGCGGTTCGGTGCCCGGCGCTGAAATGCCCAGTTCCAGGTCCAGGACGGGCAGGAATTCATCGGCCGCCAGTTCCACGTTCCTTTCGGCGTCGCGGAGATCGGCGCGACGGGTCAACACGTCGCTGCGCACCGACATGGCCACGCCGACGGCTTGGCCTTCCTCGAATTTCAGGGGTTCCAGGCCCTTTTCCACCAGCAACTCCAACGCGGCGGGGTAGTCGCCCTCCACGGCGGTCGCCACCGGAAGGCCCAGGGTGATTTTGAATTGGTCCAACTGGTTGTGGTAGTCCTGTTGGTCGCGCTGGAGACGGATCATGGCGTTGAGCAGGTTCTGCTCGGCCTGGTCCTGCTGGATACGCGGGGTCTGACCACCCTGGACCAGCACGCGCGTCTGGACGAGGGTTTGTTTCAGCCGCGTGATGCTCCGTTCCTGATTGACCAACAGATCCTGCTGCTGAAGCAGGCGATAGTACCGGGTAATGATGTCGGCGGCAAACGACTGGCGGAACCGCTGGTATTCGAACACCCCCAGCAGCAGGTCCCGCTCCGCGCGGTACTGGTCCTCGTAGGCCAATCCGCGCCAAGCGCCTTGCAGCAGCGGCTGGGTGAAATTAGCCTTCATCAGCGAGCCGACCGTGGTGTTGCCGGCGCCGGTGAAGTCCGTCAGCACGTCCAGTCCATAGGCCGCCGTGAAGACCCCGCCGTTGAGGAACTTCTGCGTCAGCGTCAGCTCCGGTTTGACGGTTCCGACGTTGTCTTCCGGACCGTTATTGACCTTGGTGTGGGTGGCGTCGGCCGACACCGTCCCGCCCAACAGGGGATAATCCCACGACCGCCTGCCGCCGGAAACCGACAATGCCTGACTAAACAGCTCCTCCGTCTTATCCTGCAAGGCCCGGCTGTTGCGAAAGGCGATCTCCACCGCCTCCAGCGGGGTGAGCTTCTGCACCGGTCCGGTACCCAGCAAGATCGTCTTTTCGCCCACCCGAATGACCGGACCGTTTGGCTCGTCCTTGACGGCGAAGGGCCGGTAGTTCACGTCGAAGGGCTGGGTGGTCCCCAGTGCCTTTCTGTTGGCCGACTGGATCGCCCCCCCGGCAGCCCGGTCCGCCTGGCGCGCGTACCAACTCGTGCAGCCGCCTGTCAGCAACGGCCACGCCAAAACAGACAAGATGATTCCCGCGCCAAGCGCCTTCACCGGCGTTCCTTTTTGCCTTGATGCGGCGGAATGAACTGACCCTTTACTACCGGGAATCATACCGCCAAGCGGTCTCCCAACCCAAGTCCCTCTCGACACAGGCTGCGCGAAAGATAAACCGCTTCCATAGATAAGACGCACCAGAAGCTCCTCTGTTTCAGGGAAGGTGAAAAAACTTTCTCCAAAAATTGCACGATGGGCCTTTTGGTGCGGTTTGCCACCGGTAAAAAAGGAGAGGAACCCGGAACCGCCGGCTCGGAGGCGGCTGCCGTACTCCGTGCCACTAGTTCCGGGGGCGACCCACCCACCCCGCGCGACACGAGACTATCGTCGTTCCGCAAGACACCGCGGTGATTCTCTTTCACTCCACCCAGCAGCGACTTGTCGAGGGCGTGATAGCTGGCCGGTCAGGTTGCCCACGTTGTGTTCCAGTCTGACCATCGCTGCTTTTTCAGTCACCCAACCTGACCGGTTCGATGATCTGGACCTTGGCGCCCGCCAACAGGACCGATCCGTCGGGCAGTACCGCCATGTCCCAAAACCTCTCCCCACCGGCGGCGTAATGGGCCACTCGCCGCGGGGAGGCAGGCTCCCGCACGTCATAGACACTCAACTCATTCGAAAAGTTCAAAACGTAGGCCAGCCCGTTGCGAAGAACCAGCCGTTTCGGATCGGAGTTGACAAATCGCTCCAGCAACGTCGCCTGGCGACGGCCGATCAGTTCGAGGCGGGCGGTGTCGGCCTCAATTTCGCCTATCCGATAGGTTACGAGCCTGTCCTCATTAACCTCCACCAACAAGTCCCCTTCCATGTCGATGACCCGCCCCGCGGCAGCCACGCGCATGGACACTTCAACGAGTTGCCGAGGCGGTACGTCTTTCAACGGTAGCAACTTCAGTGTCTTCCAGACGGAATCTTTCCCACCCGTACCATCGCTGGTCAAATACGCGCTGTTGGAAGTGAGAACGTCATCGGTCAGCTTCGGCGCATCGGCATCGGCCAGACTGACCGTCAGCAGGGAGGCCCCCGCGAGGATATAGAGTCGATCGGCGGAACAATGGCATATCTTCGCATCTTTTGGTTTTCCCGAAACCGCCGGAAAAAGGTCCAGACGATGGACAATCGTCGGCTGTGAATCCCCCTCGGTGGCGATGGTAACCAACTCCAGGGCCACGATTCCCCAGGGGCTTTTATCGTCCCTCTCTCGTCGCAGGAAATAGGCACGATCCGGGCGTTGCGGCGACCTGACGAGGTAGAACAAAAAGTTCTCACGCAGATTATCACAGATAGCAGGCCCAACGGAAACCCCCGATGACACGGAAAGAGAGGAGTTCGAAAGATTGAACGCGCAACTTTCAATCACAATACCGGAGCGATCCCATTGTGCAAACTTCGGATAACCAAGCAGGATCCCCTCTTTACCGTTTGTGCATACCCCGGCCGCCAGGAAGCCTCCCTGCGATCCCGAAGGCACGATCTCGAACGACCGCCTACAGGCCAGATTCGAGCCGACCTGAAGCGCCGCCGCCGCCAGCAGGACCAGCACGACGCCCACCAAAGACCAACTCAGCAGTTTCTTATCGGCCTGGAGCCGCCAGCCTCGCGACACCGCGACACAGGAAAGGACCAACGCCAAGGCACTGGCGCCAAGCGTAATGGACAGGAACGGGATGAGTAGCCCAAGGTGGGATGGCAGCAAGTTCGTAACCATGTGCAGGATAGACGGACAGTTGACCGCCGGCGATGGACTGTTGGTAGATTCTCGTTCCAGAATCCGGAGGAGGCCAAAGAAACTGAGCCGGTCGGGGACTGGAACCACCGCCGGGGCGAAGTAGAGCGTCAATGCCACCGCCAGGGAGAGGATGGCAGCGCGGGCGGCCTGGCGGACCAGGCAACCCAACAGGAAGGCCGCGCTCAACACCAGGATCATCAGCGGAACTTGGCCAAACAGCGTAATAACCAAAACCGACGGGATTTCTTCGCGGAAACTGCCAGTATATATTGCCGTCAGAATCGCAATCGCCCCCCAAGTGACCAGCAGCACGACCGCAAGCGCCACCAGGTATTTCACAACCATCATCCTTGCCGCGCCGAGGGGACGGGACCTCCAGAACGTGTGGATTCCTCCCGAAAGGTCGCGGCAGGTGGCGCCGACAGCCAGCAAGATCGCAAACAGGCCCCCAAGACACATGATAAAACCAATAGAAAGGACTATCGCCATTTCCACATAATCGGAAGATAACTGTCCGGCAGGATCTTCCGCGCGGTAGATAAAGTAGAGCATCTTGGCGTAAACGAGCGGAATACCGATAAATAACGCGACCCCCGCCAGGAAGAACCACCGTTGTTCATGGCATTCTTTCCAGACCATCGCCGCCGCGCGCCTCATGCCGCCCTCCCGTCCCTGGAAAAACGAAACGCCGCCCAGACGAACAGCCCGCACGTCAGGACCGCCTGAACCGGGATGATCGCCTTTATTCGGGACATTTCCCTGGGCTCGATGACAATCAAAAGACTGACGGGATGAATGCATATGAAGTATTCCGGAATCCAGCGAGACAGCGATGCGCAGAAGACGAGGCTTACCACCATTACAGCCAGCACGCAGATGCCGACAACCGCCGCGCGGGCCTCGGTGGGCTGGCGAAGATTAAATGCCAGCATCCAGATGAATAGCACCGCCGCCAGACAGGCAGACCCGCCATAAACCCGCAGCATCAGGCCGGTGGTTGCCTCCCGCCCACGGGTAAGGAGGCAGGTGGCAATCGCCGTCGCCACCATGGGCACGACACAGACAGCCAGACCGACCGCCACCTTGACGGCCAGGATCTTCCATGCAGAGAGGGGCAGGCTCGACAGGCTGGGCAAGGTTCCCTCGGCCCGCTCGGCTGCCACCAGGTCCATGCAGGCAAATAGCGGGAACACAATCGCGTAGACGATCACCCCGCCCGAGATGATCTCTATATCGGGCATGACGCGGGCGGAAAGGCCGATCAGCGTGAAGCCCATCAGCATCACGCAGCCCAGGAAGAGCTTCCACCGCTGCTCAACCCACTCTTTCCAAATCAGCTTTGCGATCAATGGACTTCTCCGTCCTGCCGGCGACATAGGCCTCGAATATCTCATCCAGGTTCAAGTCGTTGACCGTCGGTCGCAGCCCGGCGACTTGGGCGGCGCGGGCGGCGGCCTCGGCGTCGGCGACCACCACAGCCGTCTGGCTCCCGCGGATCAGCACGTCCAGCTCTCCGGGCAGCGGCGAGACGCGGCGGTACTGATCCGTGGGCAACAGTAACTGCTTTACGCGTTCGCGAAGGGCGTCGGTGGAAGACTGGATTACGATCCTCCCGTTTTCCAAAATGCCCACCAAGTCGGCCACCGGTTCGATCTCATACAGCAGGTGCGAGCTGAAAAAGACGGTCGTCTCGATACTCTGGAGATAACTGACCACGTCGCGGAGGAACTCCTTCCGCATGATGGGGTCCAGCCCCAGGGTGGGGTCATCCAGGATGACCAGTTCCGGGCGATGCGCCACCGCCAACAGCAGGCCCAGGCGAACGTTCTGGCCCTTGGAGAGGTGCTTGACGCGGGTGGTCATCGGCAACTCGAACCTCGCTGCCAGCCGTTCAGAGATGCTGCGGTTCCAGTTGGGGTAGAACGGCGCGATGAAATCCAGTAACTGTTTGACCTTCATCCAGCCGAACATCCGCTGGTCCTCGGCCAGATACCCCACGCGCCGGCGGATCTCCATCGCCTGCCGGGCGGGGTCCAGCCCCAGGACGCTGACTTGCCCGCCCTCGCGCTTCAGCAGGCCCAGCAGGATGCGTATGGTGGTGGTCTTCCCGGCCCCATTTCGACCCAGGAAGGCAAACGTGCTGCCCCGGGGGACCTGGAACGTCACGTCGCTCAGCACGGGCTTTTTGCCGAACCGCATGGCAAGCTGGTGGACCTCGATGGCGTAGTTATTCGTCATGCGTCTGCTCCTGGGGAGACTGCGGCTGTGATTCCGCCCGGCTGAACACCTCGTCGATGAGCCGGTGCACCTCCTGCCTTGGTACGCTCATCGTCAGCGCCCGGCGAACCAGTTGTTCGGTCTGGTTGGCCAACAGGTCTTTTTGCACCGCCTCCAGATTCGCGGCCTGTACCGCCGCCGCGACATACGTGCCGTCCCCATGCCGTCGGTCCAACAGGCCTTCCATCGTCAGCCGCTCATAGACCCGCAGGATCGTGTTCTGGTTGACCGCAAGCTGGCGGGCTAGTTCCCGAATGCTGGGCAACCGGTCCCCCGCCGAAAGGTTCCGAGCGGCACATTGCGAACGAATCTGGTCGGCGATCTGCCGCCAGATGGGCACGCCGGAGGATGGCTCAATTCGGATAAACATGCCCGGTCGATCCAATCGATCCTCTCGATTCAGCCAAGGCCGCAGGAATATGTCTAATCGCTGGAAGCATTGACTAGGCGCACAAGTGTATACAGTACTATAACAGTCAACAGACACATGGCCAAGTAAAAAACTGTTTTTTTGGGGTTTGTCTTATCCCGTTACAAAATAAGGCTTAAACGCTCTTCCTAGATACGCTTTCGGCTCATCAGGAAGGGAATGTGTTCGAGAACGTCATTGCGGAGGATCCCCCTGGCGGCGGCTATGTTGGTCCGCTGCGTGACGTGGATGATGACAATGTGCTGATTGTTCATGCCTTCCAGCACTTCGACGCAGCCGCCTTGCCGGGTTGGGCATGGGATCGGGACGTCAGATCGCGGCTTCGACGGCGGATGCGTTCAGCGCACGGACCGTCAACTTCGAGGCCCCACCGGCATCCAGGATGCGGACCTTCCTCGCTCCCCCGGCGGGAAGGTCAAAGAAGTTGTCTTCAAACAATCCCTCGCTCTGGGAGCAAGGGGCGATGCGTACTTGCCGGGCGAAAGCATCCGTGGCAATCTCCAACCACCCATCGGCGACCCGCGCCGAGAGGTGGGCCTCCGGTAGATGCAGGTAACGCTCGCCGATAAGCACGAGGGTGGATTCCACCTCGCCCAGCCGCGCCAGGAGATACTCGCCTCGCAGGGAGATCGGTCCCAGTGGGGTGGCGTCCAGGCAACGGCGGCTTTGTCCCGGCGCCACCTCAACGGAGGTCTTGAGCGTCCCTTTCAACTCGCCGGAAAACCGCCGGCGCTCCAGGACCAGTTCGCCGGCAACCGGTTGGGTGGAATCGTTGACGACCCAGACATGGATGCTGTCGGCGGTCCGCTCGAAACTCACCAACACCGGTTGATAGGCGCGGCGGATGAAATAGTAGGGAATCTTGGGCTGGAGGTAATAATCGATGACGCTCCAGTACAGGATCGGCCAGGCGTCGTTGATGCGCCAGATGATGTTGGCCCAGCATCGCCGCGAGCCGTCGGGTTGTCCGTCGGGCACGCCGCGTCGCTGCCGTTCCACACGCCGCTGGAGATACTCTCCGTGGGCAATGCCCAGCACTCGCACCAGGTCCTCCGCCGAAGCCGGTTCGCAGAACTCCTCCACAGGCCCGACCTTGTCCCACGAACCATCGACGGAGCGGTACTGCCACATCTCCGGCCAAGCCGGTTGACCGGGCTTGCGGATGGCGGGATCGTGGCCCGTCGGCCAGAGATCCTCCGGCGAAAGAAACTTACGCATGCTGGTGATGCCCGGAGCGCTGGCCCGGCCGACCTCGGAGGCAAAGGTGGGCACCGAGGCGTGCGGGGAAAATGTCAGCGTGGAGTAGTCGTGCCAATCGCCCTCCAGAGGCCAGTTGGGCACCGCCCCGCCGAAAGGCGAACTGGGATGGTAGAACCGGTCAGGATCGAGCTGGGAGCAGATGCCGGGCATCCGTTCCTCGAAGAGCTGTCGGCCTTGCGTCGGCATGCCCCCGTAACCGAAATCCCAGCCCATGTGATTCTCGTTTCCCCCGCACCACAGGAGGATGCATGGGTGGTTGCGCAGCCGGCGGACGATATCGGCGATCTCCCGGTGGCAGTTGTCGTCGAAGGCCGGCAGACCCGCCGGAGGCATGCCGTAGTTGAACATGAAGTCCTGCCAGACCAGGATTCCGCGGCGGTCGCACTCGTCGTGGAAATGTCGCGGCGGCACGTACCCGCCGCCCCAAACCCGCAGGACGTTCATCCGTGCCTGCTGAGCCATGTCCAGCAAGCGGGAGGCCCGGTCCGCGTCCCAGCAGGCCGACATGCCCTCCACCTGCACCCAGTCGCCGCCCATCAGGAAGATCGGCTGGCCGTTGATGTCGAAGCGGAACCGCTTCTGGCCGGTCTGCGGATCGGATAAGACGGCCTGGATCCGGCGGATGCCGAAGGCGACTTCCCTTCGATCAACCTCCCGACCGTCCTGGCGAAGGCCAACGTCCAGCCGATACAGGTCCGCCCGACCATGCGTCCACGGCCACCAGAGTTGTGGCCTGTCCACGGGAATCGCCAACTCGGCGGTCCCCCCCACGGGCAATTCGTCTTGGGCTACCGGCCGGCCTTGCGGATCGGTGAGCGTCCAATGGACCGTCGCACCCCCGCCGGCAGAGTCGATGCGAACCCGCAACGTCGCCGACTGACGATCCTCAGCCAGGATCGGGCGAACCCACACATCCTCCAGCCAGGCGGGGGGCAGCGTCTCCAACACCACGTCGCCGAAGATGCCGACGCGAACAAAACTCGGGCGAGCGCCCAGGTAGGAACCCCAATCGCCCCACTTGCGGAAGTACTGGGCCTTGGAGACCCTTCCCAACGGTTCCAGGCGCTTCTGGAGGCTCTCCATGAACCGCGTGGGCGAACGGAACACCACCAACAAAACATTTTCCTGCCTGGCCGGACGGACGACGCCGGTGATTTCCACGGTGTAATGGCGGTTCATGTTGTCAAAGGAACCGACGGGGTTGCCATTGAGAAAGACTTCCGCCAGCGTATCGAGGCCCTCAAACCGCAGCCGCATGAGGCCGCCTTGCGACACCGGCGTGGGGAAGCGACAGAGGTAGGCCCAATCCTTCCGGGCCACCCACGCGCACTCGGCCGCGTTTCGCCCGACGTGCGGGTCGGGAATCTCCCCGCGGGCAAGCAGGATGTCATGCGCCTGGGCGGGCATCGCGGCAGCCATCCAGGTGTCGTCAGGGGCAACGAGACTCACCGACAATTCCTCGCCCGTCTGGCCCGGTTCCAGCGACTTGATAAACCATTGATCCCTCAGAACCGCTTGTGCTCGCATCGGTCCACTCCTTGCCCCCACAAAGCAGCCTTTCCAACGCCTATGTTTTCGGGGAACCACATCGGCTCACCTGCGCACTGCATCGTTTCTTCCACTGGGCGATCCATTCGCCAACACAGGGTATCCTATCCCGGCTGGCAGGTCCGTGGGACACGAAGATCGCCAGCCAAGCCACGGCGACATAATCGCGTGGGAATACGACAGCCGTAATGTATAATCTCATCCCAGCCGCGAGCGGCATGAGGTTTTAGGCGCCGGCACTGTCCGCGGCGGGACCAGGAACAATGCCATGATAACCGGTGCGCATCTCTGCTCCAAATGCAGGAAGGAAATCCCCTCGATTCCGCCAGGATCGCCCGCCGACAGGGCAATCACCGGGGGACTCTGCCAGGAGTGTTTCCAACATGTCGCCGAATCGGGGATGCCGCTGGCTGACTTCCTTGACGGGCTGGAGGCGCCCGTGCTCCTGGTGGACTCCGACGTGGTCGTCAAGGCCACCAACCAGGTCGCGCGAACGATGCTCGGCAAGGACATTTCGCAGGTCCAAGGCTATCGGGGCGGCGACGTGTTCGTGTGTGCCTATGCGCGCCTGCCGGAGGGTTGCGGCCGGACCGTCCACTGTAGCGGCTGCGCGATCCGACGGTCCGTGATGGAGACCTTCACCACCGGCAAGAGCCTCCGCAATGTGCCGGCGCACCTGGATCGGCAAATTGATAATCATTTTCAGCAGTTGGGGCTGCGAATCTCCACGGAGAAGGCATGGAACCTGGTGCTGCTGAGAATTGACTACATCGGGCCATCGCGGGAGGTCCATTAGAGCACTTCACGCTCGCCCGTATTCGCCGGCCTGCCTGCGGCTTCGACCGGCCGGGGGCAGAAGGCCAACACCGGACAGAGAAAGGAGAAGTCATGTCTATTGACCCGCCGTTCTATCCCGATCACTCCAGGCTTCTGGTCTACAAGGACGCCGAAGGCAGGGACCATCCCATCACAACCCCTGCCCAATGGGAGAAGCGCCGCCAACACATCCTGCAAAACATGCAGTTGGTCATGGGGCCGCTGCCCGATGCGTCCCGGCGCGTGCCGCTGGAGATGGAGACGCTGGAGGAAGTCTCGCTGGAGGATTGCCGGCGTCTCAAGGTTACGTACGCATCCGAACCGGGAGACCGGGTGCCCGCCTATCTGTTCCTTCCCAACCGCCTGGCGGACAAGGCCCCGGCCATGCTCTGCCCGCATCCTTCAAGCCCCCGTGGAAAGGACTCCCCGGCCGGTGTCAACGATTACGATTCGCCCAACGTGCATTTCGCCATCGAACTCACTCGGCGCGGCTATGTCACCCTCGCGCCGGACTACCCCAACTACGGCGACTACCGCTACGACCCCTATGCCAACGGCTACGTCAGCGCGACGATGAAGGGCATCTGGAACCACATGCGCGCCGTGGACCTGTTGCAATCACTCCCGCAAACCGACCCCGCTCGCATCGGAAGCATCGGCCACTCGCTCGGCGGGCACAATTCCATCTACGTGGCCGTCTTCGACGACCGCATCAAGGCCGTCATCTCCAGTTGCGGTTTCAACGCTTTCCCCAAGTATTACGGCGGCAACCTGGCCGGCTGGAGCCACAACGGATACATGCCGCGCATCGCCAAGGTTTACGACAAGGATCCGGCGAAGATGCCGTTCGATTTTCCGGACGTGATAGCCGCCCTGGCGCCCCGGCCGTTCTTCACCAACTCGCCCGTGGATGACGCCAACTTCGAAGTCTCGGGCGTCCGCGACTGCATCGCCGCGGCCCGGCCGGTCTACGAACTGCTGGGCGCCGCGGACAAGCTTGTGGCCGCCTATCCCACGGGAGGGCATGACTTCCCACCGGAAACGCGAACCACCGCCTACGCCTGGCTGGACCGGCAGTTCGGCCGATGATGACCGTCGATCCGTTGTCGAAGGACAATCGCCAGCCAGTGCCAGGACCCTCTGCCCGGAGGCGTGCCGCTGTGGGAGTCAAGGCTTTGTCGCGCCGCATATCCGCTGCGCGAAAAGCCGGGCCGCTGGATTGCCCTGTGTCCGCCCAGCCAGGCTCACCTGGCAGATACGGAACAGGCCCTTGCCATACGGCGCCTCCGCCGCCGCCAAGGTGCGCACCCACTTGCCTTCCTCGTTGGGATTCCCGCTGGTCAGGACGGGGCGCCAGGATGGCGCGGTGAAGGTGGTAGCCAGCAACGGCGTGACATAGCCGACGGTTTGGTCATACCAGAAACGAAAGTCATTGGGCCGGAAACCCGCCACCAGCGGATGGCCGGTGTCCCGCGAGACGAAATGCCGCGCCCCCATCGCACAGCCGCGGATTTCGATTTCCGTCCCCGCGACAGCGTTCCGTCCGGTGGGCAGGCCCAGCAGGACGGCCGTCGCGCCAGCGGCAACGGCGCGATGGACGATGCGGCGGTTGGCTGCCCAGGCAGCTCCATCCACCAGCAGCGGTTCCTCCGGCCTGATTGGCCCGGAGAACACTCCCCGCCAACCCATCTCCCGGACCAATCTCCCAGCCGGGCCGTTGGGTCTGCCCAGCACACGCACGGACAGGGAAGCTTCTCGCAATGCAGGCCATACCTCCAGTTCCAGCGAGGTGTCATGCAATACTTTTCCGCTGCGCTCCAGCAGGCCCAGCCTCACCGTGACATTCGATCGTCGCGTCACAACCGGGGCACGGAGAACCAGCCTGCCCTGGCAGGCGGCGCCGTCGAGGGGAACCGCTGCCCGGACCCGCTGGGAGAAGATCATTTTTCCCCCCAGTTCCATCTGGTAGTGCAGGAATGTCCCCTGGGGCGCTGTCGGACGATCGTTGCATAGCCATGCCTCCAGCGGCATTTCCTCCCCGCTAATGAAGGCAAATCGATCGGTCCGCAGGTTGGCCATCAGCGGAGACAACGCCTCGCGATAGGCGAAGTACGCGGGCTTGGGGATGCGATGGCAGTCCATGATCGCCTTCATCCACCCGGAGGGGAAAGCGTCGATGAAGAGATGGATCGCGAAGGTGTTCATTCGCCCGTCGCGGCGGAAGGCTTCCGTCATCAGCCGCGTCCCCCATGCCTGGTGAGCCTGGCTGGCGGCAATCCAGTCGGCAACAGACTTCTGGGTGTCGAACCAGAGAAAGTGCATCGGGCCGGTCTGCGCCATAACAATGCGGTCGGGGGTCCAGTCCTTCTCTTCTTCGGGGACGCGCGGCAGCCAGTCGCTCGGATATCGCCGACGCATCACCTCGAGGCTGTCGAGTCCTTCGGCGCCAAACTCCCCGCATCCGTGGAACCAGTCCGGTTTGACGGCCTGCCAATAGCCCTTGTTCAGCTTGCCCAGGTCCACGCCATGGCCGTTGTACCAGGCGCAATAACAGTGGTTGTCCGGCAGGCCCGGCGCCGGGGGGTCGTAGTCGCCATCGACGGGTTTGATCACGCGGTCGGGGTTGACCAGGCGGACGGCCTGGTCGGCGGCGGCGAAGAAACCTTCCAACTCCGGGCGGGTCAGGTGCCTGTGCGACTTGTCGCCGGATTCCGCCGGGAACGGCTCATTGATGTAGCTGACCACGATGTTGCACGGATGGCTGCGAACGAGGCGCTCCATCTCCTCCGCCTGGCGGACGGCCTCGCTGAATTGACTTCGCCGCAGGTAGGCGAACAGCGGCAGGTCCGTCTGGGTCATCAGGCCGAGGCGATCGCAATACTCGTAGACCTCCTCCTGCACCGGGCGCTGGGTGAGTCGCAGGAAGTTCATGCGGCAGATCTTGGCGAGCAGGATATCGTCGATGAGTTGGTTCCAGTCGCCGCGGATCACGTCCTGCTGCTCGAACCCCATCGTGTTGGCTCCCCGGAGGCGAATGGGCGAACCGTTGAGGATGAACCGCCCTTGGGGCTTGCCTTCCTCGTCCATGCGGAAGCCTCTCATGCCGAACTGGCGGGAGGCGGCGTCCAGGGTCCTGCCCTCCTTGTCCAGCAAGCGCACCTGTATCTGATACAGCCAGGGCGTCTGGGGGCTCCATCGGCGGGGCTGGGGGATGTCAAAGGGAACCCGGAAATCGTTCCGCCCCGGGCCGGCCGGTCCGGGCAACTTGCAGCGGCGATTGCGGAAGATGGTCTTGCGGAAGTTTTGCCCGAAGACAGAAATTTCCAGCGAGATGTCATATCGAAGCGTATCGCTGTTGTGGACCTCGATCCACGCCTCGCTGCGATCTTCCTCCACGATCGGCCGCACGAAAATGTCGTGGACGCTTACAGGCGACCGCGCCTCGATGCGGACGCCCTGGTAGATGCCCATCCCCGGCGGGCAATGGTGCCAGCCGACCTGTGAATCGTCGTAACCCGGACCGCTGGCGGCGTAAATCTTGTCGCCTTCGTACAGTCGGCCGTCCTTGCCCCAGGAATCGTTGCCCATGCAGATGGCGTCATTGTCCACCTTCACCACCAGGACGTTTTCGCCCGGTCGCGAAACGGCCGTCACGTCGAACTCGAAGGGCGCAAAGAACCCCTCGTGTGAACCGACGCACACGCCGTTGACGTAGACCTGGGCCTTGTAGTCCACCCCCTTGAAGCGGACGAACACGGCGCCCTTGGCCAACATTTCGTCGCTGACGGAGAAGGTCGTCCGGTAGTAGGTCGTCGCGCGGCCCAACGGCGGGCCGTAGTGAGGAATCCTTACCTGCTCCCATTGGCCGCGGCCTTGAAGCACGCTGGCAAAATCCCGGCGGTCCTCGTCGGTCTCTTGACGCCAATCGAAGGTCTCCAGCGAAAGGCCCAACCGCGTGCTTTCGGGCGGCGGAGCGAAGTCGTGGAGGAACCGCGCGTGCCGGCGGCGCTGGCGTGCGAGTTCGGCTGCGAGTTTCTCAGCCGTGTCGAGCTTGGCAGCGGGGCGGAACGCAGCCTTGGAATCGCTCGTTGCCGTCGGCAGCTTCCGCGCGGGCAATCGCGGCGGTTGGGGAGCCACCAGCGACTCATCCCGCATGGAGGCCCGCACCGAGGCGATTTGCGCGAACGGATCACGGTTTTCCTTGGCAGGGGGCTTCTTGCTCATGGTTTTTTCTCTTGTTGTAGTCGCTTCGACCAACGTGATTCTCGCACAACACCAGCGTTCGTTCACCCATGCGTGTAGGTGTCGCGTGCATTCTACATTCCCCCCCGATGCCGCGAACAGTCCTTTGATTTTCGCCCGCGGATGCGGGATAGTGCTATTTCCTCAATAAGGAGCCTTTTTGTGAACGCCCGTGAACGCATCTTGGCCGTGCTGGCCCATCAAGTGCCCGACCGTGTCCCCACCGACATCTGGATCGTCCCGGAGGCCCGGCGCAAGCTTCGAGAACACTTCGGCGAGGGCGTGGACATCCATGAGCGGCTGCACATCGACGCGCCGGCCTCGGCGGAACCCAGGTACGTGGGACCGTCCTTGCCCCAGGCCGAGTCAGGCGGAATATTGGGCTATTGGGGCATCCGAACCCGCAAGATCGACTACGGATGTGGGGAATATGACGAGATCGCCTTCAATCCTCTGGCAAACGCCGAAACCATTGACGACCTGGAGGCTTACCCCTGGCCCAAGGTGGAATGGTTTGATTTCTCCGGCCTGGCCGGACAACTGCGGAAGCGCCGCGAACAAAAGGCGACGAAGTGCGGATACATGGCGCCCTTCACATTCCACGCCTATCTTCGCGGATTGGAAAACTCCCTGACCGATCCCCTCTTGGCCCCGGAGTTCACGGAGCACCTGCTGGGGCGGCTATGCGACTTCTTTTATGCCTATCACCGGAGCATGTTCGAGGCCGCCGAGGGGCTGATCGACATGGGGGAGGTCACCGACGACTACGGTATGCAGACCGGCCCGCTGATCTCCTTGGAGACCTTCCGTCGGTTCTACAAGCCCCATCTGAAGCGGTTTTGCGGCCTGACGCACGAGTTCGGCGCCAAGGCCTTCCACCACGACGACGGGGCGATGCGCGACTTCATCCCCGACCTGCTGGAAGTGGGCATCGACATCCTCAACCCCATCCAGTGGCGGTGCCCCGGAATGGACATGGAGGGTCTGAAGCGGGATTTCGGCCGACAACTGGTCTTCCACGGCGGCATCGACAACCAGCAGACCCTGCCGTTCGGCGGCGAGACCGACGTCCGCGCCGAAGTCCGCCGGGCCATCGACACCCTGGCCCGCGACAAGACCGGATATATTTTGGCCCCTTGCCACAATATCCAGGCCAACACCCCCGTTGAGAATATTATTGCCATGTATGACGAGGTCCATCACTACGGCCGGTTCTAGAGGCAAGTCGTGTGACTCGCCGCAGGATCGATGGCCGTGGAGATTCAACGCAAAGGATGTAACCATGAAAAAGATGCGATTTCTCATGCTGGTCGGCGGCCTGGCGCTGCTGGCCTGTCGGCCTGGCGCTACCCTTGCCGAAAGCGCCACCGTTTCCGATGATCTGAAAAATCAACAAACCACCCAGAGGAGTTCGCAAATGCCCACCCAACCAGAGGAAGTGCGTTACCAGATGTTGCGTCCAGCGCAGGTCGTGGCCCGCCGCAACGCCTGCTCCATCGTGTACATTCCCATCGGCATCCTGGAATGGCACGGCGAGCATAACGCCCTCGGCGCCGACGCCCTCCAGGCCGAAGGCATCGCCATCCGCGCCGCGCAGTTGGGCGGCGGACTGGTCTTCCCGCCGCTGTATTACGGGGAAGTCCGCACCGAGGCGCTAATGGAGGCCGCCGCGCCCGACCGCAATCAGATCGCCGAGAAGATGGGCCTTCCCCCGGAGAACTTCGGACCAGATCGAATACCTTTCTCGGCCTTGGAACAGGCGATGAACTACCAGCGGCTCCTCCTCCACATCCTCCACGAAGCCGAGACGCTGGGCTTCAAGGTGGCCGTCCTGGTGCCCGGGCACTACCCCCTCATCGACCACGCCCGCTCGGCCTGCCTACAGTTCAACCAGCGGTCCCGTACCCGCCGCGAGGATGGAATGCTCGCCTGGGCGTGCGTGGACTTCCTGCTGGTCGAGGACGCCTACCCCCAGGCCGGCGACCATGCCGCCGGATGGGAAACCTCCCACATGCTGGCATTGTACCCCAATACGGTGGACATGTCCCTGCTTCCGCCCAAGGGCCAAAAGCTGGTGGGCGTGGGCGGAAAGATGCCCCCCCAGGACGCCACAGCCGCCTTCGGCCAGGAGACCATCGACGCAGCCGCCCGCGTGATGGTTCGCGAGGCACGACATCGGCTGGAACACGACAAGGAATACCGCAAGCACGGCAGGACGCTCCAGGAGGGCCTCTGGCGACAGGAAGAAGCCGCCACGCAAAAAAGCCGCAACCCGAAATCGCCAACCTCAAAACCCGCGAACCAATAAGGGTATCCAGCATCTGTAGAGCGGGCACCGACCTTCCGGCTACTGGCATGTGCCCCGGTCAGCGGATAAGATGGCGACCGCCATGACCAAGGCCAAATATCCCGGCGGCGCGCTGTTTTCCCCGGACTTCCGGCGGCGGCATCCGCATCTGATCCTGCCAAAGCTGTTGACCGAGAGCCTGTAGGTCGGGCACCGCCCGACGTCTTGGTTGTTTTCCCAACAAATCCATGTCGTTGCGCGCTATTGGCGCTTCTCGCCATCGATGGGATACACGCCCTCGCGGCGCCACACGTCGACGATCAACTCATATCGTTCCAGGGGCAGGCCCGTGTAGACGCAGTTGCTGGTGGAGAAGATATACCCGCCTCCGGGCATGCCGTGTCGCAGGGCGTAGCGCGCCGATTCCACGACCTCCTGTTCGCTTCCGCTTTGCAGCAGGCCGCAGTTGACGTTTCCGATCAGGCAGACGCGGCCGCCCACCAGCCGCTTGACCTCGGCGATGTCCACCCCGCCTTGGGGGTCCAGGCTGTGCAGGGCGTGCGGGCGGGCGTCCACCAGGTCATCGAGGATCGGCATGATGTTGCCGTCGGTGTGCTTGATGACGTAGAAGCCCTGCCGGCGATAACCGGCGATCAACTGCTTGAGGTAGGGCGACACGAACTCACCGAACATCGCCGGCGACAGGAATGGCCCCTGGTTGAAGCAATAGTCGCTGCACAGCGCCATGCCGTCGAGCGCGCCGTGGCGGCGGAACTTTTCGCCGCGCTCCAGCGCCTCATCGACCATGCGCTGGGCCTTGTCCTTGACCTGCCGGGGCTGGTCGGCGATGTCCTCGATGAACTTCATCATGCCCGCCCCGTCGGGAATCGCATAGGTGGCGTCGCCGTGGACCATCAGGAAGTAGTCCATCCCCGAAATGTCGCGGATCTCCTCGAGCAACCGCATGAACTCCTGCTCCCCCGGATCGGCGATGCCCATGGGGTGGACGAAGATGGCGGAGTGGCCGTAACGGCGGGCAATGGCGACGTACAGGTCGGCGGCATCGCGGCGGTGCAACTGTCGCTCGACGTCGGACATCTGGCTCCACTGGCCGAAATGCCGGTGCGTCGGGTGGACCCGCCCAAAGGCCTCCATCGTCAGGAAGAACACCAGTTCAAAGTGCGGCACCAGGCCGGGGGGCTGCTTGCCTTCCATCGCCATGATGAACTTCTGGCGAGGCGTGGGCGGGACCGCAACGGCGGGGCTGGGCATGTTCAGACTCCTGGGACTGCCTGTTGCCAAAGATAAAAACGTCGGCTGGTGAAAGTTCCATATTCTACCCTTGCCGCCGGACCGGGTCCAACACGCTGTCGGCGCTTGCTTGCGTCACGTATGTCGCGTATGCATTGGTTCCGGCCGGAGCGGGAGTGAAGTCATGAGATGCACGATGACCAGCCGCGAGATCGTCCAACGCTGCATCGAGCGGCGCGACCCGCCCCGCATTGCCTGGCATTTCGAGGTCTCGCCGATTGAAGGGTACGTCCGGATAGAAACGGATTTCCGCGGGGTGGGCGACGGTGTCAGCCCGGATTTCAAGCCCGACGTGCCCGGCAGGACGGAATGGGGCCACCGCATGGAAACCCTGGACCCTTCCGGCGAGGGCGTCGGCGAGCCGCGCGACAACCCGCTGGCCGACGGCTGGGATAAGCTCGATACCTATTGCTGGCCTGATTTTCGAAACGAGGCTCGCTATGCCGGCCTGGACCAGGCCGCCGCCCGTGGACACGCCGACGGGAAATACGTCTACGGGGTCATCCCGTCGCTGATGCTCCTGCCCGCGTCGCTGCGTGGCATGGAGAACTGGTTCATGGACCATGTCGTGGCGGAAGACCACCTGGCACGGCTTCTGCGGGGGATTCTCGACATCCGCCTGCTATTGATCGAGCGGTATCACCGAGCCGGCGTGGATGGGGTCATCACCTACGACGATATGGGCACGGGGGAACGCACCTTGATCAGCCCGGAGCAGTTTCGGCGGCTATATTTCCCCCCCTACAAGGCCACCTGCGACGCCCTGCACGATCGCGGCATGCATCTTCTGCACCATTGTTGCGGACAGGTGCGCGACTTCATGCCCCTTTTCATCGAGGCCGGTTGCGACGTGATTCAACTCGACCAACCCCGACTCATGGGCATCGACTGGCTGGCCGAGCATTGTGGCGGAAAGATATGCTTCTGGAACTGCGTGGATATTCAAGCCACCTTGCCTTACGGCGATCCGGCCGCCATCGACGACGAGGCGCGCCGGCAGGTGGAAAAGCTGGGGGCCTTTGGCGGCGGATTCATGGTCAAGGCCTATCAGCAGCCGAATTCGCTTCGATTCACGCGCCGTGCCTTCCAGGCCATGGTTGCCGCGTTCCACCGATACGGCGATCCGAATAATCTTTCCCCCCTGGACGACATCGCCGGCGAAACCGTGTAGATAATCCCGCACGCGGAACCTGAGCCTTACGGCTCAGAACCCGCGTGCCCTACGCGCTTGACGACATCCCTGGCGGATTACCTGGCGGCGCGCCCGAGTAGTCCGTTGCAAACCTGCAACTTTGCCCGGTGCCATGCTCATGGCTCCGGCCACGTGAGCATGTCTGCTCTTGCCTCCCTACAGCCACACATGGCCACGCCAGCGCGGCCATGCCCGCCTGATGGGCCATTGAAATGGATCCCAGTTTCGTCAAGGCGCTTGGGCGCCTGAGGCGCCTCGGACCGCACAGCACCCAACGAAACAAAGGAATCTCCTGCCAGGCGACAGGAGGTTCCTTTGTTATTGCTCCACTGCTACAGTCCGCCGTCGAACAGCCATCTGCCGGCGGGACCGTCGTTACGAATGGCCAGGTTGTACTTTAGCTTTTCCCCGCTCTTCAGTTCAACTTCATATGGCACGTACGTCCCGGGATAGGAGTCCTTTCTGAACGCCTTGCCGATGCTGATGACTTTCAGGCCACCCAGGCGTTGGCGCGAGCGATCATCGATTTGCCGCGTCGGCCAGAACTTCAGCACCTCGTCCCAATCCTCTTTTCCGCAGGCCTCGAAGAACGCCCGCGTTGCCTCCTCAGCCGTCATGGCCGCGTACTTGGCGTTGTCGCTCACGTCGGGCAGATTCCATACCTTGTTGCCGGTAATCGCCCAATAGGCCGGCTGGTTGTAAACGGGCCGTACATAGATGTTTTCCTTGACGACCGCCGTGGCCCCGTCCCTGTCGATCTCGATATCGCAGGACACGAGGTAGCATCCGGTCTCCGAGAAATCCGGGCTCTTGTGTGCCTTGCCCATCGCCACGATCCGCAGCCGGTCGACCTTGCCCGACAGTTCTTTCACCTTATCCGCCGGAACACCACTAAAGAGCCGGCCGGCCTTGGCGTAGTTCTTGGCGATCATGGCCTCGAGGAACTCGCGGGCGACCTTGGTCGTGATTTCCTCGTCGCTGAAGTCCTCTTTGGGCAGGCCAACCTGCTGCGTGGTCTGATCGATCCGCACAACGTCTGCCGGCAAATCCGGCTCGAACACCTTAGGATCGATGGGCTTGTTGTAGTCCAGGTAGACGGTCTTGCCGATGTAGTCGTACTTGCCGTCCTTGAGCCGGTAATACTCCACCTGCTGGAGAAGCTTCGTCTCGGTGTCGATGAGGTATATCTCCCTCTGCTTGGGCGACTTGGGGTGGTTCACCGCCAGACGGATCATCTCGCCGGCCTTGGAGGGTTCTTGAGTCTCAATCGTGACCTGCCCTTTTGACTGGGCCTGGTAAAGGTCGTCGACCTGCTGCTTGGGATCGAAGAAGCTCTTGGAGAACGTCGCCAGCATGTTGGGCTCTCGGAAAGTCGTGTAACCTTTCTTGTCCTTGAACCAGACGGAGGCTTTGTCCTTCTGCCAGAAGACGATCTTCGCTCCGTCCGCCCCTTCATTGGGGAAGTCGCCGCGATAACGTTCGAGATTCCCCTGTTCGTCGAACTGGGCCCAGGCTTCCCGCAACCCGCCTCCTTCGTCGGTCAAGTGGACCGTGCGCACGCCGAGGTTGGCCTGCATCGTCTGGTCCAGTGCGTAGGCGGGCGTGACACTGCTATGGAGGATGATCGCGACCAGGGCGACCGCCGCGGCCAGCACGATCGCCGCCACGGCTGAGTATCGTGTCATTGGACTCTTCATGATTATTCTCCACTTGGAAGTTATGGAGGAAGCCCGTTCCTGGTCCCGCCGCGCCAAGGCCTGGCGCAGTTGCGCCTCCAGGCGGTCGCGGTGGGCGGAGTCGGGCCGGTCGTCGAACTTCAGGCCGGCCAGGGCCTCTTCCAGTTGTCGATCGTTGTCAGGCATCATAATGCACCTCTGCTGCCGGTCCGACTCTGGCGCGTCAGCCTCTTCCGCAACGAAGCCAATGCCCGGGACAATTGGCTTCGCACGGTAGCCGGGCTGCTGCCCAGAATCGCGGCCACGTCGGTCAACCGCATCCCATCGAAATACCGCATCGCAACAATGGCCTGTTGCTGATGGTTGAGCTTCAGGATCGCCCGTTTGAGGGCGGAGGCCTCGTCGTCCTGGAAGCTCGGTGGCCCATCCGTTGGGGCGTCTTCTGGCAGCGACGCCGCCAGTTCCTTTACCGACCTCCGCCGTGCACAGCGGAGGTAATCGTTGGCGGCGTTGTTGGCGACGCGATACAGCCAACTCCGGAAACTGCTCCCACGGTCAACGAACTTCGGCAGGTTCTGGACAACCTTCAGGAAGACCATTGAGGTCACATCCTCAGCCGCCGACCGGTCAAAGACCCGGTGCACGCAGTAGCGGAAGACCCCATCGTAATGCCGCCGGTACAGTGCGACGAAAGCGGCAGGATCGTCTTGTGCCCTGGCTACTAGTTGCTCGTCGCTGATCGCTGGTCGCTGGTTCATCTCCGGCCATTGCTGTTCCAGCAAGTCATCTCTGGTATGGCGCCATGACATAGATGTAAACGGATGAAAGGGAAAAACGCGTCAAGATTTTTGCAGGGCAAAAGAGCCATGCTCCTGCTTGCGTGAGCATGTCTGCTCTTGCCTCCCTACAGCCACACATGGCCATGCAAGCGCGGCCATGCCATCGCCGGGTAGACGCCAAGAAGAGCCTTCCGAACGTGAAAGAAATCCAGAGAGCTAGCCGACTCTATTGCTTTGATAGGTAGGCAATCAAGTTGGGCAACTGCTGACCAAGCAGGTCAGGCGACAGCTGATGATGCTGGGCATATTGATCCTTCAGCCAAGCATATACCGCAGCTACCAAGCCAATCCCGAACTTGCGACTCTCTTCAGCTAGTACTGTCTGCCCCGCCTGGTCACCATCGGCGAGGCTTATGCAGAACGCCACCGAAGCACGAACCAGTATCTCCTCGAACTGAATCGGCCAGTCGGAGTACATGTCGCCGAACCAAGCCTTCGGGGTAATTCGGCTCTGCAATGTGCGGGACAACTCTGGAAGGGAGGGGCACTGCTTCTCCGCGTCCTGCCAGAAGAAGTGAGCGAACTCATGCACACACAATTCACGCAGCATGGGCCCGTAGGCGAGGTAGGAAACGGGCTGCTCATCCTCGGGCCGGACCGCCGGAGGCCCCAGCAAGGCGTACCAAGCCGTCTGATCACGCACGCCGAAGCCAAATGTGGCCGGATCAAGAGGAGTGGGGACGACAACAAGTGCAGCCGGTGGCGTTCCAAAGAGGGAGCTCAACAACTCTTCCACCCTATAGCTTCTCAGACAGGACTCGCAGTCACTGCGGACCCTCTCCCAGAGCCTCTGCTGGTCATGCCACCGCGCCTGCGCCTGGGTATCGCGGGCGAAGTCCTCCAGAAGGGAGTCGTACGCATACTGTTCAAACTCCTTGGGCTCTGCTCCAGTCCGTTCTGTGTAGTGAGCGGGAGCCAGACCATACTGGTAGAATCCCCACATGAAGTGGCTCTCCGCTATCGCCCGCGACGCCTGGGCACATGGGTGATCTGTGAACTGTTCCAGTTGGCGCAGTGTATCCAGCTTGAGGTCATGAGGCTTCCATGGCCGGTTGAAATCGCGGAACTTCGTGAGCAGAAGAACGGAGGATACGATCCGAATGCGGTCGTCTTGTTGGACCTTCACGGTGAGCCCCTTCCGATCGATGACGATCTACTTTAAGTCGCCGGGTCTTACAAGACAAGTGCCGGGCGCTATGCTCACGCTTGCGTGAGCATGTCTGGTCTTTTGCCTCTGCACATCAAACACATGGCCACGCCAGTGTATGGCGAAGGGACATAGGTGGCGCTTTTCTGAAGGGACATCGGTAACAGGTTTTCATAGGACAGTATGACGATTGAGGGCGTTCAAGGCAACGGTTCGGATGCATTGGTCACCGTAGTAGAC
>Ga0315284_10001153_pt1 | contig 37353 bp, 38 predicted proteins | sample YL17G09_16_MG_FD_203696 | JGI IMG/M metagenome (GOLD analysis project Ga0315284, IMG submission 203696) | Sediment microbial communities from Yellowstone Lake, YNP, Wyoming, USA - YL17G09_16 | ecosystem: Environmental > Aquatic > Freshwater > Lake > Sediment | place: USA: Wyoming | collected...
GGGCAGAAGCGGTGACTACTCCAAGGCTTCACCCGACGATGCCCCAAACCGCGATCCGCGACTCTCGCCACCCCCGCAGCCCACTGAATCGAGAAAAACCCTCCCCCAGTGTCTGAACCGCAATGCACGGATACTCCGCGATTGTTTTCACCGCGTCAATATTGTATACTTCGAACGTTGCGGAGCCCGATCCACCACGCGTCGTCGGACGCACACTCGTTGCCATGCAATTTATTCTCGACAACTACTACTATCTGGTCACGGTCTTCACTGCGTCGTACGGCCTCGCATTCCTGTACTTTCTGGCACCCCGACTCTCTCTGTCCAAGCCATCGCGCGACTTCGGGATCTTCCTGATCGCCGTATTCGCCTGGTCGGTGAAGGACTCTCTGGGCACGGTTCTTGGGCATGCTCTGCCGGTTGCTGCGCTCCCCACTGCTCTGGTTGCGATCTCTCCACTCTTCCTGTTCCTGCCCAACTTCTCCCTGCAGATGCTCATGAGCGTGTACAACGCAGCAGTCGCCCCAGCCAAGGCCTTCCGGCACATGCGGGTTGCGCATTGGTTGCTGGCAATCACCTCCACGCTCATTCTGGTGGGCGGGCTGATCGACCCCGGGTTTGTCTATGCGTCATTTGTCAAGACGCAGTACGACTACACCTGCACTCCTGGCCCCGGGTTTTGGTTTTTCATGGCCATGGTGGCGGTGTCGGCTCTGGTGCCCAGCGTCCTTCTACTGGGCGCGTCACTGAGACGACCCAAGTCCGAGGCGTTTTTTGTCGGGTTGGGCGGGGTGCTGGCCTTGGCAACGGTCTTTTCCACGAACATCCTGCCGAGATTCGTGGGAAACCCGGATGTGCCACGTCTGGGGTGCCTGAGCATCTCGGTGCTCTGCGCGCTGACCTTTGTGGGCATCCGGTGGTTTGGCGCGATTTTCTCGATTGCCCAGGTATTTGCCGAACGTGATCGGTGGAGAAATGTGGGACTCAGCCTCAAGAGCCTCACCGATTCGACATCTGAGAATGCTCTCTTCCAGAGCATCTGCGACTTTGCCAACCAGATCACCGAATCGCTCTTCGTGGCCGTACTGGTCTTCTCCGGCGATGGCAAGCGGTACACCGTGCGGGCAGTGTCCCGATTCCCCCTGTCAACGCGCGATCGGCTCGCACGCCTGCCACTGGAGGTAGGGCGAACCTATCCGATCTCGGAGGCCTTCGCGCTGCACAAGCAGATTGCCGCGAACGCACCCTTTGAGTGCACGTCACTCTCCGAGCTGCTCCCCTGCGAGTCGCAGTCACTCACGCTCAAGCAGATTCTGTCACATCCGATCGTGTACGAGCGCGGGGTAAAGGGCGTCATCGTGTACTTCCGGGAGTCGCGCTCCGACAACAATGACATGTTCGGCGTCTTTTCCGCCCAGTGCTCGCTGGTACTGCGCTTCTCTTCGCAGATTCTGGAGCTCCAGGAGAAACGGCAGCTTGAGGAACAACTCCGACACGCTCAGAAGATGGAGGCCGTGGGACTTCTGGCCGGCGGCATTGCACACGACTTCAACAATCTGCTTTCGGGCATCTCCGGCTTTGCCGGCCTTATCAAGCGCAAGATGTGCGAGAACAATCCGCTCCTGCTCAAATACGTGGAGCCTATCATCGAGGCATCGCAGCGTGGAGCAGACCTCACCGGCCAGCTCCTGGCCTTCGCGCGCAAAGGCAAATATCAGCAGGTGAGTGTGGATGCGCATGAGGTGATTGACAATGTGGTAAGACTCCTGAGCCGCACCATTGACAAGCGAATTCAGATCGACCGGGATCTGCGCGCCAAGCTGTCGACCATCATGGGCGACCCCTCGCAACTGGAGAACGCCGTTCTGAACATGGCGCTCAACTCGCGCGATGCCATGCCCGAAGGCGGCACACTCTCCTTCGTGACCGACAATGTCACCATTCTGGATGATGCACCGCAAACCAGGCTCTACCGCGTGCAGCCCGGCGAGTATCTGGAGCTGCGCGTGGTTGACACAGGTATCGGGATGAACGAGGAAACCAAGGCTCGCATGTTCGAGCCATTCTTTACAACAAAGAAGCCCGGCAAGGGCACCGGGCTGGGGCTTGCTGCGGTGTACGGATGCGTGAAGAGTCACAACGGCTACGTTGAAGCGGAGTCGTCGCCCGGCAAGGGCACGGCCATGAAGATACTGGTGCCGGTGACCCACCAGGAGAAAGCCGAAGATCCGCGCGCCATCGAGGAAGTGAAGGTGATTCGGGGCAAAGGCCACGTGTTGGTAGTTGACGACGAGAAGGTCGTGCGCGATGTATCGCAGGAGATTCTTGAGGAGTTGGGCTACTCGGTGTCGCTGTGTGAAGACGGTGAGCAGGCCGTGGCTTTCTTCCGTGCGCATCACAAGGAGATCGACGTGACCGTGCTGGACATGATTATGCCGAAGATGGGCGGGTACGACTGCTTCAAGCAGTTCCGCGCAATTCAGCCTGGCGCCAAAGTTATCATCGCCACGGGGTACAGCACGTCGGATGATACGCAGAGGATTGTGACCAGGGGAGTCTCTGCGTTTATCCAGAAGCCGTTTGATGCGGAGGAATTGTCGCAGGTGATTGCGGGGGCGATCAAGCGGGCCGGCCCGGCGTAGCGGGCCCCCGCATGTCTGGGCACTTGCGGGGTGCGAATCTCGATTCCGACTGGGTGCTCGTGTCAGTCGGCGATGTCGGCTGCCTGTGCCGACACCAGTGCACCCAGCCGTGTCCCGACCCTCCGGCACACCTCCTCCACCGACAGCCCGATCCCCTCAGCCGCCAGTGTGGTACAGAAGGCGTTGTGTGGCCTGCCTGCGCGGTAGGCGGGTTCCTTGGGCGGGTGCGCGAGGTAGCGGCTGATCGGCGAGACGTCGGCATCCACCAACAGCGACGACTGATAGCAGTAGAGGTACGGTCGCTGCGGCAGGTAGAGCGAACTGCCGAGGACTTTGCGTCCGTCAATGGCCAGGTCGCTCAGGCCGCATTGCTCGATGCGCGGCGTGTCAATGTCCAGTGACTCGATGAGCGCCGTGTGGACACGCGTGAAGATGTCCCTCGGACCCTCGCCGGCGGCTCGCGCACCCACCACTACAACTACCACCACACCAGGCATCAGCACCACCGTGCCTCCGCCACCACGCCGGGCAATGACCGGGACACCGTCCTCGGAGCACCGCTCCAGGCAGATCTCCCGCTCAGGCACGCACGAGGGTCCGTGCACCACCTCCGCACGCTCCTGCGCGTAGGCCAGCACCCACGGTAAGGCTTGCAGCGCACCGTACACGAAGAGCGCATCATTCTTGCGGGGCTGGCCGGGGAATTGGGGTATGGTCGGTCTGCTCGTCATGGGCGTGATGAGAAGATACGTCGGAGGCTACGCCCTGCGCTCGGTGCCCGACGTGCCCGATCTCGTCTGGTGTGGTCCGGACCGGCACTGCTTGCTGGTCCCGCCATGCGCATGCGCGTCAAGCCAAGTCGAGCACTGATCCCCACGGCGCAGTACGTTCTGACGGACCGGGCACGATGCTCGAGGGTGTCGCGCACCGGCTGGTTGAGGCTTGGCGCCACCCCTTGACGCGCCACCCGGCCTTGCCACCCAGCACCACCCTCCCCTCCATGGAAGCTGTTGCCACGCCTCAGGGCCGACCGTCACGATCTTGACGAGCATGCGCCATCCGGGCCGGGCCACGGTATGTATTTTCTTCGATTCGCCGATCATCTGTCTCCCGCACACGAGCGAGCCCGCAGCTCGCCCCAACCACGAGGATTGTTCATGGACAAGCGGCCCGTTGTAGTGCTCTCCGGCAATGACCTGACTATCAACGACATCGTTGCCATTGGTGTTGGTGACAGACAGGTCGCCCTCGACCCTGCGGCAGTCGAACGCTGCACGGCCTCGCGGGCCTTCCTTGAGCATGAGGTCGAGTCCAAACGCATCATCTACGGCGTCAACACATCGTTTGGGCCCATGTGCAACAAGATCATCGACAACGAGAACCTCGAGGCCCTGCAGGTCAATCTCATTCGAAGCCATGCCGCCGGTCTGGGAGACCCGCTCAAGCACTACGTTGCGCTTGCCGTGCTGGTAGTCCGGCTCAACAGTCTTGTCAAGGGATTCTCCGGCGTGCGCGTCGAGCTTCTCGAACTCATGCGCGACATGATCAACAAGGGCATTGCCCCGTACATCCCCGAGTGCGGCAGCGTGGGCGCCTCCGGCGACCTGGTGCACCTTGCGCATGTGGCGCTTTCCATCATTGGCGAGGGCACGGTGTTTTTCAAGGGAGAGCTGCTGCCTGCCGCCGAGGTCCTCTCCCAAACGGGCCTCACGCCCATGAAACTCCGATTCAAAGAGGGCATTGCGATCATGAATGGCACCAGTGCCATGACAGCGCTGGCAGCATTCGTGATCTTTACATCGCGCAAACTCCTGCGTATTGCCTGCGCAAATGCCGCGTTCACCGTCGAGATCTTTGGCGGCATCGACGATGCATTCGATCCCGATCTTCATGCTGTCAAGCCACATCCCGGGCAGGTTCGCATTGCCGAGATCGTGCGCAAACTCTACCAGGGCTCACGCAACATCACCCTGCGCGAAGACATGCACGATCTCATTCGCAAGCAGGAAACAGGCGCGCCCGTGTTCGAGACCAATATCAACGTGCAGGATGTGTACTCGATTCGCTGCGCACCGCAGATTCTTGCGCCGGTCGAAGAAGCCATTGAGGTGGCCGCCCGCACCGTGGAGATCGAAGCCAACTCATCCAACGACAACCCGATAGTCATTCCCGCCAAGAAGAAGGTCATCCACGGCGGCAACTTCCATGGCCAGAGCATTGCTTTTGCCATGGATGTGCTGGCCATCGCCATTTCCGAAATGTGCACCCTCTCCGAGCGCAGGCTCAACAAGCTGCTTGACAAGAGCCTCAACGAGGGATTGCCCGAGCACCTTATTGCCGGCACGCCGGGTCTTACCATGGGCTTCATGGGCGCGCAGTACCTGGCCACATCCACCACGGCCGAAAGCCGTCAGATGGCCAACCCGGTGAGTGTGCACTCCATCTCGTGCAACGCGTCGAATCAGGATGTGGTGAGTATGGGAACCATTGCCGCGCGCAAAGCGTTCAAGTCGGCGAGCAATGCAAAGCACGTGCTGACACTGGAGGTGCTGGCGGTGTTGCAGGCGCTGTCGTTCCGCAATGCCGACAAGATGGGCAAGGGCACCACGCGGATGTACAACGCGCTCAAACCGCACTTCAGCGTGTACGACAACACACGCGTGTTCCACGACGATCTGGTGAAGTTCCGCAAGCTTCTCTTCTCGTCGCAGTTGTTTGACAGCCTCGAATCATACTGCTCGTAAAGATCGGCGTAGGGCTGGGACGGGGCGTCTGGCACTGGTATGGGCGAATTATGATTCGCCCATACCAGTGCCAGACGCCCAGAAGTCGTAGAAGTTGTGCCACTCAGACGGCGCTCCCCGCACCACCTCCGATAGTACGTCCACATAGTGCTGCATGGCACGCCTGATGGCCTCACGCCGATGCGCGCGATCCACAATGCCGAGGCGAATCGGCTGGTGCGCGCGGAATGTGTAGTGCATCCAGCCTGTTCTGATCACGAAGATCGGGATGATCGGGCACCCGGCAATTGCCGCAATGGCAAATGGCCCGATGGGCAGTCTCGCGGGCGCGCCCAGGAAGTCCAGCGCCTCGCTCTGCTGCTGCTCCACCAACCGGTCGCCGTGCAGGCAGACGATCTCTCCGGCCCGTAGCGCGTTGAGAATCTGGATAGTCACATCGGTGCCGTGCTCGCTGAGTGCAATCACCTTGAGCCGACGGTTGCGCATGGCCTCGTCCAGCGCCTCGCGCACCTGCTCGCGCTCGTTGTCACGTGCGACAATGTTGATGGGTGTGTTGATGCGATCGCGGAGGAGATTTCCCGCAAGCTCCCAGTTGCCCACATGCGCGCTCAGAAGGATGACACCCTTGCCCTCCTTGAGGACGTCGGTGATGAGGTCTTCGTGGTCACTGGTGTATTTGAAGGGGACCTTGCCGCGTGCCAGAAATGCGAGGCGGTCGATCAGGCTGATGCCGAATGCGGCGAAGTGGCGCCACAAGTCAAGGCCCGAGGTACGCAGGCCGAGTCGACGGCGCAGATCGCGCACGGCCGTGGCGGCCTTGCGGTCGTGGAGGGCGTAGGTGAGCGACACGGGCAGGAGAAGCGCGTATGCGGGCAGGACCCCGAAGTGACGGATGAGAAACATGAAGGCGCGGTTGCCCCGGGAACCGCCTTTGGACGTGCCGTCCCAGGCAGGTGGGGGAGTGGTGGTGGCGGGCGACACGGCGTTGCCTCGTGTGGTGTGACGGTGGATGCCTCGGAGCGGGCACCCGGGTTGTGCGAGCAGTCGCGTGGGGGCTGCGCGCCCCCACCCCCGCGCCAGAGGTGCTTTGCCACCATGGTTGTTTGAGGGGGCGTCGTGCAGGCCGGATCTCCACTGCCCGAAGCACCAACCGCTCTCTCAAAATACGTGACGGGTGGGCGCACTCCCTCTGCACCTCCCGTCGCAGATTCGGGCGAAGCTATTTTTGCAGGAACCGGCTTCCGCAACCGCCATCCGCATCGGAGACCCCCCTATGTCCGACCTGGAGAGTCTGCCCAACATCGGCAAGGTGATGGCCGACAAGCTGCGTGGTGCGGGCATTGGCACAGCCAAGGACCTCCAGCGCATGGGCGCCACCGAGGCATTTTCGCGCATCCGTGACACCATTGACAAAGATGCATGTCTCAGCGCGCTGTGTGCCATCGAGGGGGCCATTCAGGGCGTGCGATGGCATTCGCTTCCTGAACGAGACAAACAGCGGCTCAAGGCGTTTCTTGACTCGCCGTGACACGCGGACAGCACTTCATCGAGGATACCCCAGACCATGACCCCACGCATCAAGACGCGCGTCGTGCATATCGGCTCAGTTGCCATTGGTGGTGACAACCCGGTTGCCATTCAGTCCATGACCAACACTGCCACTGCTGACGTGGACGCCACGGTCGCGCAGGTAGCCGCGCTTGCCAAGGCCGGGTGCGCGTTCGTGCGCGTGACTGTCAACAACACCGAGGCAGCAGCGGCCTTCAAGCGCATCCGCGCGCAGTCGCCCGTGCCGCTGGTTGCCGACATTCACTTCGACTACAAGTTGGCCATCGCAGCCATCGAAGCGGGCGCCGACAAAATCCGCATCAACCCGGGCAACATCGGCAGCGAAGATCGCGTGCGCAAAGTCGTTGGCGCTGCCACGCAGGCGCGCGTCCCCATCCGCATTGGTGTGAACAGCGGGTCCTTGGAGAAGGCGCTGCTTGACAAGTACGGCCACCCGTGCGCCGAGGCACTCGCAGATAGTGCGATCAATGCCATTGGGTTCATGGAGTCGCTGGATTTCGGGAATCTCGTGGTCTCCATCAAAGCGAGCAATGTGCCCATGACGATTGACGCGTGCAGGTTGCTCTCCGCCCGCACGGACATTCCCCAGCACATCGGCATCACCGAAGCAGGCACCGTGCGCTGCGGCACCATTCGCTCGGCCGTGGGCGTGGGCACACTGCTGGCCGAAGGTATTGGCGACACGCTGCGCGTGTCGCTTGCAGGCGACCCGGTGCAGGAAGTCTTCGTTGCCAAGGAGATCCTCAAGTCGCTGGGCCTGGCCAAGGGGCCGACGGTCATTGCGTGTCCCACCTGCGGTCGCACGCAGATTGACGTGGCGGAACTCGCCGAGAAGGTCGAAGCCATGGTGGCAGACCTGCCCGACCAGATCACCATTGCCGTCATGGGCTGCGTGGTCAATGGTCCGGGCGAGGCACGCGAGGCGGATGTGGGCATTGCCGGTGGGCGCGGAGAGGGCATGATCCTTGTCAAAGGCGAGGTCGTGGCCCGCGGGGTGCCGGAGGATCGGTTGCTTGAGGCGCTGCGGGAGAAGATCGGGGAGATCTTGGCGGGACGGTGAGGGCTGAGAACGACTGTTCCCCATGGGCACAAACCGACACGGAGACGGTATGTGGGATCAGGGGACGGAGCGCCAAATATATGCTAACGAAATGCCTCGCAAAGCCCGCCTATCTCCAGCAGCATCCTTCCTCCACGTCATGGCTCGTGGGATCGAGGGACGAGACCTCTTTGCCACCGATGAAGACCGGGAGCGTTTCCTCGGGCTCCTTTCCACTGGACTTGCGAGAACCGCCTTCGAATTGCACGCCACCAACTTGAGCGGCTATCGATTGATGATCTGGCGGCGAAGTTTGCCTCTGCCGCGGGGATCGCGCCTGAGGATCTGCTCCGTCGTGCTCGCGGCAACTACCGTGCTGCGGCCCGCAAAGTGTTTGCGTACGTCTGCTGCCGAGAGTACGGCTTCACCATTGTTGAGGTCGCGCAGTACCTTGGGCATACTCACTGACCAATGTCGCCGGCTGTCAGGCAGGGGGAGCAGTTGTGGGTTAGCCCGGATTCTGCTAAAGTTCAAATGGCGCTCCGTCCCTAAGCACAGTCTTCGTCGCCTTGCGCGCAGAGATCAGGCGGACTATTGTTTCGGATTCTACGGGCCTCCTCGAACGAAACCGCGTGAGCGTGAGTGTTTCGGAGTGCCTTTGCAGGGTCCCATGCAAATCTGATCAGTTCCATTTGTACATATAATATAGATACAAAGGCAATCGTGGGCAATGCTCTGGGTGTGCTATGGGCGCCGTGACGCAGGACTGGAGCTGGGTCCCGAAGGCCAATGCCGCAGGACAGGGGTGCTGGGTATATGTATCACGACCCTCCTCAGCTCCCAACAGATAGGTGCGTTGACAGCCCCCGGTTTCACCACGGTGCATTGCAGGACCTCCCGGCAGTAATTATACTTTAATTATGGAAGCATTCCGGTTCACCTGGGACATTCGGAAGTCAGATGCCAATCTTCACAAGCATGGCGTCTCATTCGATGAAGCCGAGACGGTCTTCGCCGACGAACTTGCGCGGGAGTTCTACGATCCGTCCCATTCGAGCCTGGAGGAAGATCGGTTTCTGCTCCTCGGAACAAGCAGCAAGCTCCGCCTTCTGATGATATGCCATTGCTTCAGGGAGAACGACCGCGAAGTCAGGATCATCAGCGCTCGGAAGGCCACGCGCACAGAGGCGCTTTTCTACACAGAAAGGGAATAGCCATGAAGAAGGAATACGATCTCTCAAAATTGAAGAGTCGCAGAAACCCGTATGCCAGGTTTCTCAAGAAGCAGATAACGATTCGGATCAACAACAGCGCGATCAACTACTTCAAGACGATGGCCGACGATACGGGGATTCCCTACCAGAATCTGATTGATTCCTATCTGACTGACTGCGCTCAAGTCAAGCGGAAGCTCGTTGCACAATGGCGATAGCCGGGGTCACATCTCCTGCTGACGCCGGCGTCAGTGGGTGGGTTTCGTCCTACGCCACTTCCCCCCGCGCCTTCGTGCTGAACTGCAGATCGTGGAAGTACTTGTATCGGCTCCCCAACGCCATGAGCTGATCGTGGGTGCCTCGCTCGACAATCTGTCCCTTGTCCAGCACCAGAATCGTGTCCGCGTTGCGCACCGTGGAGAGCCGGTGTGCGACCACAACCACGGTTCGGTTCTGGATGAGATTGTCAATAGCAGCCTGCACCAGACGCTCCGACTCGGTGTCCAACGATGAGGTGGCCTCGTCGAGAATGAGGATCGGTGGGTTTCGCAGAAGTGCGCGCGCAATTGACAGGCGCTGGCACTGACCCCCCGAAAGCATCACCCCCCGCTCGCCAATGAGCGTTTCGAAACCTTTGGGTAGCTTGTCAATGAACTCCAGGGCATTGGCAGCGCGCGCAGCATCCCGGGCAGCATCCATGGTTGCGTCCTTGACGCCGTACGATATGTTGTTGAAGACCGTGTCGTTGAAGAGAATCGTCTCCTGCGCAACAATGCCGAAGAGCGAGCGCAGCCCCACCAGACTCATGCCGGTCACATCGGTACCGTCCACGGTGACCGTGCCCTTGCTGACCTCGTAGAAGCGGGGCAGCAAGTCCAGAATCGTGGACTTGCCCGCACCCGACGATCCCACCAGCGCAACCACCGTGCCTTTCTTGACTGAGAAGGAGACATCGTGCAGGACTTCGTCGGTGGTGCCGGGATAGGTGAAACTCACGTTGTTGAAGCTGATGTCCTTTGTGAAGGGCGGCTGCGTGATTTTGCCCTGCACGTCGTAGTCTTCGGCTGGTGTGTCCAGCACACTCACCACGCGCTCGGCTGCGGCCAGGCCCGCCTGCGTGGCATTGTTGATGCCGGCCAGAGCCTTGAGCGGCTGATATGAGAAGATCAGCAGCGTGAGGTAGCGAATGAAGTCTTCGGCCGTCATGCCCTTGCCGGCCAGCACCTGGGTGCCGCCAATCCACAACAGCGATACCGCGACCATGAGTCCGAGCACCTCGGTGAGGGGGCTGGTGATGGCACTGGTGCGCGTGGAGCGGAAGGAGTTGCGGATGAAACGCCGGTTCTCTGTCTTGAATTTGGTGGCCTCAGCCTCGTTCATGTTGAACATCTTCACAGCGCGCACGCAGTTGACGGTTTCGTGCAGCACCGAGGTGAGTCCGCCCAGGTTCTCCAGAGTGCGCTTGCTGCGTCGTCGTACCGACTTGCCAATGCGGGTGATGAGCAGAATCAGTACCGGATAGATGAGGAATACCACCAGGGTGAGCTTGGTGCTGATGACGAAGAGCAGCGTCCAGAATGTGATGAGGCGTATGGGTTCGGCAAACGACTTGGTGATTGTGTTGGTCATGGCGAAGTTGAGTCGCCCGACGTCATTCAGAATGATGGAGAGGATGGCGCCTGACTTGTTGCGGTCGTAGTAGGAGACCGGCAGCATGAGCACGTGGCGGTACACGGCATTGCGGATGTCCTGGATTACTCTGAGGTTCAGTGATGATATGATGAGCGAGTTGATGTAGGTGAGCGAGTTTTTCAGCAGGAAGGACGCCCCGAAGATCAGGCAGACGCGCGCGAGCGTGCCCTGCGGGGTGCCGGCCTGCGTGAGCTGGTGCACCCACTGCTTGAGCACGGCATTGAGGCTGCCGACATTGATCATGGGCGCCGATGGAGCGCCTTTGTTGATGCTGAAGAGAGTGTCGGCAAGTGTGGCAATCACCCAGAGAGAGACGGTTTCGAAGACGACGATCAGCAGTGATAGCACTATTGACAGTGCCAGAATGTGCCAGTAGGGTCTGACGAAGGAGAATGTTCGACGGAAGAGGGCGCTTCGCTTCATTGTGGGTCCTGGGGGTGTATGGCTTCGATGCAAGGACGAAGAGTTGTCGGACGCTGAGTGACTGTCGAAATGACGGTTGTCGGTGCTGTGCGAGCATGCGCGTGGGGGCTGCGCGCCCCCACACCCGCGCCGGAGGAAGGGAGCACTATCACTTGCGCGAGAGGGCTTCACTGATGGCAGCAGCAGCCCGCTCTCCTGCTCGACCGTCAAGTCCCGTAAAATAGTAGTTGCGGTACTCCATGAGACGCTGCATGTGCTCCTGCGTTGGCGTGGCTGCTTCTGCCACGCACTTCCGCAGTTGCGACACGTCGGCCATGTGCACAAAGACCCCGCGCAGGTAGTCGTGCGGCTCGTCGGATACCACGGGCATGCCATCGGAGTGCTTCATGCGCGGATAGGGGAAGTCCGCCACAATGCCCACCTTGCCCAGCGCCAGGCAGATTGCCAGTGTGCTCGATGTGTCACTGATGATCGTGTCGGCCACGGCCATGTACGGATGGATGTCGTGCTCGCTCTTGTCGATCAGCCGGATGCGTCGATCGCGGCGTGCCAGCCGAACGTAGGGGCGCGCTTGGTTGACAGGCGCGTACTTGCCGCCCCAACTGTACGGATGGAGCTTCACAATCACGTTGTACTCGTCGGCAAGCGCCTTGATGCGGTCGCCGATGAACGGGATGCACGACGGTCGGTACGAGGGCGCGAACACCACCGTCTTACGCTCGGGCGAGAGTCCGAGCTTGGCCAGGATCGTTGCCTTGTCGTAGTACCCGGGCCAGAAGAATGGGTCGAGCTTGGGCACGCCAGTGAGAAGCCACTCTGCACCGCTCTCGCAGCCATAGCGCTTGATCACGTCCATCCAGTACCGGCCTTCGACGAACACGGTGTAGCGGCGGCTCTTGCCCACCACATTGCGGAACCGGAGTGTCTTGGTGCCTGGGCCGTGGTCGGAGACGAAGACCGGCACTGCGCCGTAGCGCGCGGCATCACGCAATCCGTCGGCAGAGACAATTGCGTCGAAGCCTGCAGGGTCGCCGACAACATGGTGGCCTTGCGCCCGGAGCTGCGCTTCGATGCGCTCCTTGTGATACACCGGGAAGATCCCCCAGCGCCGCTCGTCATTGGGGCCAACGTAGAATGCGTACTCGAAGCGGCCGTCAGCATCCATGGCGCGCACGATGGAGATGAAGGAATTGAGGTAGTATTCCTTCTTGAGGTCGAAGAGAATGCGGTGCTTCATTTCACATACCCCCGCCGTGTCAATCCGTACCACCGCAGCTTGAGCCGCCGGAACCAGTTGCGCTTCTTTGGCAGTGATCGCACTTTGTCCAGAAACGCCGCGTCGGTGATGCGGTCGAGCACCCGTTGGCCGCTCCCTGCATCGTGGAACGGGTGCATGCCTGCCATCAGCGCGTCGACCCGTGCCATGTCGATGCCCCGATGCTCCCGTGCATCGTCCAGAGCGGTGCGCACGCCCTGCGCGTGCGTCGAGATGAACGGCAGATCCCTGCGCAGAGGGTCAACCAGCACGATCCAGGGCTTGAGCAGCGCGAATTCATACACCGCCGAACTCGTGTCGGAGAGCATGACGTCGGCAGCCTTGAGGCAGGGCGTGATGTCCGGGTCATCCACCATCACGAAGCGGTGGGGCGGCAGACCACGCAGCGCCTCCCGCTCCTGCCTGTCGTGCAGATCGTGCAGCTTGACAACAACGACCTCATCCTCGCGCGGTAGCGACGCGAGCGCAGGCAGCAGCCTTGGCGCCGACGTGTACTTGCGGCTGAATGTGGGCGCGTAGAGAATGACCTTCTTGCCCGCGTGGATGCCGGGGAGCGCAAGCGGCGCAGGGGATTGGGAGAAGAGCCGGTCCATCTTGGGCCATCCGGTCTCGATCACCGAAAAGCTCCGGTGCTTCTGCGCAAGGCGCTCGAACTCAACGGTCACTGCCGGCCCGGGTGTGCAGTACACCTGGAAGAATCCGCGGATACGCAGGTGCCCCGGCTTCTCGGCGCAGAGGCCGTGAAAGAGCTGCACCTTGATGCCGGGAATGGCGTCGTGCACGTAGTTGCCCGGACATAGCACCACGTCGGGTGCGAAGGCGACAGCCGACGGGAGATCGTCAGTGGCCTTGTCGTGGGAGAGTCGGGCCAGTAGGTGCGTCGGGGCAAAGCAGAGCGCGTCAACAGTGGCGCTTGCGCGCGTCAACGCCCGCAACGACTCGGTCACCGGAATCGAGTAGGGCTTGGCCAGGTAGTGGAGGATCTTCAGTGGGGTCACGGAGGCAGTCCGTCAGGTGCGTGAGACGTATTTTTCCCAGGCGTAGCTTAGATGCAGGTTCGCTTTCTGCCGACCAACGGCAAAATACATCGCTCTCGCCGCCTGACTCGGACAACGGCCGCACGCCCGGCAAACCAGCAGAATCACACCATGGCAGCATCCGACACTCCGACGCCCAACCACCCGAATGGCCACATCGCCGAGGAGCTTGCGCCGTGGACCTTGAGCGGTTTGCGCGGTGTCTGCCACCCGGCGTTGGCTCAGTTTCTTCGCGACAATCCTCCGCCGTCACTCAGAGACTCCCCGCACTGCACGCGCATGCTCAAAAGGGGGCGCAGCAGTGTCTTCGAGATCGTCATTCCCGCCGGCGTGCAACTGCCCTTCCAACGACTCGTGGTTAAGCAGGCTCGCGAGAAGAACACCGCAGCATTCCTGGCAAGCCCCTGGCGCCGCTCAAAGGCGTGGCGATCGCTGCGGGCTGCGCGGCACCTTTTTAAGCATGGGCTTGACACACCGGTTCCTGTGGCGGTGCTCGAGCATCGGCGCGGACCATTTGTTGACGAAAGCTACTACATCACCGAGAGTGTCGATGGCGTCAAAGTGCGGCACCGCTTCGCCGAAGTTGCGGACTCGCCCGAGGTGGTTCGCGCGCTCATGCAACGCGTTGCCGACTACGCTCGTCGGATGCACGCAAGCGGCCTGGTGCATGGCGACTTCAACCTGGCCAATTTCCTGGTCTCCGACAATCGGCTTGCGCTTGTCGATCTCAACCGCAGTCGCATCGCCTCGCGGCTCTCGGCTCTGGCGCGCGTGCACGACATCGGTCGCCTTTACTGGCGCGCATATCGAGGAGAGTTCTTCGACCTCTACGCAGGTGGGGATGCCGCCATTGTCAAGCTGCGGTGGTTCTTCGATGCGTATCGCGGGTGGAGGATCAGGCGCGGCAAGGCACTCGAGGCTGTTCGCGGGGGTGGGCGGAAGACGGCGCGTTGACTGCTAACCGCCGGTCTTCTCCAAAAGCAAGAACGTCTGCGCGTGCACGGCCGGCGCCACGCGGTGCGCCGACACTACCCGCAGGCCAGCCTCGGCCAGCTCGGTCTCGAACGCCGCACGCTCCAGCAGCACAATGCGGTTCTTCTTGCGGGCGTACTTCTTGTTGAGGGAGTGGATCCACGATCGCTGGTAGTAGGTGAGTATCACGAACCGTTTGCTCACACGCGCCAGTTCCGCAAGCATGGTGCGGCGGTCGCTTTGCTCGAAGTAGTGATGGAAGAACCGAATGTTCATGACCACGTCAAACGCTGCGTCGTCAAACGGCAGGTTGCGCAGTGAGCCGTTGACGATATTGAAACCCCGAGGCCCCAGGGTGCTGTTGCAGCGACGCACCATGCCGGGGTGCAGATCGAGGAACACGCGGCGAGCGGTCTTCTTCTCCACGATGTCGGCAAACCGCCCGAACCCGCACGGCGCATTGAGCAGTGTCGGGCGCGCGATGCCGATGCTGCCGATGAGGCGGGCAATGAGGCGGTGCTCCAGCGCATTGAGCACGCGCTGGTCGAGGTGTGCATACCGGGCACGCTCGTACGCGGCAACGCCATCGCGGGGAGACATGGGATTGGTGCTGCGGTCGAATTGCGGCATAGGGCGTTTCGGCGGATCCGTACTCGACCGGAGTTGACTTGCTGAGGTGGAGAAGCGTATTTCTGTGCATCCGCAAAATACGTCTCAGGAGCCCATGTTGGTGATTGACCTGTTCTCTCGAAGACTTCTTCTGGCAATCCTCGTTGTTGGCAGTGCATGCTCCATCTGCTTGGCCCTAAGCGCGAACACCAGAGCCGAGTCCGTGATTGGCGCCGACTACTCGTACAACGTTCGCACCGGGTACTTCGACATCCGGGGGTTTCGCAACGACACGGCGCTCAGTGGCATGCACATGTGGGGATTTGAGGCCGGTCGGCGCTACACATTCAACCACTGGTTCCGGTTCCAATTGACTGGTGCGATGGACTGGGGCTCCGCACGGCTCGCCCGCATCGACAATGTTACCCTCACCGATGGCAGTGTGCGTGACAGCATTGCGATAATGGACGAGTACTTCCACTTCGGATTCGCGCCGGAGTTCCATTACGTGTTTCCGGCATCTGAGGTATTTGCGCCGTTCCTCCGTGCCGGCTTCGACCTGAACTACATGCGTCTGACGCAGACCGGACGCGTTCTGGACGGTGGGGGGCTTGTCAAGCAGCAGATCCAGCTTAGCGGCGAGGATTTCACCGGGCGCACGTTCAGCGCGGGCATTCACGGCGGCGTGGGTTTCGACATCCACGTGTCGCGGCATCTGGCGTTGACACTGGCCTATGCGTTCCACTACTGGCATCCCATGGCTTACGACTATTCAGTCGACATGCCCCTGCACAGCGTCAAGTACTGGGAAGCATTCCGCAGTCACGACGTGCACCTGTCGCTGGCGTGGGGACGGTAGGGGAAGTGGGGAGTGGGGAGGACGGAGGGCGGAGGACGGAGGGCGGAGGACGGAGGGCGGAGGGCGGAGGGCGGAGGACGGAGGTTGGCGACGAACATGTAGAGACGTAGCGCGCTACGTCTCGTCTTGTCGTGGACAGGGGAGTTGCGGAGTGAGGGGACGAACGGACGAAGGGACGGCGATGACGAAGGGACGAGTGTTCGGTGATGTGATCTGCGCCACGGTGGGCGCGTGTCCAGGCATGACCCGGTCCTGTCTTATCGCGACAATCGTGGCATTGATGGCATGCGGATCGGCAATGGCCGCCTTCCAGTCGGCGGTCATCACACTGAACTTCCCGCTCTCCGTGCGCTCGCTTGCCATGGGGGAGGCCGGGTGCGCCCTGGCCGACGACGAGGGCGTTGCATTCTACAATCCGGCCGGTCTTGGGGTTCCCAATCCCCGCTGGCGCGGTGGGGCGGTGATGGGCTCGGGGGAGTATCTGCTGCCGGCACTCATGCTTCCCGATCTCTACCACATCCACGCTGTCGGCATCTACCAGACGCCTCCTCTCACCAGGTGGGGCGGAGTTGCTCTTGATGTCAACTACATCAGCTTCGGTAACAACGAGGCAACCAACGATGAAGGCGTTGTTACCGACCGTTGCAGTGCGATCACTCGGATCTGATGATGACAACCGACATCTACCGGGAGTTTGCGGGCAAGGAGTACGGCAAGCCTATTCGAAACACCTGGGATGGTATCTACTACGACCTCAAGCGCGACCCGACCAACCCCAAGGAAGCTTCAGCCCGCGGCAAGTTCCGGACCGAAGCGCAAGAGATCCAGCTCAACACCGGCGTGGAGTACTGGTGCTGGAACATCGGCGCCCTTCGCAATGGGGTGCTGATTGACTGGATTGGTGAGCGATACGAATTCACGTGGGGGCTGGGAATCAATCTCTTCGACCACTTCTCGATAGACTGGTCGACCATCTACTCCCCCGAAGGTTTCATGGGGCCTCTGCTGCGCCGGTGGGTCACCGACCGTGACGACTCCCATCGGGAAGGAAGCCACGGCGTTCGCGACCGTCAATTCCGCTTCAGCGTTACCTACACCCGCATGGCCAAGCGGAGCCCCAGCGATGCACAGTGGTTCCTCCGGCCGAGGCGCCCGTAGCGCCGCTGTCCGGCGCCCAGACGTCACTTCGTCCCGCCGTCCGCTCGCCCGCTCGCTCCTTCCTCCATCGCGACCTCAAACGAAAACGGTATTCCCTTCCCCGCCCGGATCTCAACTTCCACGATGGTGTCGCTGTCTGTGTCGGAGGGCAGTGGCAGGACGCAGAGCTTCCACTCGTCAATCTGCGCTTCTGCGTATCGGGCCGATTTGCCCGCAGAAAAGGCCGGTGCGTTGAAGTAGCACCACTTGTTGCCCGATCCCCTCACGCGGATGCTCAGCTTGCCGTGGCCGCGCACCTGCACGTTGAGCGTGCGTCCGGCTGCGGCTGCAACGCGGATCGGTCGGGCAGCAACCGTCACATTCTCGGTGGCGGAGAGTCCGTCGATCTTCACGGCTGCGGCCCAACCCGGCGCTGGTCCCTGTGTCGATGCCGCCGTGAACTCCGGGGCCGGCGCCTCCCAGCCTGCCACGCGGCGGACGCGGACCTGGGCACGCTCCCTCGATGCGCGACCGGCGCCTCTCTTCGACGACGACGACGCGGCTCCTCGCCGCACCTCCGTCGCGCTGCCCGACTCGACCTGGTTGGCGACGCGTACCGGTGTTCCTCCGACCGAGTCGGTGACGAATGCGCCGGCTCGAAACTTCGCCGTGATGGGCAGATGGTCGGAGAACCCCTCGCCCACGTGCACCTTCTTCTTCCCGCGGTACGCAGTCTTCCAGCGGTACGGCTTCCCGTCCATGAGGAGGCGACCATACCATGTGAACACGGCGAAGCTGTTGTCAACGTAGGAGATGCCGGCTGTGTCGTAGAGTGCGCGCGGCAGCAACAGGTGGTCGATGGTCTGCCAGTGCTTCTGGTATGCAAGGCTGCCACGAGCATCGGGCGCAAGCTCCAGCCACGGGTCGTAGTGACGCAGCTCGTCTCCCTGCATGAGAGATCGTTCGTCAACGAAGCGGCTGGGTTCCATGGGCCGTGACACGACCGTGCCCAGAACATGGTTGATCGACGTTGTGCCGTCGGTCATGCCGCGTCGCCGGTTGCGCAGGATCTCGCATTCGTCGTAGTTGACGTTGAGGTCACCGGCAATCAGGTAGTCGGTACCCGCAGGCAGTTGGCGGAGCCGTCCCGCAAGCACGCGCGCACACACGATACGCTGACTCTCGGGCCATCGCTGCGAGGGCCAGTGGTTGGCGAAGATGGTGAGCGTGTCGCGACCAAGTGCGATGGCTGCCTCAAGAATGTTGCGCGTGTGCTCCTCAGACTCCATCTGCACGCCAAGGCCCTGTGATCGAGCAATGGGGTACTTGGAGAGAATCACAGGAATCGTGGAGCTGCTGTTGGGCTCGTTGCCCAGTGCCACGTAGTTGTAGCGAGCCGACCGCGTGGCCAGTGCCGCGCGCAGGTCCCTCACCACATTCTCATTCTCGATCTCCACGAGCACGACGATGTCGGGCCTGGCTGCGGCAATCACGTCGGCGGTGTTTCCGAGCTTGATGCGGTACGTCTCCTCTGTCCAGTTGCACCGGCCCGGCTTGAACTCGGGATACTCGTGGCCATTGTTGACAAGATCGAAGAGGTTCTCGACATTGTACGACATCACGGTGATAGTGTCGGCGAGTCGGGTTGCGGGGGCGGAGACGGGTTGCAGTGCCGGCCTTCCGGGCGCCCGGTCGCAGGATGCGGCCCACAGCAGCAGCGCCATCGCGACGCCGAGACCGCCGAGACTTCGCGCGAGACCACGGATGAGTGGACGCGGAAAGGGTGGCGCTGTGTTGTGTGCGGGGGAGTCCACGAGACCTCACGCTGGGGGCGGCGGCAGGCGCGCTACGCCATCACACCGGCAGGTTCTTCATGATCTGCTGCACCGACTGCATGTAGCCGCTGTCGGGGTAGCGCGCGACGAATGGCATACGCTTGCCGATGGCCTCGTCCATGAGCGACTCGTACGGAAGCGTGCCGATGATCTGCAGGTTGATGTCGAGGTAGCGCTTGACGATTTTGGCGAATTTCTCCACAGCCGGAAGCTGTGCCAGATTGCGCACCGAGTTGACCACCATGCACATGCGATAGTTGCGTGCTGTAAAGTACTTGCGGAACGACTCGATTTTGTCGGGCTCGTCCTGCGCAACACGGTCGAGCAGTTCGTTGAGCGTGAGCGTGTGACCTGTGGTGGTGGTATCGAGAAGCTTCTGGATTGTCTGGCGCATGCCCATGTCGCGGTAGAAGACACGCAGCAGGTAGCGCATGAGCAGGTTCTTGATAAAGAGGAATGCATTTTCCAGTGACGTGGGCACCAGTTCCACGATGATGATGCCGATGGGCGCGATGGTGAAGAAATCGATGGCGCGCCGGTCGGTGCCGGCTGCAATGTCGATCATGAAGAGATCGGCATGCAGCGACTGGATTTCTTTGTAGAGCCGCTGCTGTGCACGGTAGTTGGGGCTGACAACCGAGAGAAGATCGTCGGCCGACGAGAGCAGTCGCAGATTGGGGTAGGGTGTGGGCACTACCACGCTCTCAAGGGTAACTGCCGGATCGTTGAAGAAATTGCTGAGCGTTTTGGTTGGCCGCGAAACACCCACCATGGTGTGCAGGTTGGCTCCGCCAATGTCGGCGTCGAGCAGAACCACCCGTTTGCCGGTCTGCGCAAAGGCAAGCCCGAGGTTGGCGGTGAAGCTGCTCTTGCCGATGCCTCCCTTTCCTCCGGCTATGGATATGGCGGGTGTGGTGCCCCAGTTCATAGGACTCACGGGATGGTGGAGGGGTGTGGAGATGACATGAGAGGGTGTACCGTCTGACCGTGTCTCTGGGGTTCGATTGTTGACATGGTGCAACAAGTCCACTGCGTGCGTGGGCGCTCAGAACACGTCGAATAGAAGTCGCCATCCTACTTCGGGCTTCAGGCATTCGGGATTGACACAGGTGAGCACCAGATCGCCCTTGAGCCACATGCGCGTGGCGCCGCATCCAAGGCACTGGAACTCCCCCGACACATCGGCAAGGAATCCCGGGCGCGCAAGGGCCGGCGGCGTGTTGTCTACAGGCGCCGCAGGCGCTACGAGGGTTGGCTCGCGCTCGGGGAGATGTGACGGCTCCACGACGGATGCGTCAGTCTTCGGGGCGGCGTCGATCGGCTTGACTGGGGCCTTGGCCGCGACGGTCTCCGCAGGCATCTGTGCGGCAAGTTGCTCCAGCAGCTCCAGAGACTCAACGTACCTGAGGGCCTGGTCGGGATGCGAGAGTTTCAGGTATTCAAGGATTTCCGGAGACCCCGGCACAACCACCAGCTCTTTGCGCGCTTTCGTGAAGATGCGGGTGACGTTCTCCAGCCACTCGAGCAGGTCGCCCACCCCCTTGGTTTCGGCGCGCAACTCAAGCGCGATGAGTTTCTCCGGGGCTTTGAGTGCCTTGTGCAGTTTTGCGTCGAGGATCTCCACGAGATCGCCGGCCTGGCACTCGTCGTCCGTGAGATTCACCAGGAGATATGCCATAGCGTGCGGCCTTCGGATTCCGGCTGGGTTCGGGGCACGGAGTGCCTGTTTGGACGGCACACTCGGTCCCCGGGAAAATACTTCAGGGCCACCGTTGGGTATTCGGCCAAAGGCCACTTCTGCGGCGGGAGCGCGGAAACCCCGGTGCGGACCAGTTCCCGGTGTACTCCGCCGGACTCGCCACGGTCACGGATTGGGATCGGGGTTGGGCCGGACAATCAGAACCCGTCCATCAACTCCACGCCCTGCAGGAAGTCGGCAGACAAGGCCTTGGCGATCTGCACGTCCTTGTTCGTATACAGGTCGATCTGGTAGACCTCATGCTTGGGCAGCAGCTTTGCGCGGCTGTCGGTGAGGACACTGACCACCGGCTTGGCAAACGACTCCTTGTGCGAGGATATGACGCGGGCAATGCGGCCGGTGGAGAGTTGCACAAAACTGCCCACTGGGAATAGCGAGGCATATCCGAGAAATGCCTTGACAAACTCTTCGGAAATGAGCCCCGTGCGCGTCATCTTGATGAGACTTTCCATGGCGCGGTAGGGGATCACCGGCTCGCGGTGAGGGCGTGGAGAACTCATGGCCTCGTAGATATCGGCAACCTGCACCAGTTTGGCAAACCGGTGGATAAGCACGCTGTTGCGCTGCTTGGGGTAGCCCTTGGCATTTCCACGTTCGTGCACCTGGTAGGCGACATAGGGAACCGACTCGGGTAGGCTCTTGATTCTTTCCAGCAGGTGCAGCCCAAGAATCGGGTGCTTCTGGACCTCGTACCACTCGCTCTCCGAGAGCTTGCCCTGTTTGGTTCGGATCTCTTCGGGAACCAGCAGCATACCAACATCGTGCACCAGCGCGCCCATGCCGATTTCGACTACCTGGTTCTCGTTGTAGCCGGCGCAGGAGGCAATGTTGATCGACAACAGGCACACGTTGAGCGAGTGCGTATACAGGTACTCAAATCCCGAGTGCTTGACGCGCGAGAGCGCGAGCAGGATATTGCGGTCGGACACAAAGATCCTGACGATTCGCTCGGAAAGCACGCGAACCACCCGACCGTCGGTGAGCGAGCGATCGGCAATGGCATTGAGGATATAGATGACTTCTCTGAGCGAATCCTCATACTGGGTGAGCATTTCGGTCTTGTAGGTGTCGGTCCGCTCGGTCGGCGCCATGAGCGTGGCCTTTAACTCGATTGATTGTCCGAATGGACGGTCGGGAGAGCGTCTCTCGAGGAGCTTCTTGTCCAGGTCTGCGGTCAGTGCACTTGAGTTGAGCTGCTCCAGACCGTCCTTGCCCGGCTTGATGCCCATGGCTTCCTGGGCCGATGCCTTGGGTACAACGTCGTCGAGGTCAAGATCATCGAGCTTTATCAGCTCCTTGGCCATGATATGCTGGATTTCGTCGTGTTCGCTTGAGGGCTTGACGAACACATCGAAGATGTTGCGGCGGGCGAGCATTTCGAGGTGGCGCTCAGAGATGGTCACCCCCTTGGAAATGAGCAGCTCGCCCTTCTCCGAGAGGTAGTCTTCTTCGGCAACTGTGCCGGCTTGGACTGTGGCAAGACTGATCTTGGTCATGGCCATAGGATGCGTACCTTGAACCGGCGGACGGCTGCGTTGTGCTGCAGAGGCGGGTGTCTCAACCGAAGACCCCCGTGTATTCCCAATAATATCAACAGTTCACCGAATAAGGCAAGTCTCTTGTGTGTTTGCCGGGAGTCTTCTGCGGAAACGCGACGAGTCGTCCGGGCGCCCATCCGACCGGAGCGCTCTCAGGCCAGAGCCATTCGCAGCGCCCCCGCCACCGCACGGACCTGTTCGGGGGCGAGTTCCGGAAAGATTGGTAGCGACAATGCGTTGCGGTGCATCCGGGTGGCGCCGGGGAAGCCCGGAAGCCGCAGGTATCGGTGCAGCGGTTTGTACACCGGCCGGCCACACTCCACCCCGCTGCGCGCCATGGCCTCGGCAACCGCGTCGGGTGAGCGGTTGACACGCACGACAAACCGGTAGAACACACTGGAGGTCTTGACGTCATCGGAAGGCAGGCGCACTCCGGACACCCCGGCCAGCGCGCTGCAGTACTCTTTGGCCAGGGCGCGTCGCGCCGCGATCGTTTTCGGCAGTCGTGCCACCTGCGCGCGCGCCACGGCAGCGTGCAGGTCTGACAGTTTGAAGTTGAACGACGGCGAGAACACCTCGCGCTTGTCATACTCGTGGAGCGTTCGCACGGTCTCCGCCAATCGCCGGTCGGACGTTGCGACCATGCCGCCCTCTCCGGCCGCGAGCAGCTTGGTGGCGTAGAAGGAGAACACCGAGATGTGCGAGAGCCCCCCTACCCGGGCAGTGCCCACGCACTGTGCACAATCCTCCACAATCGGCACGCCCAACTGCGCGATGCCTGCAACGTCGGCGGGAAATCCGAACAGGTGCGGAACGACGATCGCCTTGACACGCGCGCAAAGTGCCGTGCGAGCGGTTTCGACCGTCATCGCGCCGGTGGTTGCGTCGACATCCGCCGCCACGGGCGATGCGTCGCACATGGCCACCGCGTTGAGGAGCGCAGTGCACACGTACGAGGGAATGAGCACCCGATCGCCCCGCTTCACACCCAGGGCGCGCAGGGACAGGTACAGCGCTGCCGTGCCGGATGACACTGCGATCCCATGGGTGTGACCCGCCACCGACGACAGCTCCTGTTCAAGCAGAGCGACCTCGGGTCCTGCGGCCAGATGTCGGGATGTCAAGACGCGCCGCACCGCAGCCATCTCGGGCGCGCCGATGAGCGGGCGGGAGTGGGGGATTTTCTTCATGGCTTGTCTTCCCATAGTACATTGTGGAAGGTGTCAAGGACTCCTTCTGCTCTGTCCAGACCAGACCGGTTGAGCAGCGACTCCTCCAGTTCTGGTCTCAACCGGGAGGAGTGGGTTGGGCTGGCCTCCTCCGATCCTGACCGTGCCGGGGATTGAGGAGGGCGTCTCTCAGGCCCCCTTGCCCGACATCAACACATCCCTGCTCCGCGTCCCACAGTTGAACACCAGATCAATTGCCGAGAGCCCGGCAACAAAGTCCTGCGGCGACGTGCACCAGTGCTGCGGGTAGACCGGTGGAGAGAACTGTTGGAACTCCACTGCAATGCCTGCCTGCTGGAAGAGGCTCAGATCCATGTAGTCGTGCCCTCCGGCGCCGGCAAGGTAGGTATGTGCGCCGAAGTGACGGCAGATGTTGACTAGGCGCTCGGTTGACACTCCGGCGAATGCGTGGATCGACGACACCTCGGTGGGAGAGGTGATGCCCATGATGTCCGCAAGCAGCGCTGTTGACGCCATGTTGAGCCGGTCGATGGTGGACCAGGGTTCGGCGAAGAATGCAGAGAACCGCTCGATGTAGTCGTGGAAGAACGGGGCCTTGCCGTAGCATGCCTCGATCGATCGCAGGTGCTTTTCCGTCCAGCGGGTGTCGGTGCGCAGCTCAACCTGGTTGATGCGCTGCGGAAAGTGGTAGGTGTTCGGCACGCTCAGCCACTGCCAGCCCTCGGGCGAGCGGATGCGGTTGCGGTGCTGCCACTCGTTCTTCTTGAACTGCACATCGTCGAGGTACACGAAGAGGTCGGCGCCGGCCATTTTGTGGAAGTAGCCGACCCAGGGCATGTACTGCGGTTGATGGATGGCCAGTTTCATGGAGGTCACGGTCTTTCGTTGGCTGACATGCCCGGGGACCATCTCGACTGCCGGCCCACTCACTTCGCCTCATACAACTCGGCAATGCGTGCGACCATGGCCTTGTCGCCGAATCCCTCGATGGCCCACGCGCGCGCTGCTGCCCCGATGGCCGGGAATGCATCGCGCAGCGTGTACAGCCGATGGATCTTGTCTGCCAGGTCTGCTGCGTCGTCGGGGCGTGCAAGAAATCCCGTGTGCCCGTCGCGGAGCACCTCCGCCACGCCGCCCACATCGGTGCCGATTACGGGCGCTCCGGCAGCCTGCGCCTCGACAAATGCGCGTCCCATGCCTTCGTTCTTCGAGCACATAACGAAAATGTCGAATGCAGAGAGCGCGGCAGGTATGTCGCTGCGCCACCCCGTGAATATAAAACGGGCGGTGAGTCCGGCTTCCTGCACCTGGTGCTCCAACGCGGTGCGCAACTCGCCGTCTCCCACGAACACGTACCGGGCGCCCGGGACGGTATCCCGCAGATGCGCCGCGGCTGAGACAATCATGGCGTGGTTCTTGATGTCAACAAGCCGGGCCACCGTGCCGACCACAAACTCGCTGTCGGCCACGCCCCATTCCGTGCGAATGCGCGCTCGGTGGACGCCCGATTCCAGAAACGGCTCCAGTGACACGCCGCTGTGGACTACGTGGATTCGCTGCGCCGGGCCGATGCCGCGCGCCAGGTAGTCCTGCTTCTCACGCTCGGTCAATGTGATCATCGCGTGAGTGAAGCCCATGGCGGCACGCTCCAGCAGAACAAACACCCGGGTGAGTGTGTGGGAGAAGTATCCGTAGAACACGTGGCCGTGGGGCGTGTGGATGATGCGGGGTGTGCCGGCCAGACGCGCGGCAATGCGCCCGACAATGCCGGCCTTTGACGTGTGCGTGTGCACAATGTCGTAACCCCGCGATCGGATCAGACGCCACAGTTGCCATAGAGCGATCAGATCGTCGACCGGCGAGATCCGGCGCACCAGCCGTTTCATGCGGATGATGGAGACGCCGTCGGCAACTGCCCGGGTTTCGGTGGGGCTGGGCGGGTTGTCGCTCTCACCGCAGCAGATGTCAACGGCAAAACGACGCTTGTCGATGAGCAGCGAGGTGAGAAGCGTGTTCTCGGCCGAGCCGCCAAGGTCCAGTCGGGTGATGATGTGCAGAATTCTGACGGGCTGAGCTGGCGTCACAGGGCCTCGCGGTTGGTGCCGGGTGAATATCCATTATACAATGCGAACAGAGGGGTAGCACAGACCAGTCTCGCCTCCGGGAGCCGGCCCGGATGTCGGCGCGTCTCGGGGCGTTGATCCGGTCCGCAATAACGTATACTTCTGGCATCGGTGGGGATGCACTGACGCAGGAAGGGAATGCCGTGGAACGCGAAGAAATACTCGAACACTTGCAGGCTCTCGACGTAGAACTGGGACGCCGTGACGTCAAGGGCGAGGTCTGCCTCTACGGGGGAGCGGTCATGTGCCTGGTGTTCCGTGCCCGACCCAGCACCAAGGATGTCGACGCGGTGTTTGAGCCGGCGGCCACGATTCGGGATGCTGCCAGAATTGTCGCCGAGAGAGCTGACCTTCCGCCCGACTGGCTCAATGATGCTGTGAAGGGGTTCGTCACCGAACATCCCCGACAGGTGTTCATCCAAATGCCCAATCTCGCGGTCTATGTCGCGGACGCAGACTACCTGCTCGCCATGAAGGCCATGGCAGCTCGGATCGATGGAACCGACAACGCAGACATCCGATTTCTCATTCGTCACCTGGGGTTGACCACGCCTCAGGATGTCTTCGCAGTTGTCGAGAAGTACTACCCACTCGGGCGCATCAAACCGGCGACGCAGTTCTTCGTCGAGGAGATCTTCGACAACCCATGATACTCTCTGAGGCAGAAACGGCCATGCGCCGCGATCCAGAGCACTGGCTGATCCCATTCATGGACTTCGTGGATGATTTCCGCAGGTCCCCGCACGCCGTCAATATTGACCAAGCACCCACAACCGGCAGTGGTCGTCTCGATGCGCTGCTGGCATCTACCGTTGAGTACCTCTGCCGGGAGCAAGGCTGCCCCGCTCCCGCCTGGGTAAGCACGGTTCCTTCGTGCGCCGAACCGTGGTTTGTTTCCGGGGTCGAGAACCTCAAGGCCATGGCACTGGCGGCGAGTCCCGTTGACTTTCGGAAGCGAAAGATCTTCGTGCTGGAGAATTTCCTCTCGCGGGTGTAGTGCTGGCGCGTCACAGGGGGCATGCGCGATTTCGGAGTGACCAACGGGCTCCGATGGGCGATGGCACGGTGGCGCCGTCCCCGCAGCTGCACTCACACAAACTTCAGATACCCACCCAACCTCGTGAGTTTGAGCAGCTCGATCATGTCGGCTGTAGCGCCATGGATGTAGAGCGTACCCTTGGCCACCTGCACCCGCTTGAGCACCTTGATGAGGCAGGCAATGCCTGGTGAACTGACATAGGGCGCACCCTTGAGATTGAAGACAACGTCGGTCTTGCCTTCGCGGATGGTATCCTCGGCCATCTCCTCGATGATGTCATCGTTGAAGTCGAACGGACCGTGGATGGCAATGGCATCCATGCCCAGCACTTCGCCTTTGGTCACCCGGTCGTTTCCTGTCAACATGGTTGTCCGTCCCTTCTGCGCCGCGTCAACGCGATGCGACGGCGCGCGTGGAGGCGGCGCCGGTACCGCATTCAGGTCGATGGCGCCAGTGCGGGCATCTCATCGGCATCCATACCATTATCCAATCCCTGCTCGTGTTTCAGCAAGAGTCCCACGGTGAGTCCGGCCAGAAACCAGAATGGTTCGGCGATGCGAACGATGACGAATGTGTTTGCCGTAAGCGCATGTGCCATGAGTGCCCAGAAACCCGCGTAGAAGCCGACGACCATGCCCTGGATTCGCGGTTCCAGCTCGATGTGCAGGGCGCGGCGCAGAAGACGGTGCACGCCGGCAAGGACCCAGAGAAACGCCACCAGTCCCAGAACGCCGAACTCAATGAAATAGCGGATGAATTGCCCGTCGAGGAAGCGGAATCCGGTCATGCCGAAACCCAGAAACATGTGGCGCTGGAAATCGTTCATCACGTACGCGGCGTCACGGATGCGCGCCGAGGTTGAGGTGTCGAGCCGAATGCCGAAGATGGTCACCTGCTCCTGATCGCCGGCCTGTTGTGTATAGGTGAACTCGACGCGCTCCTTCACCTCTTTGGGTGTGATCAGAGGCAGGAATGCCACCAGCAGGCATGCGACAATGAGGAAACCGCTCTTGGTCTTGGCGAGGAAGAACAGCACCACCACCGAAACCAGACTGGCAATCCATCCGCTGCGGGAGAATGAGAGCAGCATGGCCACAAACCCCAGCGCGAGGAAGGCGCCCAGCACAATGCGCTCTCTGTTGGACTTGGTGTACAGAAACACCCCTGCTGCTACCGACCCCACCAGCACGAGGTATCCGCTCAGCGTATTGCGCTCGGGCTCTGCGCCTTCGAATGGGGCTGATGCGCGGTGGCCGGTGCCAACTTGCGCCAGAGCATAGAGCGCTACGATGGCAAAGACGATCAGCATGAGCGTGATCATGGTGTTCGTCTCCCGCACGGTCTGCACATGGTTCACAACCATGGCAAAGAGACAGAAGTACTCGATGAGCTTCAGCGTGAAGAAGAACCCTGCCACGGGATCAACGTCGCGTCGCCATACGCCAAGAGCGGTGGACACCACAATGATGAAGCTGAACACGATGATCGGCCTGTTGAGCGGATTGCTCATCAGGAAACCGATGTCTTTGAAGATTGCCATGCGGAAGAACCATGCTGCAATCATGGTGGGCAGCAGCGCGTCCTCAAAACGCAGAGTGATCTCCCGCGAGCCCGTCTGGCCGACAATCAGCTCGGGCGACAGCAGCATGGAGAAGACGAGCAGTTGCAGCGATATCTTGATGTTGGAGAAGCAGACGAGAAAGAAGAGCACGGTCAGAATGGCGAATGTGACGAACCGGATTTCCTTGTCAACCACCAGGTAGGCGAGGGCGAGGCAGCCCAGCACCGCAATGGGCGCCCACACCATCACCGGAAACCGTTCGTCAAGCGCTCTCATGTCTGCCTCTTGAAGAGCCCGAACGGGAAGCCGCCGGAAGGCTTCGGCGCCCGGTCTTTCTCCTTTACGTACGCATACATGTAGTACGACGAGTAGGTAAGGCCGGTGGTTTCGGGGCGGATGTCGTTGAGCACCAGACCCAGAATGTTCGCGTGCACGGTCTCCAAGCGCTCTTTGGCCAGTCGCAGCGAGTTGCGCGGGGCCTTGCCGACTTTGTAGACAAGCACGACACCGTCAACCTTTGTTGACAGAACGATTGAGTCGGCAACCGGCAGAATGGGTGGCGCGTCAACCAGCACCACGTCGAAGTACTCGCCCAGCTCTGCCAGCAGGGCATCCATGCGCTTGCCCGAGAGCAACTCAGTGGGGTTGGGCGGACGATGGCCATAGGGAATGATGTGGAAATTGTCGAGGCCGGGCATGGCCAGGATTTCGTCCATGGAGAAATCGCCCAGAGCCAGATCGGTCACCGTGCGCACGCAATCCTGCCACTTGGCCTTCTCGATGAGGATGTCGGCGGTGCCGGGGCCGCGCTCCAGGCCAAAGACCTTCTGCAGCGATGGTCGGCGCAGGTTGCACTCCAGCAGCACCACTTTCTTGCCCTGCTGCGCATAGGCCACGGCCAGGTTGGCGATGGTGGTGCTCTTGCCTTCCTGCATGGTGGCAGAGGTGAGCAGCATGGTGCGCAGTGGCTTGCGGTACGCGAGATACTCCAGGTTGGTGCGCAGAATGCGGTACGTTTCGGCGGTGGGTTCCTTGGGCATGAAGTGTGTCACCAGGAACGACCGGAGGTTGACAGGAGGTGGCGGCTCTCCCTTCTTCTTCTTTTTGCGGTCTTTGTTGCGGTTGGCATCGCCAATGTGGATATGCGGGATGACGGCCAGCACCGTGAGTTTGAGCATGCGCTCCACGTCTTCGATGGTGCCGATGGAGGTGTCGAACATCTCCCGCACAATGGCGAAGATGATGCCGAAGACCAGCCCCAGAAAGATGCCGACACCGCCCGCCTGGGCCATATTCTTGTTGCTTGGCGCCCCCGGCATCGCGGCCATGGACATGATGGTCACGTCGTCAACCACGCCCGCCTCGGCAATCTCCGATTCCTTCTCTTTGGTGGTGAGCAGCTCGTGGAGGTTCTCGTTGATACGCAGGTTGCGCACCAGACGCGCATAGTGCATCTGGTTGGAGGGAAGGAGTGCTATCTCCTTCTCTACCGCATCCTTGTCTGCCAGAATCGCTGCGCGTTCCGTATCGAGCTTTGCCAGCTTCTTGGAGAGTTCCGCCGCGATGCGCTCGCTGGTCTGCACAATGTTCTCGTTGGTCTTCACGATGGCCGGATTCTCCGGCTTGTAGTAGGCAAGCTGGTCGGTGCGCTCAAGCTCCAGTTGGATGAGGCGGTCGTTGAGTCGGGCGAGGCCCGGGTCCTGGTCAGTGACCTGCGTCACCCACTCGATGCGGGCGGTGGGCTTGCGCGCCGCAGCGCTGTCGGGCGTCTGCATGGCGGTGAGCCGCGCCCGCTGCTCAGTCACAGTCTGGATGGCTTCTTCAACGGCCCGGAGCTTCTCCTCGATCTGGGCCGCATCGGAAATGGTCTTGTCGGTGCTGGCATTGAGTGTAGGCAGCTTCTGCTGTTCGCTGAACACGCGCATGGCATTTTCGATGCCGGAGAGATCTCCCTGACACTGTGCGAGCTGTTGCTGGACAAATCCCTTTGTTTGCGAGGCGTGCAGCTTCTTACCGCGAATCGAGAACTCCTTGTACGCCACGGCCATGGCATTGGCTACGTCGCGCGCGCGCTTCGGGTCGCCCGACACGGCAAAAATGTTGATGATGTTGGTGGTACCCGCAGCCTGCGTAAGGATGCTGCCGCGAAGCCCGGAGAGCACTCCCATGGTCGCATCGTCGGTGGGGAGGGCGTCGTCGCCGAGTGAGTCGGGTAGCATGCCCAGAATCCTTGCCGCGCGCAGGAGCACGGGAAAACTCGTAATGACCATGGCCTGCGTTTCGATGTTGTCCCAGCCGCCGTACATGGCCTCCATGCCCAGGCCCATCGCGCTGTTGCGGTCAACCTTGACAGTCGCGATTGCCTGAAACGATGGTGGCTTCATGCGGGCAAACATGATGCTGAAGCCGGCGGCCAGAAACACCGTGAGAACCACAATCTTGTAGCGCTTGCGGAATATGCGTTCGTAGTCGGCGATCTGAAAATCGTACTGCGGCATGAACTCCGTCCTGTTTCTGCTACTTGAAGTTGCGTGTGAAATAGTACCAGGGCACCAGTTGGCTGACGACTGTCATGACCTCGCCGAAGTTCGTGTAGAAGCGGCGCGGCACGAACACAACGTCCTGATCCTGCATCACCAGGTTGTTGGCCATCTGGCCTTTGCGCATAATGTCGTTGGTGTTGATCGAGATCATGCCGACCTTTGTGTCGTACACGCGAATGATCTTGATCGATCGCAGATAGGCGTTGGAGGCGCACCCGCCCGCCGCAGCCAGCACATCGAGCAGGCGATCGCCCTCTTTGAGCGGCTTGACGCCGGTTGCCCCTACTTCGCCGAACACGTACACATGCGGTTCGTAGGCTCGTTTGACAATTGACATTTCGCACAACGGCGTCACCACGTAGGCGCCCAGCGCGGTCTCGATGCCCCTCTGCGCTTCGGAGAGCGTCTGGCCCACCACCTCGATGCGGCCCATGGGCAGCAGCACGATGGCGCCGTCTTCATCCACGCGTTTGACTTCTGCGCGCTTCTCCTGACTTACGGGGAGTTTCTCGTAGATTGCGATGTCAAGCACGTCTCCGGGAAGAATGATGTCGGCCTTGAGTCGCGCGTTGGCAATGGTCTTGAGTTTGTCGGCCTTGGGGCCTGCTGCCATCTTGACAAAATCGTCGCGGCTCAGCTCCTGCACGGCTTCGTCGGTGGAGGCGGGAGTTGACTTTGCGGCTGTGCGAGGGGCGCATGACAGGCACGCAAGCGCGGCCAGTGCGCCGGTACACGTCGCCAGCAGCCGCAAACTCGTGCGTCTGTCAGGTATGGAGGGTCTCATCGGTACCTCGGTTGGTCTCTGGCGCCCGCTATCCATTGTATCGGTCCTCCACCGCAATTCTTCACCTAATGCCCCGATTCTGAGCGGAATCGCGGGGAATCCTCACTGCTCACTTCAGGTTTGCGGGCGCAACAGTCGGTAGCTCAGCGCGATAGCCCGTGGGGCAGCCTGTGCCTGTTGGTGGCGTTGCTACGGATGAATCATACCATGGATGGGTTTGCCGTGGCAACAGCGGAGTCGGATATGGAAATGGTGACGGAGATAAGAGAATAAGTATATTCCCCCCATGTCGCGCAGAGCACGCCTATTCATTCCCGGATGCTTCTACCATGTCATGGCACGGGGCATTGAGGGCAGGGACATCTTCGGAACCGATGATGACAGGACTGCCTTTCTGTCGCTCATGTCAAGCAATCTCCTGCGCGTTGGTTACAAGTGCTACGCATGGGCGCTGATGACCAACCACTATCATCTTGTACTACGGGCCTCTGATCGCCATCTGGCGGAGCTGATGCGTCCCTTGAATGCCGACTACGCCCGAACCTACGGCGAGCGGCACGGGCGCAGGGGCTATCTCTTTCAGGATCGATACAAATCGGTCGTCACGCAGGATCAGCGATACGTGGAGGAACTGATACGGTACGTGCATCTGAACCCCCTGCGCGCGGGCATATGCAGGGATATCGGGGCCTTGGACAGGTATCCCTGGACCGGGCACAGCGCGCTGATGGGGAGCGTCACAAGGGATTTCCAGGATACGGCGGCAGTCCTCCGCAGATTCGGGCAATCCACAGAAGAGGGTCGAGCGGCATATCGCCGGTTCGTCGGTGACGGAGACGGCACAGATGCCACGGTTGACGCGGTTCGGGTGGTCAATCGGGGCACGCAATCGGCCACGAAACCCGCAACGTGGGTGATCGGTGACAGGGACTTTGTGAAGCATGCGATTGAGACGGATCGGTGCCGGCGCATTACCGTGAAGAAATGGGCGGCCACCGGCCAGACGCTCGATGACCTTCGCGGCGCGGTCGCGCAGAGCTACGGTCTGGATCGCGAAGCGTTGCTTCACCGCAGCCGACTGTCCGAGGTGGCTGACGCGCGAAAGGTACTGGCGTACGTGGGACATCGCGAACTGGGCTTCACTGTTGCCGAGATCGGTCGGTATCTCTCGATCTCCGGCCCGGCAGTGTCGCAGATGCTGAGAGACGGGGGCCGGCTGGCGAAGGACAGGCGGATTCTTTTCTTGTAGTCTTGTCTCCGTCACCTATATGCCCGCAGGATGGCGCAACCAGAACAGATGGGAAAGTGGGTGCCGGGCAATCGTGGACTGGTACCGCAGATTGCCGCAAGAGCATGTATTTTATCCTTGCAGGAGATCCCCCCACTATCAAGGAGGCGCGACCATGCGCTCGACGGACATCCCGATACTATCGGAGTTGAGCACGCCCGAAAAAATCCTGCTGGTTGAGGATCTGTGGGATGACATCACTTGCGACGAAGCACATATCGATGTGCCTGAGAGTCACAAGAAGGAATTGGACAGAAGACTTGAACGTCATCTCAAGAGTCCCGGCAGGCTGCTCTCGCTTGAGGAACTTCAAACGCGCGTTGCCGCACGCAAATGACCTACACGCTTTCTTTTCGACCAGAGATCGAAGACGACGTGGTGGCCGGATACGTTTGGTACGAGGAGAAGGCCGAAGGACTCGGAGAGGCATTCATCCGGCGGTAGCTTGACGGAAGACACAACCGACTGCGCGCAGGACCCTGCGCGCCAGATCTCCGCCTATCACGACTCCGCAATCCGCGTGAAGCATGCGAGATCGATCGACTCACGTCCGGTGTGGTCAGCCAATTGAGTCGATTTTGCCATGCTATTGACTCAATTGACTCAACAATGTATCCTGTGAGTCGATACTGTGAGCCGTTTTCCACGGAGGTATGGCATGGCCCGATATGCGGAAAGCGAGTCTTCGGTACTCGAATTGAAACGGGAAATTCCGGAGAACAACCAGATTGTCAAATCGGTTGTGGGGTTCTGCAATATGCATGGCGGTCGAATCATTCTCGGAGTGGGCAATGACGGTGAAGTTGTCGGTGTTGAGCAAGACCGCCCGCAACAAACGGCGTAAAACGCACGACCGGCCGAAGCGCAAGCTGGTACTCCACGCAGTCGCCCATGCCCCCGTACAGGTTGCCGAATCCCGGTCCAATAACTATCATCAGGCAACCACAAGGTCACCGGTATGGACGACCAGTGACTCGCGCGCAAGGCGCACAGCTTCCGCGATGGCCTCTCTGGTGAGAGCGCCACGCCATTCTTCGATGATGGCATCCCAATCCATACCGTCGCCGACCTACGCAAGAACATCAGCGACCAGAATCCTTGTACCCCGGAAAACCGGTTTGCTGCGAAAACATACACGCACCGCATATCGCTTGCGAGAGCCGGGGAGCATTCGCGATTCCGCTCGGGCGTTCGCGTTTCCACCCTCATATCAAGGTATGCTTGATATTGTTGCCGTTCTCCGCCATTTCATCCTCAGGCAAAACCCACCAGTGAGATGACCGCATCGGATTTTGAGATATGCCCAGCAAGCATTTCCCGTACGTGCCGGTAGTCGGGAGGGAAACTATCCTGGACAAGGGGGAATATGTCCTTTGCGAGCAAGACTTCACTGACAGCTTGCCGGAAGGTGCGCAGCTCGGTTGAAACAGCGCTGATGAAAATGGTTGGGCGTTCAGCCATGTTGCTCCTTTGCATTTACCAGTTCACCGCATCTTCCTCCGCATCATCCAACTCCTCCCTCCTGCGCCAATAGCCGCATTTCTCGATGATTGCGTGGGACTTGAGGAGTTCCTGTTTGTTGTGGAAAAGGCGCGCACGATGGAGATGGACATCCGCGAGATGGAGAGGCATGGAACCGCGCTCGGCGATTTGGAAGGCTTCGTCGAGGTCGGCGCGGGAGCCGGGGATGTCGTTTTCGAGAGAATGCAGCCATGCGCGGGTGAGAAGGCCGCGGGGGAGATCGTCTTGCTGGCCCGCAGCGCGAAGACCGTTTACCGCGGCGTTGATGTTGCCGATTGCCGATTCTCTATGCACGCGATTGGACGCGTCAAGGATCGAGAGATAGAGCGCGGCACGACCGAGAATGAGGTGATCGAGGGCGATGTCGAGGAGCCAGCTATTTCTTTCTGCAATCGCAATGGTTTGCATAGCGCGCATTTCAACTTCCCGGCAAACCGATACCAACTCCGCCCTTTACTGATAGGTATTTTGATTCTTCGGGAGGGGATGCCTCGATTCTGGGGTGATCTCTGCGAAAGCCCTGATTCCCGGCCTTCTCCCCGTCCCCTGCCCCACCTTGGCCGTCTCCGCACCTGCCGGCAACAAGGGTGAATATAGCCAATCTCGCTCGTTTCTGTCAAACTTGGCAAAGCGAATGACGTGGCTTTTGGGGCAAGTCTCAAGAAACGGGGTGCATCAGGCGCATTCTCGATCGAAGCGGTGCACTGAGCCCAGCCGAAGTGAAGCCGTAGTCGAGCGGGACTTCACTTCGACCCGGCTCAGTGCAGGCTTCGGGCTCTGGCGGCGGCTTCTCGCCTGGCGGGTGGCGCATTGGCTGGTGCAACCGGGTTGGCTTGACGCAAGCCACGGTTCTTGTTCGAGTACCATCCACAGAACCTGAACCGGTGTTCTCCTTTGTCATGAATCTGCTGCGTGACTTCGGCGAGAAAATTGAGCGGCTGGACAATGCAGTAGAGCCCAGGATATCACTCCGTGGAACCGTTCTCGGGTGCCGATCCCTGGTCGCACACCGCGTCTCCCCACGCAACAGGTACCGTCCTCGGCTTCAAGTACTCCTTGCGGGGGTCCAACATGCCGGTGAGCCCCATGACCGAAACTCGCTCGCCAACTCGTCTTCCTCGCACCCGACGAGTATCTTTCTGTAAAATGGCGTCAGCGGTCGATAGTGGCGAGTTCCCGCTGTTGTGCGACCACGGGCCGATGCTCAGCCTTCCACAGGCGCGTAAGGACCGGCATCGGGGACCGCTCCGTTCTGCAGCAGTCACGTTCGAGCGACGTGGCTCGCACCGCAGCCGCGACTTCGGGGATCCTCTCACGCTTTGGTCTCAGCGTCCAGAGCACCACCAGAAGGGATGCCTCGATGAGGAGAATCCCGATTTCCACATGATAGGCGTAGAGCATCCGGGCAGCCACGCTTGACACCGCCGGTATACGCATTTCGCCCGGTAACTCCGCGACCCCTGCGAGAGCCAAGGAGATGCCGTTGTTGACGCCGGCAAAGGATGCGAGAACCGATACCATGGCGCAGATCAGCATTGCGGTGAGGGCATCCCCTGCTGAGAAATCAAAATACCCATCAGTTCAATTTCGGGCAACGGTTTCTGCATACCAGAACGTAATCGTACTTCGTGCCTTGAGCCGCAGGACTCGGTGTTGGTATACGCCAATCAAAGGATGCCTCAATGCTCTCTGGCGCCCTTCTCTCAGCGGTGCTCACTCTCACCTCTGCTTCAGATACTACTATCAAGAGCGTTGACACCATGGTTGTCACCGCCCTCCGATTGCCCAAGACAGAGCATCTTCAAGTAGCCGCCGAGCAGCGGATCTCGGGTCTCACCGACAACATCAACCGTATCCTCTATCTTCAGCCCGGGGTCGACCGCGTGCCGGAGGCTGGATCAACGATCCTTATCAATGGCGCCGGACCGTATGACAATGCCTACTATGTCTATGGCATCCCGATGTTCGCACCGTCGCATTTCACCAACCACAGCTTCGCCGATCGCAGCGGAACAATTGTTTCATCGCTGAAGAGCGTCGGGCTGGCGACCAGCAATCTATCCGGCAGGTACCCGGAAGCAACCGGTGGAGTCGTGGAGCTTAAACCGGAAATCTACCGTCCGGCAGACACTCTGCTCCTGCGTCGTCCGGAGTTTGCGGTTGGTGTGGGCAGTCTGGACGTGGACCTGCAATTGTCACGTCCATCTCGGTTGCGGCGAGGCGACTTCTACGAGGTGTCGTGGAAGCAAGCGTGGCCATACAACATCGCCTGGCTCAATGGCGACCACCTGATAGGCGTGTCCACGAGCGATGCCCAACTGGGGAATGGTATCCCCTTTGCGTACGGCGACGTCGTCGCCTCGGCGAGCAACAGATCCCCCAAAGTCCATACTCGGGAACTGCTGTGGTTCGCCTACGACTCCTACATGACCGGTATCCCATGTCCGGTCCAGCCGTTCCTACCGTGGGGTTGCGCGGCCCTGAACGTAGAGGTGAATGATCCTGATGTGTTCATCCAGGAGGGCGGAGTAGGTGCAACACACCAAGTCGTGTACGAGGGCAAGCGGGTTGGGTCGGCGATCCCCCTCAAGACGGTGTCTCGGACAGGTGGGTCGGCCTTCGTGCGAACCGGAATTCGGCAGATCGGACGACTGGCGATTCGTGGCTCAACTCGTCTCGACGGACTCTCTTGGTGGGGTACATGCGTTGAAAGGGAGACCAACACGCACCTCCGGAGTGTCCGGGGCAACGAACTGGTTGTCTCGCTTCAAGGCGAGGCGACCCATTCGATTGGCGCACTGATCTACGGACTCAATCTGCTGGGTGTGGTCGCCGGTACGCCCGTTGTCGGATATGTTGATCCTGGTGTATTCCTTCGTCTGAACTGGAGCAAGGTCGGGGTGGAGATCGATGGCGGTATATCCTCTTCGCGACCAGACATTCGCGGACTTCCGCAGCC
>Ga0315284_10001155_pt1 | contig 37315 bp, 39 predicted proteins | sample YL17G09_16_MG_FD_203696 | JGI IMG/M metagenome (GOLD analysis project Ga0315284, IMG submission 203696) | Sediment microbial communities from Yellowstone Lake, YNP, Wyoming, USA - YL17G09_16 | ecosystem: Environmental > Aquatic > Freshwater > Lake > Sediment | place: USA: Wyoming | collected...
TTGTTATTATTGTTATTATTGTTATTATTGTTATTATTGTTATTATTGTTATTATTGTTATTATTGTTATTATTGTTGTTATTGTTATTATTGTTGTTATTGTTATTATTGTTATTATTGTTATTATTGTTGTTATTGTTATTATTTATCCGTAAAATCATATTAGTATTAATTTAATTTATATGGTTATACTAAAAAAAATAAAAATTTATGTCTTCGCCGGCAAATGATATAGATACAGACGTCGACAATTATACGAACGACGAGCTTTTAGAAATATTGGAACTGGGACTGGGGTCAGAACCACCGACTTTGGAAGACATTCAATACAAGGTGCAACTCATGATGCGCCAGTACCCGTCCGTCGCCTTCTTTTTTGCACAAGTCGGCGAACGCCTGGAATCCGAATACGCGGCGGATGCGGATGCGGATGCGGGTCCGGATGCGGATGCGGATGCGGGTCCGGATGGCAATGAAGAGCAACAGGATAAAGAGGACGAAGCAAACGTTTGGCTGAAAAATCAGTACTTGACGCAGAAGGGTGCCAAAGAGTTCAAACAGTACACTTCCCGCGACAACAAGGTTCGGATCTTCGAAGACGGCAACGGCCACGATCAAATGAAACAGGAGCGGCTGGGCGCCACGAATACAGTTAACGTGCCGGTTAGCCAGGGCTCTTTAAATCCAGTTTTGAAAAACATCACTTCGCGCGTTGTCATGCTGGACAGCACATATCGACAGAACATTGTGCCCTACGATTCGCCGGTTTCCGCGTCCACGGATTACACGCTCGACTTGTCGGACACGCTCACTAAAACGCTCAGCATCAAGCTGTCGTCCGTGCAAATTCCGTTCACGTGGTACAATTACGCCGACTACTTGGGGAACACGTGCTTCATGTATGTCACGAGTGCGACGCCTTTTAGTAATAACGATTTGAATTTGCCCGGGATGCAGCAGTTTATTATAGCAAATGGAAGCTACACGAACTCGACGGCGCTTTTGGCTGCACTTAATTTGGTTGCGCCCGCACAGTTTACATTCAGCTTTGCAAACAACTCTTTTACAATCACAAATGCAAGCGCGTCGTATGTCCGAATCGTCTTTTACAACGGGAACAATCCGACAATGAGCTGCGGCTCAAGTGGTGGTTGCCGCTTTCCTTCCAAATTGGATAATAACTTGGGCTGGAACTTGGGATACAGGGGCACAAACATTGGCGGCGTCGAACTCGCGATAGCGTACGATCTTGGTCCAAACGGGTCGGTAACCGATTCAATTGTAGCCAGCGTCCCTTATTGCAGCGTCGGTCCCACCTATTTTTTGCTCGTCGTCGACGACTTTAACCAGAACCACTTGAACCAGGGGCTCGTCAACATCGACGACACCGACACCACGCTTAGTCCGCCGCCCTACATTAATGCCGACATCAATTATAGCTGTTTTAGCACGGACCAAGGGTTCAATTCGCCGTATCCGGTTTACATTCCGAACGCGCCGACACGGCTTACCCAAGCCCAGCTCTACTCTGCAAATCAAATACTGGAAAATCGCAGAAACACCACAAATATTCGCACGCCGGGCCCCACCACGACCGACGTTTTGGCCGTCATTCCGCTAAAAGTGGGCGGCTTGTCGTTCGGAGACAAGTATATTGAATTCGGCAGCTCTTTATTACAGAACGAGCGCGTCTATTTTGGCCCGGTCAACATTAGTAGAATGCGCGTCACGCTGCGCGACGACAAGGGCAACATCGTCAACCTGAATGGCGCCGACTGGTCGTTTTCCCTTATCTCGACCCACTTGTACGAGTTTTAAACTTTTATTTTTTGATTTTTTTATCATCGTTCATTCTTACCCCTTATTTAAAGTGCGGTTTAAACGCACCATATCCACCCTGGCCCTTGGGCACACCTTGTCCTGCATCAAGGGGTTCCGTATAAGAAATTCCACCATAAAAATGGCCGACATTTTTAGATGACGCTAGTAAAAATGATGATAGCTGCAAGTATACTTTTTCATCATATATACTCTTTATAGTTAAAGCTAAATTAATACAATTATTTCTTGCATCATAAAATAATTCCCCACTTGAAAAAGTTTTTTCTACAATACCACCACTTGCACTAAGAATTGTATACGCTTCAACTCCATTAACTTTACCATTACAATGTAGTTTGAACTTACTTTTGGTGCGTATAACGCGTTTCGTATTATCATTAATGAATGTCCAGGAAAATGTCCCTCCGCATAAACTACCGGTAATCATACTTTATATATATTTATACAAATAGTAAATATTATATTTTTTAGTAAATATTATATTTTTTATTATATTTACTTTTTTACACCCGCCATCCTTATTACGTTCGGCGCCTTATTGCCCGACTTGCAGCCCCGCTTTTTGACCACGTGGTCCCCGGCGCGCTGTGCGGCTTGTAGTAAAAGTCGTTGCTTTTCCACATCACGTTGTGTGTGTATTCTAATGAAACAAGGCAGTTGCTGCCCTGACATCCGCGGCCTTGAGAACCGCCAAGCAAATAAAGTCCAGGAGACATTTTGTTTTTTTTCCTTTGTAATATAGTCCTTTGTAATATAGTCATATATAAAATATTTTTGATATAAAATATTTTTGATTAATTTAATTAAACTATAAAAATATAAAATTGATTTTTTTTAAGTATTTCCACGCCATCACATATCAACTCCACAACTTTGTCCATCCATGCCCGTTCATACGCGATCAGTGAATAAATTCGCCGCGAATATTATTAACAACATTATCGACAATGTTGTTAATCATGAAAAAAACAACAATGAAATGGAATTAGAAAATATACAAAATAATTATTCGGCTTCTTTAGACCTCGGCTGCTGCTCCATTTGCTGCGACGACATTCAGTTCGACAAGGGGCGCTTCGTTCTGGAATGCGGGCACACGTTTCACGCCAGGTGCATTTTGGTCGAGTTTCAGCACCGAAATCGATGCCCCATGTGCAGAACCGAAATCGCCGAATCAACCGCTCACAAACCGGCATACATGATACCGGCGTCCCTTCGCATGTATAGTTCCATTCTCCACGATGCCGCCGACCACTTCATCCACGATCTCGGAAACATCACGTTTGCAAACGTCGTTCACCGCATGATGCTGCTGAGTTCCGAAAATCAGGACCTGAGAAGCATTCAGTACCTCTACATCAAACGCTTGCTCGTCCAATTTGCGTCCATGTTGGTTCGTGGAGTCGCTTTTTCCGTTCGCGACCATGAAGACGAAATAGATGAACAGATTCCCATCGACATTATCGACAACATGATGGAAGTTGACGCCGCTAACGAATCGGATTATGACGCCGCTATAAGCAATCCGGCACTCGATGCCGCCGTCGCTTACCACGCAATCGTAACCACGGACATGAGTTTTGACTCCCCGTCTCATGGCGACAACGTCGGCTCCGCACTCGTTCGCCGCTCCGTCGCTCTAGCAGAAATGGGTTTGCAGCGAAGCGAACTTTCATTGCGACGCGCCAGGAGGTTGGCGCTTCGACGCGACCAGTTCCAAGAATCGCACCGCTTGTTTCAGGAAGCAATTAGAGAGAGAGAGGGAGAGAGAGAAAGAGAAATAGAAAGAGAAAGAGAACAACAGCATGAAGATTCAACTCCATACGGACTGGAATTCTGAAAAAACATACGCCCCTTGTAAGAATAGGAAAAAGGAAATAAAATAATAAGAAAAAGGAAAAAATAAAATAAAATAAAAATTGATTTTTTTTTATCGTTTGTTCCACAATTATATCAATACAATGGCCCACCAAGAAGAAGATGAAACCAAAATATCGTATTTGAAACAAAAAAATTTGCACCCGAGAGACGCAAGAATCACGTTTGACGCCGGTCCCCACGTTTATACCGTCGACGGCGATAATTCAGTCAAATATACTTCCGTCACCACGTGGAACCACACCCACTTTGATCACTTTGACGCCGACGCAATCATCACGCGTATGATGTCCGGTAAAGGTTGGCCGCAAAGCAAGTACTACGGCATGACCCGCGACCAAATTAAAGCGGGCTGGGACAAAAATCGCGACGAAGCCGCGTCTGCCGGCACCGCAATGCATTATAATATCGAGTGCGTGTATAACGGGTCCTTGCTAGACGAAGTGGACGACGGCTCCGTCGAATTCGGTTACTTTCGCCGGTTCCATTCCGATCATTCGGGTTTATTGGAGCCGTATCGCACCGAGTGGACCATCTTTCACGAGGAAATGCGCTTGTCCGGCTCCATTGACATTGTGTTCCGCAATCTGGACGATGGCACGTTCTCGATTTACGACTGGAAACGAAGCAAGGAAATAAAAAAAATGGCGTTTGGCGGCGCGTTTGCAAAAACTCCGGAAATTGAACACTTGCCGGATTCGAATTATTGGCACTACTCTCTCCAGCTCAACACTTACAAAACCATTCTGGAACAGAAATACGGCATGGTGATACGCGACATGTTTTTGGTTTGTTTGCATCCGAATAATGCAAATAAATCTTACATGAAAATCAAAGTTGCCGACTTGTCGGAGGAAATGCGCGCGCTCTTCAAATGCGAATGCGGCAAATAAAGGAACGTAACATTTAATCTTGAAGAAGAAAAATCAAAAAAAAGCGCAATACGCGACGACGAAACAAAAATGAAAAAGATGCGAAGAATAGAACAATCAATGCATCAGCAGCTGATATAAATAACAAATGAAAATTTTGAATCCATAATTATATATATATTTTTTTGTATTATATTATATATCTATATATAATACATATATAATACATATACAATACAAAAAAATGAAAAAGAATTTTCCAGATTCTTGGTATTCATCAAAAATAAAATCAAAAGGATTCAAAAATCTTGATCGATGGAATTTTACAAACGGTTTAAGGAAAGTGTTTTATCAAGCAAAGGCGAATGATCATGCTGCTTTTTGGTCTGGTACAGCAACATCTCCAGATTTTAAGAATGTTATTAAAAATACCGACCCTACAACTTTTAAAACGTTGACAGATGCTGGACAAGAAATACGTTTCATTTTTGATAGGAGGATTAACTCATTTATAAATCTAAATGTATATTTGTTCAATGCGGAGTATAGTGATAGTGGTTTGAAAATTGAAATACAAGTGAATCCCGAATTTAGTCAAGATGAAGCGCGTGGACATGCTGAAAAATATGCAATTGTAATTGGCCAATTGCCAAAAGCGCTACGTCTTCGTGTGGAAAAAGTTTGGATCCACGATGGGAAACAACCGTTTGGTGGTGCTAATAATAGCTTGCTGATTCATGTACAACAGGGCGACGACTACATTAACAACCGAATTCTTGAAGAAATAATTTTTCACGAAGCATGTCATACCTCGCTTGATGGTTTATATGCAAATAATCCTAACTGGATAAATTCACAAAAAAAAGACAACAATTATATCTCTACATATGCCAAAGATTTCCCCGAAAGAGAGGACATGGCTGAAAGTTTTCTTCCATATTTTGCTGTTACATATCGTAAAGATCGTATCTCTTTGAATACTTATAATAAGATTATTTCAACCATTCCAAACCGAATAAAATTCTTCGATTCGCTCAACTTAGACATGTCCCCATATAAACGATCTTGATGGGTTTACGTTTACATCTTGACTTTGCAACAGCGACAACAGTTGGGATTTCGACATTGTATATGTTGTATATGTTGTATATATTAAATATACTTAAATACTTAGAATAAACAAAAATGTTTCAGTTGTTGTGTAAAATTTCGTCAATGAAGCCGTATTCCAGCGACTTTTTTGAATTTAGCCACAGGTCTTGTTTCAATAATACGTCCAAATTATCACTCGAAATGTTGCCGTTATTCAGGTACGTTTTTTTTATAATTTCCATGAATTCAACCAGGTTGCTGTATTCATTTTTTATTTCCTCGAATTTACCGGACGCGCCGCTGCTCAGCTGATGAACCAGCATGACCGAACTCTCCGTCATAAATCGCCGCTTACCGCAAACGCTCATTAGCGTCGCTGCACTGGCCGCAAACCCGTCAATGTACGTGTACACCGGCGTCTTTAACGTTTTAATTAAATCCATAATGTAAAACGTGTGCAGCAAACTCCCGCCGTAGCTTTGTATGTGCAGGTGGATGGGCGGGACATCTATTTTGTAATGAATTGCGGTAAACTGTGAATGTAAGTCAAGCTCTTCCAGCTTGGTTTTCAGTTGAAGCGTGCTCGACTCGCTTACCGCGCCGTAGAAATAAATATTGTTGTTCGCGCTTTTTACCGTGGCCCCGGGTTCGGCGGCGCCAGAAGAAACGGCCAAATATAGTAGTACCAACATGTGCGGTGATAACATTTTCATTTTTTATATGGTTCTTTTTTTATTTCTTTATTGACATCTATTTAAATCATTTCACAAAGTTTTGATATAAATAGATGTGAAATGATTTATTTAATTTGTTAATTTGTTAATTTGTGTTTTGTTTATTTATGACCCGTATAATATTTAATGATTCACATTCCACTCACGGTTTCGTTTTATAAAAATCATTCTCGAATTTATAACTCGTATATTTTGGAATACGTTTGGATCGACGGGCGCGGAAACTTGCGCTCAAAATACCGCACCGCAAAAATCATTTTTGTTAATGAGGGGGGGGGCGATTACATTGCAGTCGAAAATTGGCACTACTTTTACAAAGATGGCCACGAGATTGGCGTAGGCGACGAGGTCGGCGACGAGGTCGCGCTGGTTCCCGTCGCCCATTTTTTAAATCCGTTCTTTGATCCCGGGCGCGCGTTCATCGTCTTGTGCGACACGCATTTTAGGCGCGATGCGGCAAAAGTGTTTGAAAGCAGTGCCGAAAAACTAGATCCGTGGTTCAGAATCGAGCAGCATTGCTTCGTCACGCAATTATGCGGTGGCCGCACCATTGCTTTCAGAAAGCTGGCATACGAATACTGCTTGCAAGCGGGTCTAAAAATCAGCGGAATCAATGCCGAGGTGGCGCCGAGCCAGTGGGAATTCCGAATCGGCCCGTGCCCCGGGCTTGGTGCCGGCGACGAACTCTGGGTCGCGCGTTACATTTTACACAAGCTCGCCGAAGAATTCGGAGGTTGCATTAGCTTCAAATCGGCGTCGGATACGCTGAATACAACATTCAGCACGGAAGAAACTCGCAATAAGAATGGCTTGAAGCGCATTTATAACTACATTGACCGCTTATGGAAGAAACATGCGCACGATGATGCGGGAACCGGCATTCGCGTTCCAAAGTCGGTTTTAAAAGCGGGCTGCGGCCATCTCGAGGATAGGCGCGCGGTAAGTGACGCCGACCCGCATCAAGTCATCGCCGCCATTTTTAGTGGCGCGGTGCGCGTATCGATTCATTAGTATTATTGCATTTCTACTAGTCGAATGCACGAATTCTTGCTCGTGTTCGGTTCCAGCGCGCCTTTCATTCGTTTGCTAATCGCTGGGAACGCAATGTTGATGGTTTGTTTATCGCCGGTTTTTACATATGCGCCGATTATTTGAAATAATTCTTTGATTTCGGCGTGTTCGGATGCCGTCAGTTTCAGCTCTGCCAGCTTCTCGAAAATCGGCCGCACTTGTTCCCTTCTCTCGTCTTTTGAACGCTCGTGAAACGGTTTTAGGTTGCTCATTTATTTGTTTACTATTTGTTTGATGTATATATATATATATTTTAATAATAAACATTTTTTAAACCATGTTTATTATTATTTTGTTTTTAGAATTTTTATTATTATTTTATTATTATTTTTATTATTTTTATTATTTTGTTTTGTTGACTATTTTTTACATGTTTGCCGAATTCCAACTCAGCAAGTTGTCGACGGACACCCACTTTTCAATTAATGCGCTCGGCTTTGTAACACACACTTTCTCAACACCCTTGTCGTCCATTTGAACTTCGGGGTAAAACCGTTCGAGCATCCAATCGGAATCCATTTGGCCGGACGTTCGTTTCACATTAATCGACTCGCGGTCTTTCAAATGGTTGGCTCGCCCGTACGCTTCGTTACTCATAAAATCGTCCACGGCTTGCTTCCCCCGCCGCTTGCATCCTTCTTGTCCGCACGAAACCCAGCCGTTTTTGGTTTCAAATGAAATATAGTGCAAGTACGGTCCGGGCGTTCTCACGTGCGTGCAAAAATCACACGCGTTTAATGAAATGAATGTCAGGCGGTGATAATGTGGCGTCGACATTGATTCCATTTCTATACCTTCTTTATTAGCATTAGTATCGTCTTGAAATTCAATATCTTTATATTCGAAATCTTCTTGCTGTTGTTGCCGTTGTTGTTGTTGATGCTCTTCTTCTTCTTTGCCGCTGCTATAACTCATTTTATTTTATTGTGATGTAATTGGCTTAAGGACTAATGATACTTACCATATATTCAACGTTTGTATTTATTATGTTTTTATAAAATATTTATCAAATCATAATATATGTGTTTAATAAATATTTTATAAATTTAATATTGATTTGATAAAATGCACATTTACGCCATTGTTTTTATTATTGTCGGAACCGTTTTCGGAATCACAATTTTTGCTCGGTGTTACATGTGCTGCTGTCCGTCTAAAGGGGGTGTTACTCCGCCGTCTTAAGTTTACAGGGACGAAGACATCGGCATCGGCATCGGCTTCGGCGTAAGCGTTCGGTTTCGTATTTTAAGCTGTTTCGCGCTCGGACTGCTCTTTTGGTTCTTTTTTCGCGTTCTTCGCTTTTTCGCCAGACCCAGACCCAATTTAAAGTGTACGTGTTTTTTTGTATATTTATTCGCTTGCTTCTTGTTGTTGTTGTTGTTCTTACGCGTATACTTTTTTAGTATCGACACAATTTTTTTTTCTTTATCATCTAGTTTACGAGTTTTCATTTTAATATTTTCATTCCCACCCGTCTCTGGTTTACCACCCGTCTCTGGTTTACCACCCGTCTCTGGTTTACCACCCGTCTCTGGTTTATCACCCGTCTCTGGTTTATCACCCGTCTCTGGTTTACCACCCGTCTGATTTATTTCTGTTTCTGTTGTTTCTGCTGTTTCTGTTGTTTCTGCTGTTGGTTCTATTAGTTCTTCTGTTTCTGTTGGTTCTGCTGTTTCTATTAGTTCTGTTGTTGGTTCTATATTTCTATTTTGATCTTCTTCTTCACTTGCGCTTTCTTCTTCATCTGCTTCTGCTTCTTCTTCTTCTTCTTCTGCTTCTTCTTCTTCTTCTTCTTCTGCTTCTTCTTCACTTGCGCTTTCTTCTTCATCTGCTTCTGCTTCTTCTTCTTCTTCTTCTGCTTCTTCTTCTTCTTCTTCTGCTTCTTCTTCTTCTTCTTCTGCTTCTTCTTCACTTGCGCTTTCTTCATCTTCATCTTCTTCTTCTTCTTCTTCATCTTCATCTTCATCATCTTCATCTTCTTCTGCTTCTGCTTCTTCTTCTTCATCTTCTTCTGCTTCTGCTTCTTCTTCTTCATCTTCTTCTGCTTCTGCTTCTGCTTCTTCTTCATCTTCATCTTCATCTTCATCTTCATCTTCTTCTTCTTCTTCTTCATCTTCTTCTGCTTCGCTTTCATCTTCTTCTTCATCTTCTTCTGCTTCGCTTTCATCTTCTTCTTCATCTTCTGCTTCTTCTTCTTCATCTTCTGCTTCTTCTTCTTCATCTTCTTCTGCTTCTGCGCTTATTTCTTTTTCATCTATTTCTTCTTCGCTTGCGCTTACTGCTTCTGCTGCGCTTGCGCTTGCGCTTATTGCTTCTACTTTTGTCGCCGCTTTGCCATCATCGCTGCCTCCGCTTTGTCCGGTTGGCAGATTAGGCATTTGCTTCATTATTACGTTCAACATCTTCTCCATTATGTTAAGTATGTATGTTAAGTATGTTTGAATTCTATTTAATATAATTTAAACATAAATTTTTATTTTAAATCATACATAATATATTATAAATCTCTCTATGAACACGGAAATATCTAAACAATACATTGATTCATTTTTTAGTCATGAATTTTTGAAAACTTATTTTCACACGAAATAAATAAATAATTAAATTTACAACTAACTAATTTTAAATTAATAATTTTATAATATTTAGTAATAATTATAAAATTATTAATTATAATAAATACGATTCCTTTCAAAAATGGTTACAAAAATGAAAATGTTTGGTATTTTGAGTCAAAATCATCCTTCTGCCGCAGCTCCCGCTCCTTCTGCTCCTTCTGCTCCTTCTGCTCCTTCTGCCCCTTCTGTCAGGTCGTCCGGTTTAAAACAGTTCAATATGGCGTCCATCATGAAAATGCAAAGCACCGGATGCAAAAGTTGCAGCAGAGGTTGAATAAAATTATAATTTTTTTATAACTTTAAATTCATTTGTTATATTTATATGTGTAATATATTATATATAAATATAACTAACATACCTGTTGTTTCACTAAAATGAAACATAAACGATTTAGAAAAAGTAACTTGAGTAAAAAAATCAAATTAAAATATCGTCGTCGATATAAGCGTTCGCGTTCGCGTTCTCGTCGTTTGCAAAAGGGAGGATTACGAAGTGACACAAACAGCGGAGACGCATTGGGCATAACCAACACTTGGTCGTTTAAAACAGAAGAACATCAACGTTTATTTAAAGAATATATTTTTGGCACGCATCAGGGTCATATGGAATTATGGCCGAAATTACTTATAGCATGTCGCGACAAAGAAATTCCGGTTTACATTATAACAAGCGGAAATTTAGTCGGAGTTATTAGAACTATACAACTTTTAGGGTTGGCGGAATATGTGGAAGAAGTAATATCTGTCAGAAAACATGATGCGTTATCCAATCCGAATCCTGAAATAGACCCAGCCCGCTATTTTGCAGAACAGTCAAAACCTAAAGTCATTCAACGAATTATGCAAGACAAAGGTTTTTCGTGCTCACAAGAGGAACCGGTTGCTGCATTTTTTGATGATCAAGGAGAACATAATTTTAAAGGTCTTGATACTTTATGTCCGTCGGTTAAAATTGTTGATGTCCAAAGATTTTATACCGACTCCAGAATACAAAAAGAACGCGTCAACGAAGTAATACGTAGTATGTCTAACAATTTTTTTTTCAATAAAGTGTTTAATGCGAGACACCCCAAAACTAAGAGTGGCGCATTTCAATATACTGAATTATTTGAACGACATAATTTTACATCCCCCCGCATTCTTCAACGGGCAATTGACGGCATAACAGGTAACAGGATACTGGAATACGACCGGTTCGATCAAGGCGACCTAGAAGCATTTTCAAAAATACGCATTTTATTTTTAGATTGGGATGGAACGGTGTCGTTCTGGCCGGGACCACCCGATTTTAATGGTGTCGATTATCTTAATATACAACAATACATTACAGAAACTCCAATTTAAATATAGATTTATTTATACACTATACATTTAGTAATAAATAAAATAAAATAAAAAAAATAAAAATATAATAATAATACCACCGCATCCATCGCATTTATATACTCGAATTTATAAATTAAAATATGGCATCGCATCTTTCCATCAAGTTTTTAGTCGCCGGTGATGAAAATGTAGGAAAAACAACCATTGTCAATTATTTTACACTCGTGCCCGTAAAAGCGGTTTCTACCGTCGGAATCGATTTCCAAACTCGAATCGTTGCACTGTCTTCCGATGATTGCGAAAAACTAAATTCTAATAAGGATAAAAAAGACGGCAATAAGGACGGCAATAACGACGGTAATAAGGACGGCAATAAGGACGGTAATAAGGACGGTAATAAGGACGGTAAAAAGGATAAAAAGGATGTTGAAAGCGACTCGGAAACAATGCTTTTAAGCACAATGAAGGTTGGCGCCGTTCGCCCAAACGACTATGACTACGTGAAGTGCTGCTTTTGGGACACGTCCGGTTCCCCAAATTATCAGTGTCTCGCACAAACGTATTATACCGGCATTGCAGCAATCGTCGTCGTCTTTGACTTGTCCAGCCAACAATCTTACAACAACGTCAACTCTTACATTGCGCGCGTCGTTCAGAAAAATACGTGCACCCATTCGCACCCCATTCTCGTTCTCGGAAACAAACTCGACCAGCGCTCCATCCGCTTCACGAAAAAACAAGTGTTCGAATCGCTTTGCTTCGATTTTCCCTACGAAAACATAAGATACGAGGAAGTTTCGTGTCTCGATAAACTGAATACGATGGACTACGGTTGCGCCGGATGCGCTCATTCGTCCGACATTCACGTCGTAATTACGTCGTTCGTCCAGTCGCTCTATGACTCCGTCGTAAAACCGCATTACTATAACCCGCAAGCAATAGCGGCAATTGGTTGTCGCGGGATTACCGGCAGCTCGCGCTTTTTCAAGGAACAACCAAGTGATAAAAATTGTGGTGTAAAAAAGGGTTGGAACTGGAAGGGCAACTACACCGACTACATTCGCGGAAATAACGCAGATGCTAAAGATTACATTCAAATGACAAACTTGAAGATGCCGCGCGAATGCTGTAACGAACAGGGACTCGATAGAGTGTCGTCATGCGCGTCGGGATGCTCCATCATGTGAATTCTATTTTATTTTTTAAAATATTTAATATTATATCATATTTCACAATTATGAATTAAATATGAATAAATATTAATAAATATTAATAAATATTAATAAATATATAAAATAAAATAAAATATATCTAGTAAAAATAGTAAAAATAATTGTCAACATCATGGACGGTTTCGATTTCAACATTCAAAATTATTCGCTCTCCGAAATGGAGGACTTGCTTGGTTTAGCGGCGAACAAGGGAAAGGGGGGCGGGGCGTACACGTCCGGCGACGTCGCGAGTTGCAAGCAGCGCTTACTTATAAAGCTGGCGTCTGCGGGGAAACAGGATAAAAAGATGATCGATTTTTTAAACGCGGTTCATAAATGCTTGTTGTCCAAATTGGATAATAGCGACAGTAACAGTAGCAATGGCGGTAGTAACGGCGGCAATGCTCAGGAAAATCGCTTCTATTCCCCGGTAACCAGTTTTCAACAGAATACCATCATTCCGGGAACAAAAGCCGACGGCCATTTCGTCATCCCCGACCCTTATCGCATGTACGATCCAGGCAAATACAACGACCTTGGCGGGTTGGTCGTCGGCCAAAGCGGCGCGCCGCCAGGAACCATTAATCCGGTAAAGTATTCCACCGTCGCAATCTCCGTCAACATTGACTCCCGCTTTCGCCCGAATTATTTTAGCACAAAAAGCACGGATTTGCAAATCACGCTTCCAGAGAAAATTCACAACATTATTAACTATCGCGTCGGCTCTTTTGAAATCCCGTTTTACGCCATTTACTCTATTAGCGAGCTCAGCGGAAATAACGCCATTCAAATTCAGTGGTCTACCAGCGCCGGCGTCTATGGCACCCACTTTACCATCGTCATTCCAGACGGGAATTATTACACTACCGCAAACACAACCAACGTGACCGCTTCCGCGTCCATTGAGACCACCATAAATACGATTCTTAATTCGAATACGGGGGCAACAGGGTTGGCCGGCCTTCTCTATTTCTACATTGATCAAGTCAGCGGAAAGGGCATGTTCGCACAACCGTCGACGGCCGCGAGTGCAATTTATTTTAAAGTGGTGTCCAACGTGAGAAGTGACGGCGTTCTAAATTACGAGGCGCCGCTCGTCTCGTTCTTGGGCTGGCAACTCGGATTTCGAAACGCGGAAAACATTTCCAAAAATGGTGGCGCCAGTAATTGGGGCTCCGTCGTTTCAGAAGCGCTCGTCGCCATTCGCGCCACAAATTACATTTTTATCTCCATCGACGACTACAATAACAGCGTCAACGATTATTATTCGGCCGTCTTCTCTGAATCTTACGCCATTAAAAACATTATTACCCGAGTCAACGTCGGCTTCTTGCAGGACGTGAACGAAGCGTCCAGCATCCAGTTGAATAGGCAGCGCTGCTTCTTCGGCCCCGTCAACATTCAGAAACTTCGCATCACGCTTTACGACAATTTCGGTCGCATCGTCGATTTGAACAACATGGACTGGAACATCGAGCTCATCTTCGAGTGCGTTTATGATTAGGTCGTGTTTATTTTGCGATTTTATTTTGCGATTTTATTTTGCGATTTTATTTTGCGATTTTATTTTGTTATTTGTTTTATAATAAAATAAAATTGAAGTTTTATATAGATACACATAGATACACATAGATACACATAGATAGACATAGGTAGATACGACAGACAATATGACTCACGTTGATACCAACATTACTGACGCCGAATTCAATATCATTCCCGACGAACACAGTCGCTTCATGCTCAAAAATGCGCATCAAGCAATTACCATGGCGGAAGCGTGGCAATTCATGAGAACGTTTAGCGATCAGTCGTTCATGTTTTCTAGTAACCCAATCGTTTCCGACATTATGAAAAAAATGTCGGAGCTGGGATACGACGGTCACAGCGGCAGTTCATTCGGGTGGACCATGAGGCAGATGGAATTTCTCGCGAATAATGGGAAAGAGGTGTATTTGCAAAAGTTTCATAATTAAAGGTGAAAATACAAGTTAAATAGAAGAGATAAAATGGAAAAATGAATATATATATTATATTTTTTTTGTCAAATACATTTGGTTCAAATACATTTGATTCAAATACATTTGGTAACATTATTATACGCAAAATTGCAGTCGAGATTGAGCCACAGCTGCTTATACCCGGCGCACCGGTTTTCCACGTGCGTTGCATAATACGCATCATAAAGTCGCATCACTTGTTGCACAAATTGCGACGCGCTTTGCCTAAACGGTGTGCACGACGCGTGCTTGAAAAACTCGTGCTCAAACAGCGGCACTACATCGCCTTTAACTCTCTTGTTGCTCTTGTTGCTTTTGTTAAAACATTCTTCTTGCGTCGTCGCATTAAACCACCGCGCGTTCAAAAAGGCAACCTGCTTGGGATCGCTCGGAAAAACGTAGCTCATATTTTTTGTGGCACAACAAGACGGGTAGCCGCACGTCAAACACTCGCCACACCGTTCCGGCCACAGTCCGTGCACCTTGAACGCTTTTTCGTCGTCATCATAAATAAACGTAAGGTCGTAATTTGTCACATTGCAACTGGCGGGGCTGTAACTAGGTGATGGCGGCGGCACAAGAAAGTACTTTGACCCAATTAAACATAACAAAAATAACACGTGTTTTATAAAAAGCATTTTTAAAAGTAAATTTATTATATATTTTATTATGTTTATTATGTTTATTATGTTTCAGTATACGTTCTTTATCTATTTTACATGTGCATATTAAATTATGTTTAAATATATTTTATCTTTTTCATAATAAAATAATAATAAATATAAAATAATAATATGTTTTATTAAATATAGTCAAGGTCAAATCATTCGTGTTCATACAAAAAATGGTGCGCCACGCTCTCAAACACATATTTCAAAAACCGACACCGGATATCGATGCAAGCGACAGAACGCAGCAGCTTCGTGCAAAAACAATATACGCCGGAACCGTCAATTTAGCAAAAACTCTTGTCAATGGAAATAATAGTTTATACAAAACGTATAACGGGCCGTACGAAGTTAATAATGAAGGTGGAAATTCTAAATTGATCGCAAGTCGCACTTATGACGACCTGCTTTCTATTACAAAGGGGAAAGTGCTTTTAAATCAGCTGCCTTTAACTTCGTTAACACAGAACTATTATCAGAAAAATTTCGCAAGTGGGCAAATGTACGAGGGCAATTATAACCAGTTTGATCCGTCGTTCAACTTTTATGATAGTAGCTGTAATAATTCCGTGTTAGTATATGACATCGGTAGCACCGGCTTCACGGGCCCGGCATCCTACGACACAAATGGCGGCTTTATCGGCGTCACCGGCCCCACGGGCACAAACGACAATAATAAGCGCATTTTTGTTGATCCGAATCACTGCTTTTACAGCGACCCGTGTTTACTGGACGCGTCTTATACCCGCTTCGTTAATCCGGTTTTAAGCGGTCTCACCGGCTCGGGTCCGTTTAACGCACAGCAAATCATTAGCGCCGATCAGTATCGCGGGTTCAGCTATCCCATGCCTAATTTTAACTTGACTTGTGTCCAACAGCTGCCCGATCAGTCCGACGGTCCCCTTTTTTGTCCACCCACAATTCCAACATTATCTAATTTCAACATTCCTTCAAAAAATTATGGCGCCTCCTCTTTCCAGATAACACCGCCAACATCAAATAGTCCAGGTGCTTTTACTTATTCCAGCAGCAATACAAGCGTCGCAATTATCGTAAATGACACGATTACTATTGTGGGTGCCGGCTCTTCTCAAATTACTGCGCTTCAAGCGGCAAGCACTATTTATGCGTCTGGTAGCATAACAACAACTTTTACTGTAAATCCTATTTCTCCAACTTTATCTAATTTCAATATTCCTTCAAAAATTGTTGGCGACTCCCCTTTTCAGATACCACCGCCATCATCCACTAGTACGGGCGCTTTTACTTATTCCAGTAGTAATACAAACGTCGCAACCATCTCGGTCGATGTAATTACTATTGTGGGCGTCGGTTCTTCCCAAATTACAGCGTTTCAAGCAGCAACTACAAATTTCACGTCTGGAAGCATTCCAACAACTTTTACTGTAAATACTCCATCTATTGTCGCAGTAGGTTCAGGATCAAATACAATTATATATTCATCAGATGGAATGAATTGGTTTCCATCTACCAACGGTAGCACGATGTTTAATACTGGAGCGGGTGTGGCATGGAACGGTACTGACCGGTGGGTCGCAGTGGGTAATCAACCAAATTCAATTGCAACTTCAACAGATGGAATTTCTTGGATTCCATCTGGCAAAGGTGGACTTTCTACCGGCGGCGAAGGTGTGGCATATAACGGTTCTTTATGGGTCGCAGTAGGTGCTGCCACTAATACAATTACAACTTCAACAGATGGAATTAACTGGACAGGTCGTGGCAACTTGATAATTGATTCTGCCGGATCTGGTGTGGCGTGGAACGGTTCTATATGGGTTGCTGTAGGTGTTGGAACAAACACAATTGCAACTTCAACGGATGGAATTAATTGGACAGGTCTTGGCAACACGATATTTACTTTAAACACATCTAATGACGGTGGTCGCAGTGTGGCATGGAGCAGTTCATTATCGTTGTGGGTTGCTGTAGGTGTTGGAACAACAAACACGATTGCAACTTCAACAAATGGTTCCGTATGGACAGGTCGTGGCACCTCGATATTTACTAATGGCGGCAATGGTGTAGCATGGAACGGTACTAGCATGTGGGTCGCGGTAGGTAGTGGATCAAACACAATTGCAACTTCAACAGATGGAATTAATTGGACAGGTCGTGGCGCCTTGATATTTACTACCGCCGGCTATGGTGTGGTTTGGAATAGTTCATTGTCTAAGTGGATCGCAGTAGGCGAAGGAACTAATTCAATTGCAACTTCATCGGATGGAATTACTTGGGTTCCATCTAATAACGGTAACTCGTTTTTTACTCTTGGTCGAGGCGTTGCATCAAAATAATATCACTAAATCTACGGAAGCTTATTTGTTAAATTTATATTTTATTTACTTCTATCTTTCATCCGGAAGAGAGATAGAGAGATAATTCATTATTTCGAATTCACAGCGAAATAATAAAAAAGAATTTATAAAAATAAAAACTCGGATTCCCCATTTATTTTTCTTTTTTTTATGAATGTAAATTATTTACTTTATAAAAAAACGCGTCATCGAATTTGGAATACATCATGGAGCTAGAGTTGTTATTTGTTATGGTTTCACTTTTATTTTACTTTCCATCATTCGATTTATCGAGAGATAGAGAGATAATTCGTAAATTCTAATCCATAACGAAATGATAATTTTTTTTAATAATGAAAATAATTATTTTTTAATGGTATCATTTTCATTATTATATTTATGCTTTAAAACGTAACCTTCTGTCAAGACAATCCTTTAACAATAAAATGGGTACGCGATGTCACATCAATTCATCATTTTATTTACTTTCCATCTTTTGTTTTGAAGAGAGATAGAGAGATAATTCATTAATTCAAAAAACACAACGAAATAATAAAAAAGAATTTATAAAAATAAAAAAATGAATATTTAAATATGATTATATGCAAACATAAATAACAAAAACACAAGTGACAAACATTTTACAAGAAAATATACATACAATATTTTATCGATTATGCATTTATTTACTTTTGTCTTTCCATTTGTAGAGAGATGGAGAGATAATTCATTAATTCAATCCGCATTCAATTCATGAATAAATAATAAAAAATGCCTATTTTTTCAGAATTATAATCTCATTTTCTTGATTTTTTATTATATCTTTAACAAACCGCGATATGTTATTTTCTTTTTCTAATAATTTTTTACTCATATGAACGGCCATGGAATGATGCGGTATCATACCTAATTTATATTGTGTTTCTGTTACTAAAAATTGATTTCTAATACACCATATATTAAATAGTATCAACAATAATCCTATAAAAAATACACTTGTTTCTTTATAAATTAATCCCATAAATAAAAACATCCACCCCGTCATTAGAAGCGTCATGTATGCGTCATTTACACTAAATCTTATATCATCGACTTTATCTACCCACACATTCATAGTTGATAATAGACCAGACAACACCATTATAAAAAACATAATAACATAATGGTTGTTTTGTGTTTGCGTATGTTTCATTTTATATACAATTATACTATATATTAAAAAGCGTAAATATCATAGAACAAACAAACCTTTTACAAGAATACAGACGCGTAAGCATGCGTTATTCCACTATTTATTTTACTTTTGTTTCTTCTTTTTGTAGAGAGATGGGAAGGTCGAGAGATAATTCATTAATTCAATTCGACTCAATTAATGAATAAAAAATAAAAATTTTAATAAGGATTATTTATAAATATCATTTCAAAATTGGCATTTAAAATGTAGAAAGGTGTAAATAATAAAGTAACATCATAATTTCATATAAGAGCGATTGTTGAATGTTCAGTTTCATCATTTATTTTACTTTTGTTTCTTCTTTTTGTAGAGAGATAGAGAGATAATTCATTAATTCAATTCGATTAAATAAAAAAGAAAAAAGATTGTTAAACTATAACCCCAATTATCTCATATTTTTGTCGACCCTCGCACGCCAACCCTAAACCCTATGGGTTTAGCCCCCCGCCCCCTGCCTCCGCCTGCCCTCATTTCTGAAAACCGTGGTTTCCTCATTGTTCAGAAATGAGTGCTATTGTGACGAATGAGTGATAAAACGAAACCGGATTTCGGGGGTAATTTTGGCATTAAATTTTACTTAGGGGGTAAAGTAATTTTGGCATAAATTTGGTTTTAATTATAAGGGAAATCTGGTTTTAGTTATAAGGGACATCTGGTTCTAATTATAAGGGATATTTGGTTCTAATTATTGGGCATATTTGGTATTAATTATAAGGGATATTTGGTATTAATTATAAGGGATATCTGGTTTAAATTATAGGGGATATCTGGTTTAAATTATCAGGGATATTTGGTTTGAATTATAGGGGATATTTGGTTTAATAAACCCTAAACCCTAAACCCTAAACCCTAAACCCTAAAAGATCCTTTGACCAAATCGTTAAAGGAGATGTCTTTATTAAAAAATTAAAGGCGAATAAAAACTATAATATTACATTTAGTAAAATTAGTAAAGTTTTAATGTATCAAGTTTGGGATAAAGATAATATTGATAATCGAAATGATGAACGCGTTGTTGTCAGGATAACCGCAAAAGAATGGGTTAATCTTTATAAATTAATAAATGAAAATTTAAGTAAAAATAACCAACCATTATTTACGCCTACTACGATTATAGAAACTGAAGATGGAGAACAATATGCATGTGTAATTAATAAAGTATTTTATAATAAAAAAGATCAGATCGTTTTTAGGGTTTCAACAAAAGAAATTAAACTTGGAAATAATTGCTCTAAAAAATTAATTGATATACCATGTGGTTACTTTACGAATATGCGATTTGATATTGATGAATCATTCAATTACGCTGCATCCGGCGCATGTTTGGGGGGGCTAATTGGTATTATATGTGGTTGGCTTTTTATGCAGTAATCGCGCACATCTTTGTCTTCTATTTCTCCGGCGACGCTTGCGTGTATTTATGCAAACCCCTCACATTTCCCGGGGTTTATTGGCATTCAGAAACGAGTGCTATTATGACTGTGTAGTGATAAATTGAAACTTCATTATGGTGTCATTTATTTCCTGATTTATTTTCCGATTTTAAATTAAATTGATTCTCTCTTCATGTTGAATTGATAAACATTTATAGAATATTGGATGTCTGATATGTATGTGGATTACATTTTTATTTTACTTTCCATCTTTCGATTTGTAGAGAGATTGAGAGATAATTCATAATTCCAAAAATCATAAATAATAAAAAAATTGAAATCAAATATAAAGAAATTATATTTCATTCAAATTATAAAATACTATTAAACAAAACCAAACAACATGGGAATTTACATCGTAAAATCTTTACACTCAGAATCGATTAAAATTGGCCATTTTAAAACAACAAATGTAAAACCTTCTGTTTATTATAGATACATCAATCGTGGATTTTATTCTTGCATTTGTCCTATTGAAATAAAAAATAAAGTTAGTTTTAAAGATTTACAACTCCTTTACTGGTTTCATAATTTAGACAAGTCGATTGAATCTAAATTACACAGACAATTGAAATTATTGTTTCAACATTGTGGCGAGTGGTATAAGTATGACAATATTAATAATATACTACAATTTATTTATAACGATTATCATGGAATATTAAATATGCCTACTATTCAGGAATATAATCATCCTGTAAAATGGTGTAATGAATTACAACCTATACATAAAAAATATTGTTTAAAATTTCAACACATCATTGTCAATTCACAAATCACACCAACCCCATTTATCGAAAATTTAGATACAACTTCTTGATTCATATTATATATTCATTACCAATACACGCACCACCATCGTTTTTATATTATTTTTACACATTTCATTACATCATCACACCCCATTTATCGACCTTCCAGAAATCAACACTCATATGACTATACACTCATTCCCATATTCCACTAATCGCGCCAATCTTTACTCATTTACACTCTTCAGAAATCAGTCCCATAATTCAACAGTGTAGTCATAAAACAATACACTACATTCTAGTTTCAATTATTACACATCTTTCCACAATTCATCATTTATATCTATTCTCTCTTCATCGCGAATTCATAAACATTTATACAATTTTTTTTTACTTGTATAAATACAATTTTTATCTTTATCTTACCTTCCCATCTTTCGATTCTTAGAGAGATTGACACTTAATTACACTTAATTACACTTAATTACTACAATCATAAAATATACTCACATCTCTTATTATTCTTTATCTATATTCAATCTCATTTGTCATAATTTTAATACCCCAGATTTATAACATTATTTCCACATTTTACACCTTTCATTACATCATCACATCCCAGTTATCGACCTTCCAAAAATTAACACTAATATCACCATCCACTCATATATTTACATACTTCAGAAATAAGTGCTATTTTCACCCTGTAGTCATATTTCAAACCACATTATGCTTCCATCTTCTCACCTTCTTTATCATTTGATACATTTTTATAGATTTTTTGATCTCTCCATCTATGCACTTTACATCTTTTTATTCCCATATTCCCATATATAGAGAAATTGAGAAATTAACATTCAACATTCATTCACAGGGAACATCCTCTCCACTTTAACCACACACACCCACACCATAAAATAATAATAAAATACTTCCCCCATCTCTTATTATTATTCTTTTTCATTCGCGGCGTCACATTCGCATTCTTATAAACCGACATGACATATTATCCGATTTTACAACTTCTCTTCTCAATACAATTATAATTACGGGTCACGACATAAACCATACATCCTCAATATTTTGTGTCCTTATTTTTTCTACACTAGTATATGTTAGTTTATTTATAGTTGTGTTATTTGATAATCGGTTAAAATTTTTTCTGTCCGCAATTAACTCTAGTTTATATTTATTATTTTTCAAAACTTCAACTTTTTTGATAAGCGCAATACCGGCTTTACCATTAAAAGACATGGTAGCAACTTTGAAAACATTATTTTCATCACCATCTTTGATTTGTTGTAGCATATTTTTTTGAGTCATGGTTCTAATAACCTTATCTTTTTCCATGACAGTTCTATTATTTTCATCATCTAATGTTAAAGTTAAACTAAATGTTCTTTCATTCTTATTCTTATTGTATATACGTGCAGATTTTTCAAAAACGAAGGGTGTAGTATGAAACTTAATATCATTGTTATCAAAAGCTATATTATTTAAAATAGCTATAGTCGCATTACTCCAATAACTTTCCCAGTTCGGTCCCGGCACATCTGGTTTACGCACAAGGTTTAGTGCTGTTTTTCCTCTTGCGTTAAGCCCCTTATTTGATACTTTTAACACGGTATTATTATTTTTGTGCATTACAGCTAATACTTTAGTAACCATGCCTTTTTTTTCACCGTTTTTATTTTCACCTGTTACCATTATTGTTGTATTTACAATATCATAAAACGGAATATAATTACTAACAGTAAGCCGGGTTTGTTTTTCATTGAATTTCACTGTATTTTCTTGTAAAAAAAAACCGGTTGTTGAAATAAAACTACTCCATTTAAATCCTCGACAATTTTGTCCGACACATTCAATACTAATACTATTGTAATTTCCTGACCGTCTAATGCAATTGGCGCACACACAATTGCAATCTTCTACCTTATTATTATATGGGCAATTAACACCGGGTGGACAAGACATTTTATTTTTTTAGTTATAAAATTACTAAATATTTTATTTTTATTTAAAAATTTTATTTTCGTGAAATATTAAAGTAACACTAAATTATCTTTTATTAAAGCAATAGAATAGAAAGAATTTGCATAAAATTGATAATATTTTTTTATAATAAACAATAGTTCAAACAAGATATAATACGCACACACATATATTGCTACATTGATTTGCTACATTGATACCAAAAAAAGTAAAATAAAAATGAATACTTCAATTCAAATTGAAATTGATAAAAATAATAAACATTCATCCGCGCTCGGCGCTGCGTATGCCGACTCGCTGAAAATGATTCTTCAACACGTTGCCGACTTTCACATGACGGTTGTCGACATTATTTCAGAAAAATATAACATTCCAGTGGACGAAATCATGAAGACGGTCGCATCGGATTCGAGGTATGCAAACATGCTGGTGGACCCGAAAATTCACCGTTTGACTTCTTCTTCCAATCAAAACCAGGTCGAAGTAACCGAAACAATAATAACAGCAACGCCAGTAACACAATTAGCAGCGGCTGTAACGAAAAAACCAACTGAAAAAAAAATCAGAATCAAACCAAAAAATAGTATTATAATTCCACCATCATCATCTTAAATAACTTTTAATAGGACCTTTTCGATTTTATTGAATATGCACATTTTCATAACATCAAGATACTTGGTAAAAAAATCAATTAAAAATAAAATAGAGTACCATAAACGTAATCTGAATGTACTATATAATGCATTATGAAACATGTTCCTTTTTTCTTTTTTGCTTTTAAAAAATAACTTGTCGTAAATAAAATCTTTGTTGATCGTTTTTATCACGTTGTCTATAAAATAATTGCAGTTGTTTTTGTAAAAGTGCCAATTGAAAAATTTATTTTTACCGATTCGATCACATGTTTCGTCTAGAACTTTCCGCAATGTTAAAATCGATTTCGATTTTGATTTTTTTTTCAATTGAATGGGGATAATTGTGTATGTATCATTTATGCTGAATTCGGTTAATATACTGATACAATTTGTTTTATCTATTAGTATCAGTTTATTTTCGTGTTTATTGATCTTAACTTCAAGTAATAACGTTGTGTGTCTAGCATCTTTTACAGAATCGCAACAATTATTACATGTAAGCACTTTATAAACAAGTAAAAAAAAAATATGAACTGGTTCTAGTACTAAATATGCATTTATAATTTTATTGTCTCCATATTTTTCAATCGCGATTTTACTTGATGCAGTGTATTCATTGAATATAGTATAAGTATTGATGTTTTTTTTAAAAAAAACTAAAAAAATATAACTCATCATGACGAAACATATTAGAACACAAATGACAATACACGCGCATACGACTAATGCAAATAATTTTGAATGGTTTTTTATAGGTATATAATCAGAAAAAATCATTTTTTTATTAATATTTATTATCTTGGTTGGCTAAACTATAATTTTAAAAGAATAATATTCGGTAGACAAATACGCGTTTTACATGTTGCGATGCGATTTGCATAACGACGCGATTTATTATGTTTTAATTTAACTCAATGATGGTGTAGTTTTTTATTATTTTTATATTTTTTTTTACTGTTTCTTCTTCCGCTTCGTCTACTTTTTCGTTGCCGTTTTTTAGATCTATTTTTAATTTTATTATGTTTCTTACTTATTCCTCCAAAACTTCGAAATAAATCATCGTTTAATTTTTCTTCTTCTGCTTTTGCTTGTAATTCTGCTTCTTGGGCTGCGCGTTCGGCTTCTCGTTGTGCTTGTGCTAAGCGTTCTTGTGCTAAGCGTTGGGCTGCTGCACGTTGTGCGCGTTCTTCAGCTGCCCGGGCTTGACCTATTATTTGTTCTAGTCGTTCTTGTTGTTGTTGTTCTTCTCTTTCTTTTTGTTGAGCCAATTCTTCAGGACTTCGTCTATCCGTATCTCTAAGTTGATCAAGTCGAGACCGTCCAGATGGTTTGAAAGTATTATAAGTTTCCATTTCTATCTATTCTATCGATATATGTATAATATATATAATAATAAATATATAAAAATATAATATTATCTTTATATATCTATTATAAATTTATCAATCAATAATAAGAATATGAATATACTTTCAACGATTCATTCTAAATATCAGGGAGAAACAATGTTTTGTTTTGTTTGTGTTGCAACCGTTTTCGGATATATTTTAGGCGTAAATAGGGTCATTGACGCAATTATATCTAAACATTCTGATGAAACGCGCGTAAAAACGTTGAACAAGTATACGCAAACCAATTTCGGTGAAATCGCGGAACTTTTGGCTTCAAATAATCTCATTCTTTCTGTTTCTCCTACTAGCGTCGTTGATGATGTTTCTTCTTCAAGTGACCAAGGTGATAATAGCGACGTCGCAAATGAAACCAATAATGAAACAAGTGCAATTTTAAATTCTGATGATGATAATCTGGGAAAACAGGAGAAAAAAGAGGATCAAGAAAAACAGGTGCAAGAAAACACGGTAATGTCTCCGTCGTCTACGTCATCGTCTGTTTCGCCATCAGAAGAAGATTATGAGCTCGTAAGAAAAAATGAAAATGTCAATCATTTGAAACATAAAAACAATAAATATTTTGAATGGCTAAATATATTTTGAATGGCTAAAATTCTTTTGAATGACTAAAATTCTTTTGAATGACTAAAATTCTTTTGAATGACTAAAAATATATTTTGAATGGCTAAAAATATATTTTGAATGGCTTTTTCAATAAAAAAATGTTTTTTGTTTTTGTTTTTTTTTGACCCAATACCACTAGAGCATCGGTCACTCGAATTTTTCTCTCTTTTGTTTTTTATATCTCTTTTAAAAATTGCATGTGAATTTATGGTGTGGCGCACCACCCGAATGGAATTTCTGATTCATCATCAGATTCAGCTTCAGAATCGGTCGTCCAGTCATTTGATGAAGAGTCGGTGGTCCATTCTGACGAATCTTCAAATAAACGCAAGCACAACTTGGTCTTGGCGATGGTGTTGGCGATGGTCTTGGTAACGGCGGGCTCCACCAATGCAACAATAGGAGCCGGCGAATCTGGAAAGTATGGCGTGGAAACAATGTTGGTGGTATCATCACCCTTCATGTCACGAATAGGGGAAAAGGTAGATTGAAACATTCTTCTTGAAACGGAACGGAAACACTACTCCATTCAATTGAAATAATAAAAAAAATCAATTTATCTTTTTTTTATTATTTTTTTTTCTCATTTTTCTAATTTTTCACATTATTTTCCATATTTTTATTTTTTCTTATTATTTTCCATATTTTTATTTTTTCTTATTATTTTCCATATTTTTATTTTTTCTTATTATTTTTCACATTATTTTCCATTTTTTTTATTATTTTTTTTGAATTTCTTTCTTCAGGTCGGCAATTTCCTTTCCAAGTTCGGCAATCTCTTTGTCATGTTTTTCTCTATTTTCTCTCTGTTCTCTCAACGCATCTTGGAATATTTCTTTTAACAAGAACGACTGGCACGTAAATTGTTTCTTCACTCTTTCAAGTTCCTGTTCCGTTTCTGCCGCTTTTTCTCGCAGTTGAACAATCTCTACATCTTTGATTTGTCTCCATATTTCCAATGGATATTTTTTCACCCCTTTTCCCTTTTTTCTTTTCACATCGCTGATATTATGATGATGATGATGACGTCTTGAAGCAACTTGACCCATTTACCTGTTCCTAATTATTATTTGGTTTGTAAACCCTTTTTCAAGAGAGATAGAGAGATAACTGTGTAATGTTCAAGTAAATTAAAAAAAATCAATTTGTTTTTTTTGTTTTTCTTGTCCCAATACCACTACAGCCTCGGACACTCGAATTTTTCCTTTTTGTTTTCTTTTTTGTTTGTTTGAAATAATACAATAATACAATAATACAAGAACAATATTTACTTACCTCTTGGGGTTGCCGCAAATAGATGGTGACTCGCATCCATCGGCAGCATGTCTTCATGTCTTCATGATTTTGACTTTGACTTCAATTGCATCCGCCGTGTTCGCCGCCAATATGCAGATTGATGTGGTAGTTGTAGCACGCATTGCACGTGTTTGCGCGACCGCGACAAACAAACTCGCTTTTGTCGCAAAGCATGACGTCGCAGTCGCAACACACGCCAAGCGTGGAATTCGCACTGCTCTCTTCGTACTCAGGGTACTCGGATTCAACATCGCTGCTCTCTTCGTACTCATGGTACTCGGGTCCACTCCATTTACAAATGGGCTGTCTTTTCTGGGCATTCACGGTAGTAGCGGCAGTAGCGGCAGTAGTAGGCATTTTGTTCGTAGTCGTCGTCGTAAGAGTCACTAATAAGAATAATTTAAATAATAAAAAAAATCAATTTATATTTTTTTTCATTGATTTTTTTGTTATTTTTTGATGGTTTTTCTTTTTCTTTTTCTTTTTCTTTTTCTTTTTCTTTTTCTTTTTCTTTTTCTTTTTGTTTTTCTTTTTCTTTTTCTTTTTCTTTTTCTTTTTCTTTTTCTTTTTCTTTTTATTTTTTGCATTCATACAAGTTGAATCCTTGAAAAAAAATCATTTTTTTTGTTTTTCTTGTCCCAATACCACTACAGCCTCGGACACTCGAAATTTTCCTTTTTGTTTTCTTTTTTGTTTGTTTGAAATAATACAATAATACAATAATACAAGAACAAGAACAATATTTACTTACCTTATCGGGTTGCTGCAAATAGATGGTGACTCGCATCTATCGGCAGCACGTCTTCATATCTTGGTGACTTTGACTTCAGTTGCAGCCACCGTGTTCGCCGTAGTCCCAGATGCGCGGATTTCACGTACAATCGCTTTTGCTGCAGCAACCACGCGCATGTCGTTCTCTTCATCGGCGTTGCGCCATTTCCTCTGGGCATTGGCGTAATTACACTGGATGCGGCGTTGCTCACTATTCGTGAGAGTCGCTGTATCAGTATCTTCACGGGAGTAGTAAGATTGGGGTTCATCGCTGCCACTCCATTTGGCGATGGGCTGTCTTTTCTGGGCATTCACGGTAGTAGTAGTTGTATGCATTTCGTTCGTCGTCGTAGTCGTCTCCGTAAGAGTCACTAATAGATTTTAATTAAATAATAAAAAAAATCAATTTGTTTTTTTTATTATTGTTTTTTTCCATTTTTTTTTCATTTTTTATTTTTTTTTTCATTTTTTTTATTTATTTTTTTCATTTTTTATTTTGTTTTTTTTGGTTCAAGTTTAGACCTCGAAAACATGCTCCTCTTCAACAAGTGAAGCGTCCGTATATTTTTCTGAAAACAGCACAAATTTTTCAAGTGCTTCTTTCAGTTTTTTCTTGGTTGGGTCAATGTTCTTGTTGGCGAGCGTTCTTGTGATCTCTCGAGATGAGCGCTTGGCAAATGTAATGGCACGCATGTTTCGCTCAAGAATGATTTCTTGTTCTCTTATTTCCAGTGTTTCAACAAGAAGGCCGAACCTCCTGATGGAGCGGATTTTGTAGTTTTCTTTTTGAAGCATGTTGATTTGCGACTGGTGAATTTGCTGTGCTCGAATCATGGTCTTGCGCAGGTCCTCGAGCTCGTTCAAGCGAGAGTAAACAGCATGGCGACATTTTGTATATTTTGGTCTATCGAATGAATTTATTTTTTCATCGAGCTCGATGCATTTTTGTTCAAACATGCCCGTAATGAGAGTAATGTAGTCGTTAAGCAACGCCGGGCTCCTGGACGCATAATGAGTTTTTCCTTCGTTTCCATAGTATCTTTCAAATGGATTGGCTGACATGTTGACTTGAGTTGCGTCGGTTGCGTCGGTAAATGAGAAACACTACGATATCATTTTATAGAATAAAAAAAATCAATTTGTTTTTTTCCTTTTATATATTTTATGTTTTTTTTATTTTTTTTAATCAATCAAAATGCCAATAATCTCATTACAATGAACTGTCGCTGTCCATCCGTGTGCTTTCATACGGATAAAGGAAGTAATTTGGAAGTTCGTCAAATGTGATCGGGCTGTTGGCACCATGTTCAAACATGATTTCGGTTATCTCTTGAATGGATTGGGATCCTAGTGGGACATCGTGTTGAATTGTCATGGTGAATTGAATATTGTACAACCCAAAATTTCCTATTTCCAGATTTTTGAGCGATACTCCTTTGATGTGATCGGCGTCGTCCAAGTCGTCCAGTGTTGGTAAAATGTCGCTGATATGACTCTTCAGTTCATCGAACTGTGTTTGGGCTTCATCTCTCGATAATATTTGATCTTCCAAACCCATATTGATTCTCATCATGACGTTGGTTGTATGCATCGCACGTTCTTGATACTCTTTCTTCTCTAATGAAACACTGTTATACTATTTTATATAATAAAAAAAATCAATTTATGTTTCCTTTTTATAGTTTTTTATAGTTTTTTATAGTTTTTTATAGTTTTTATAGTTTTTATAGTTTTTTATAGTTTTATTGTTTTATTGTTTTTTATAGTTTTTTATAGTTTTATTGTTTTTTATAGTTTTATTGTTTTTTATAGTTTTATTGTTTTGACAATCGTTTCTTTGACGAGTGTTTGCCACACCTTCATAATGGGCTCACTCGTCACCATGTTGGCACCTGCCATGAACATTTCGATTAAAGATCCGTCAAGGTTGCCGCGTGGAATGCAGACGTTTTGACAAACTTGTTTGACATTTGGAATCAAGACATTTTGAATGAAACTGTCGCCATCGCGTGTAACAAAATGCGTTGCTGCCGCAGTTCCATTTTCAATATTGATTTCATTGATTTCGCGCACTAGTTCGCCAAACCACTCGTATGTAATTTCTTCGGGAACAATGAAGAATGACTGGAGACCGTGTGTCCAGTGAGGGATCGCGTTGTCGACTGTTCTATCCTGTCTTGGTTTGAATGCGGGAATATAAAGACGGTGGTTGCGAATGCCGCATCTATTGAAAGCTTCTGATGGTTTAATAACCGCGCGCATCGGTCTTGGAGTTGTTGTTGTTGTCATCAGAACCTAACAGTTTACTACATGATGATAATATAAATAAAAAAAAATCAATTTATTTTTTTGCATTTTTTTTCTTCTTTTTTTTCTTCTTTTTTCTTCTTTTTTTTCTTCTTTTTTATGCATTTTACACTTGTTGTTGTTGTTGTCTCCTTTCGTTTTGCAACGACTCTTCAAACAAGAACAGATCGTCAGTATCATTTTCAATGAACCGCACGTGGTTTCTTTCTTCAGATGGATCGATGGATATGTCGAAAGGTGTTCCGTCTGATAGACGAAGTTGAATGGATGGCAAAAAGTCAACGTCTTCATCGTTTCCACGATATCTTTCAATTAACGCAATGCGGTTATAAAGGTGGAATCTTCGAATTCCATTTGGACCCCATATACCCATTTGGCGACTGAAAGGCACGTCTTCGCCATTCGCGTCTCTGAAATACCCGGAACCGGTGTAATTTTCGCCGTAGTATCCATGGTCTCTGTATTCAATTTCATAGGCGCGAAAGTGCGGCTTTTCATGAGTTGGCGGAGTTCGATTCAGGTCGCGATAATAAAATGCGTGAGATTGATCGTGAGCATGATGGTGTTGGTGTTGGTGAATATACTCTTCTGGATTCGGGTTGAATTCGATGAAATCGATAAAGTGTTGAAGGCACTCGTCGTTTGAGTATTCGCTCCAGTCGGGATGGTTGAGTTTGAACATTTGCATAAATGCGACAAATGGCGACTCGTAAATCCTGAAAATTGTAAATTCGCTTACCTTGCTTCCATTGTAAAATGGATACACTCGACTGAAATACTTTTCTGTGAATGGAAACGCCCAAATGTAGTCGCGCACACCTGGAAATATTTGTGAACCGGGATCTATCTCTTCCAAATATTCGGCAAGAGGTCCGTCGCCGATGTAAATTCCTTTGAACAAGTGGTCTGGTTCTGGTTCTGGTCGTCGTTCTCGTCTTTGTCTTTGTTGTTCTTCTTGCATCTTTGAAATGAATAGTTTTGAATGGAAACACTGATAAGAATAATAATAAAAGAAAAAAAATCAATTTGTTTTTTTTTGACCCAATACCACTACAGCCTCGGTCACTCGTTTGTTTTTTGATTTTATATTCATTTTTATATTCGTGTAAAAAGTTCGTGTAAAAAGTTCGTGTAAAAATGTTCGTGTAAAAATGTTCGTGTAAAAAGTTGTGATGGAACTAGAACCATTCGCATTCAGGACTGCGCGCAACGGTTTTTCGAACAGGGCGTGGAGTTGAAGGAACGGCGACACCAAGGGCAGCATCAATTGCTTTTTGAATTTTTTCAGCAAATGCTTTGGAAGCTTCTGGATCAGACGCGTAAATGCTTTCGCGATCTACTTGTTCATCGTATTTGGCAATCCAGTCAGCTTGTTCATACGATAATCCATCATCGTTTGATCTGATTTGGAGAGTCGTGACCGTTTGATTTCTTCCAAAGTATTGCATGACAGGGACAATCGTGCCGGTAGTAATGATGGAACCATCGCCGTTCAACATTGACACCTTTCCAAACTTTTTTCCTGTAAAAGACGCAGAAGACGCAGAAGACGCAGAATAATTCAGACCAGACACAGTCATGATTGATATTCGAGTAGTTGTTAGAAAGAAACACTAATGAATAAATAATGAAAAAATAAAAAATCAATTTACAAAAAAAGTAAATGAAAAAAAAACAGAAAAAATCAATTTTTATTTTTCTTTTTCTTTTTATTTTTTCTTTTTATTTTTATTTTTCTTTTTATTTTTATTTTTCTTTTTCTTTTTCTTTTTTATTTAGTCAGCAAAGCAAATGATTTCAAATGAAACGAGGAAGTGGGGGGAGATCAAATTTGAAAGGCAATGGAGCCAGATTTAAAGGAGTAATTGAAGGAGGAGGTTGGCGCATACCGAAAACAGTTTTTTGGACGGGAGGGCGTGGAGTTCGAGGAGGAACAGGAGTCCGTGGAGCATTGCGAGCGGCAATTGCGGCATCGGCTGCCTTTTGAACATTTTCGGCATACGCTTTGGCGGCTTCTGGATCCGATGCGTAAACACTTTCGCGTTTGACTTGTTGATTGTATCTGGCAATCCAGTCAATTTGGTCGTAATTGACTCCATCATCGTCGGATTTGATCTTCAAAATGGGATTCATGCGAATTCTCCCAAACATTTGAGTTCTTTGACCTTCAGGAACAATTGTGCCGGTACTAATGAGGGAGCCATCGCCGTTCAAGATGGAGACCTTTCCAAACGTTTTTTCTGGAAACAATGAGTGTGTACTGGAAACAGAATTTGAAGGAGGATCCGGAGAATGTCTTTGAATATCGGCTGATGCGGACATGTAGGGTAGTAGTTGGTAACGGGATGGGAGGCACTGTTGAAGGGAAGAATAAAAGAATAAAAAATCAATTTATGAAAAAGTGAATGAAAAAGTGAATGAAAAAAAAGGTGAAAAAAGTGAATAAAAAAATGAATAAAAAAGTGAAAAAAAATAAAATATAAAGGAATAATATAACCATAAAAATTAATGTCTTCTAATCCAGATTTAGTTCCGAGTGATGATCCTAAAGTAAATAGTAAAATACATACTTCTATTTATTATTCTTTTAAATGTAATAATATTGAAGCGTTTAAATTACGTTCAAAAAACAAATATAAATTGAAATTTAAATGTAGCAATATGAAAGAAGCTAGTTATACAAGAGATGGGAATACAATAAAAAAGGGAAAAAAATTAGACAAAATGATATCTTCTTCTGATGATTCTTCTTTTAAAGATAATTTTAAAGATAATTTTGAAAAGGCATATGTTGAAGATTTTAAATGTATGAGTTTAGGTGATATGAATTATCATACAATAAAAACTAATAATGGGAGTAATTATAAATTCAGTGTTACTAAAGCATATATTAAAGATGGTGCATTATATGTAATTGCTGAAAGTAACGATAAATTAACAAATATTAAACAACATTCTGATGATATAAAATATATAGGTTTTATCACTTTATCTTTTTCTCGATCGATATTTGCTTTTCCATGTATAAATAATTCTTATCGGACTTGGGGGTGGGACCAATTATCATACTCACAACAAAATCATGTTAACGCAAATGGTTTTTTTGGAGTATTGAATGAAAATTGGTTTTGGGCGGAATTCAACAGGATTGGTGTTCCTTGGAATCAATTACATACTGGCATACTCCGCCGTTCTGCAAGAGGATATCCTTATGGAAGCGTTAGACAGAGAATTGAAAACGACCAGGCACGTCCGTATCGACAGTTGTGTGGAGACTGTTCTACCTCTGAAGTTACGGGGTTTTCGAATGTAGGTCCGCCGTGTTGTGTCAGAATAAATGGCGTAAGAAGTTGCACGTAAGGGGTGTGTTATGATGATTTCAGTATGTCAATGTGTATGTTCATGTTGATTTTTCTGTGAATTAATGGATGAAGGGATGTAAAAAAGTGTGTAAATGTTTAATAAATTTGCGATGAAGAGAGAATCCATTTAAATCGAAAAGGAGAAAGGTGAAGGGTGAAAGGAGTTGTTGAATAAATGACTACAGAGTGGAGATAGGAGTGGTTTTTGAATGTAAATGGGTATAAATGTGAGGTGTTTGCGTAAATGGGTATAAATGTGAGGTGTTTGCGTAAATGGGTATAAATGTGAGGTGTTTGCGTAAATGGGTATAAATGTGAGGTGTTTGCATAAATAGACGCAATTAGTGTAAATGTGAATAAATTATAGGATGTTAAGATTATGAATAGTTTGTGTGCTATAAATTCGCAGTTTTTTTGCGGAGGATTCTGTACATGGTGCGGAATTATTGGTGGTGGTTGTCGATATAGTTGCGCTCCAGTATAAAGTTACAAAAATGCAATTGAAAACGCGCCGGATTCGCTCTTCGAGTATTTGGCAATGATGCGCGGATTAGTAGAGTTGTTGATGACGTCTTCGTGTTTATAAACATTTTGCGAACCATCGATAAAGTATTCAATGCCCTTGATATTCTGAACCCAAATGTTTACACTTTGCTGATTCATCTTGGATTTGTCGCCACTTTCTTCACCATCGTCCATGATGCTGCACGGGACGCCCTTTGTGTGCGTCCCACAATAGTCGCAGCCCTCTTTTTTTTTACGCGTGCATTGTTCGCCATTGGCGCGTTTGGCGAGACAGCGCTCTTGAATCGGTACCGTATTTTTCACACGCTTGCGTTTCATGAAATCTTCTTTTGTAAGCTTTAATTTTTCGTATTCGTATACAAAGGTCGTTAGCTGCTTGCATAACTGGTCGATGGTACCCGCGAAACAATTATCGTGTCCTACTAAACCATTCGACTCTGATGCAGCCGCAGCAGACGCCGCAGTTCCGAGTTCTCTAATTTTCGATGAAAGCGCGTCTTTCAGCTCGATAATATACGCATCAATTTTCCCTGAGATTCGACGTTCCATATTTGACGGTTGGATGGAATTGTATTACATATTTTATTATAAAGTTTTTTTCAATTTTATAATAAAATAATAAATAACACATGAAAGAATAATAAATTGAAAACTTATTTATAATATACAAAACAGATAGTGCATCAAGTATAAAATAAGAATTTAGAATATGTTTATCGGCGGCCATCGTCAATGGTCCGTAGCCGACTTTGAACGCGACAGGTTTCATTTATGCGATTTTCTGAAAGGTCCGGCCCGCGCGATCGAGCAAGGTAAGCGCCGCATCCTTATCCGCGCACCCGTAAAGTCAGGTAAAAGACAAATGGTCGAGTATCTCGCAATGAGAGACAACGCGTCTCATCAGACACGCAAGCATGTGTTTCTAACAAATTGGCACCGCACAGCAGATGAAGAACAACGGGAAGAACTCAGATGCTATGGGATCGCGGTATTTTCAGGTATTACAGGAAAAAAGAAAGAGGACTATAACAAAAAAATCCGCGAAATACTTGCTAGCGGATCCCAAGTTACAATCATCATTCACATTGACGAGTGTGATCACGGATCCGGCATTCGTCAAGCAATGTCTGACATATGGAGAATGTGGCGTGAAGACGAGCGCATTATCTTCATTCTCTATAGCGCCACACCAGAAGAGGTAATATATTCGAGAGAAATCACAGATAGCGCACCATCAGAGAATGGTGAAGACGACGATGAGGAAATGATTGAAGAATTCGGAGAAGGCATTCGTTTCGATTACGCGCCACCAAACACGTTTTGCGGACCGGCGCGATTTATCGATGCCGGTCTCGTGTTCGAATCACGTCCATTTTTTGAAAAAGTCAATCATAACCCAGGTTCTGCCGGCGCGCCACAACCGCCGCCATTTTTCAGATTGACTGAACAAGGAAAAGAAATCGTCTCCGATTTACGCCGAGCAATCATAACCGAACCAAGACGAAATATCATTATTCTCCGTTTGTCATACGGAGACAATGACGCGGAGAAACCAAATGCGAAAGATAACAAAGCAATCTACCAATTCCTGCGAAGTAAACACATGTTTCCTGAGTTGAATGGATGTAAAATCGTTGTCGACAAAGACGAGAAAATAAGTGGAATTCACGCAACGAAGGAAAAAATTCAATGGAGTAATGAAGAATTTTGGGATTTGAAAGCTACTGGTATACCCATTATCATTGTCAACGACCAGACATGTTCCCGTTCGACTGAACTTGCTTGTCATGACCGTATATTCGCAACCCATGACTATCGCCGACAGATCACATTCAGTATCAGTTCACAGGCCATTGAACGTCCGAATCACTACTCGACAAAATATCCTTCCGGATTTCAACACATTCGAATGTATTGCCACCGCAAGACATTACTTCTATCGGCAGGCATGATTTCGTATGACGAATTCCTTTACAATGAATGGGAAATGAAAAAAATTCGACAGATAGAGCGCCGCCGCCTAGAGCAGCAATCCATGTTCCGAATCCAAAAAAACGACCACACGCATCGAGTTCACCCCGACCATCCCAATCCAATGACAGAGTCCGAAGCGCGTGCAGTTCTAATGGACCTCGAATGCGAGAAAAGACCGCCAAAGCTGTCAGCGCGTGTAAAAGGAAACATTGATGAACAGGTCATTATCGACTCACGACTAGTCCCCTGTTCCAACGCAGAAGAGTTCGAAATACTCAAACGTGAGAAAAAGTTGAACAATAAAGATGGAAATGGTCCAAGAGCTGATTTTAATCCCTTCGAGTCCTACGCTCCCGAACCCGAAGATCTCGATCGGCGATTTATGAGCAACATCCGCGGTGTTCGTAAAGCGCGTACTGTCGCTGAAATCGAACATGAGAATTGTGGTGTGAATGATAAAACTCGATCCCGCCGCCACACATGTTATACAGAAAACGGAGAATGTGTTATCCTGATTCAGTCATTTGGTGGCTATCGCGAAGTTGACGGACTCACCACACAAGGATCAATGTATCGCCCGCGCATATTGGCAAACGCGTCGGAATCGGCGTCAGAATCATCCGATTAGTTGTTACTCCATAACAAAAAGCCCCATACAGAATAGCAAATGTTTAATAGCAAATGTTTAATGGTGAAGAAGCTAAAAAAACCATTATTTTTTTTATATCATATCATAATTACATGTTGCCAACTTGAGAACCCGTTGGAGACGATTGGACCGAAGGGTCGACATTCAAAATTATGTTGGAATTGCCGCCATCATTATTATTATTAGTATCATAATTAGCATCAGGAATGTCAACGACATAAATACCATTATCAGAGTTTATATCTGGTTGCTGTTGTTGAAAAGAATTGAGAAGTTTAGGGGGTGACAAATCTGATAAGGCAACATTATTATTTTGGTGCTCTTGATTGGTTTGTAATATCGACGGCGTCGATACTGGAGACGACGATGACGACGGCGTTTTAAGCGATGTATTTGCGAATGTCATATGCGCCGAAACTGAGTGCATCGATCCGTTTAAAGTTGAAGCCGGAGTTTGTAGACGTGATGACGCGGGAGCAGGAGAACGTGTGCGCGATATTGGTTGTGAATGATTTGAAACATTACCACTTCTATTCACGTTTGCATGATTTTGAAAATTAGAAAAGGGAATATTGACGGCAACATCATTTAAATTGACAATATTTGCATTCAAATCGGGAAAATTATATTCGTCATTACCTCCTCCTCCTCCTCCTCCTCTAAAGTCATTTGAAAAATTATTGTACCCCCCGCCGCCTCCAGATCCGCCACCGCCGCCACCGCCGCCACCACCGCCG
>Ga0315284_10001158_pt1 | contig 37287 bp, 27 predicted proteins | sample YL17G09_16_MG_FD_203696 | JGI IMG/M metagenome (GOLD analysis project Ga0315284, IMG submission 203696) | Sediment microbial communities from Yellowstone Lake, YNP, Wyoming, USA - YL17G09_16 | ecosystem: Environmental > Aquatic > Freshwater > Lake > Sediment | place: USA: Wyoming | collected...
TTCTATTTCCCTCCTTGGGTCAGGTTTCGCCTTGGTTCCCGGACTTACCATTTCAGGAATATTTGCCTTTGCTTCAACCAGTATAATTTCATCATCGCTAACACCTAATGCATCCCATTGAGGACCCTTGTTAGGCCAAAAATCAATTAAAGGATATTTTATTCTATTTAATGCCCCTAACATTATTAAGAAATCTTCATCACGATACTCTGCATAATCATCTAACTGTCGAGGAGATTTCCAATCAATATTCATTTGCTTTCCAATTACTTTTGATATTTCAGAGTCCAGATATTCCTTTTTTACATTAATAGCGACCTGCAAGTTTTTAAGGCTACCATGTGAATTGTATTTTTGGGGATATCTACCCACAATATACCTTCTTTTTTTATATTAGTTTTAAAATTGCAAATTCGGTATCTATCTAAAATCTTATTGTATTCCAAAGAATCCCTTTTTCTTCCCTTAATTTCTCAGCTTTCAGATACGACCACCAAAGAATATCAAATATTCTTATCTTACTTAAATATTGAATATTATTTTCCAATAATTTATCAAAGATATAATTTAAATTTTCCCGATTACTTTCTATTTGTAGATTTTTATAAAAATCAATAAATATTTCATCGGCTCGTTTCTTCGTCCATACATCATTAATTTCTTCACGATACTTATTTTGAAGAGGATTATCCATCATGGGAATAATTAAAATACTTCTTTTTTGATACGTGCACCAATTTTATTTACATCCTCAATTTTCCTATCTCTATATTCTAGAAGTAGGTCGTATTTAGCATAAAAATCATTTTGATAGCAGTAGCATTCGATTAAAGCGATAGGATCAGGAATTTCAAAAGATATTTTTGAGAATAAAAAAAATTTCATCTTAAACCTCGTGCATATTTTAATTAATGTCTCTATAATTCTTTATAAAACAAAATCATGTAATTTCTTTCTATATTTTTTTAATACAATAATCATTTAAGTAACATTTTTCACAAATAGGTTTAATGGGCCTGCACAAATACCTTCCAATTTCCCAGCAAGACAAATCAAAAATCCCGGGATACATTGGATTTAATTCTCTAGCACAATAAATCAATTCGTCATTACTCATATTTTCAGATATAAATCCTAATCTTTTGAAAACTCTCTTTACTTGAACATCTGGAGAAACATCAATATTAATATAGTCTTTCATGTGTATTTTAAAATCTCTTGCTAAAATATTAGCTGCCATAGTAGCAATCTTAACCCCTATTCCATCAAACTCTAAAAATCTTCTCACTAAAGTTGCGCTTCTTGGATTATCCTTCCAAATATTGAAAGCATCATCCTGATAATTATTGTGGATTTTTTGTATGGCTAAATAAAAATTCTTACCCATTATCTTGTTAAATCTATGTAGATTTTTTCTTTCGAAGATTTCAACCATATCTTCTTGATTAATTTTTAGCAGCTGTGATATTTTAAAACCCTTTATTTCTTTTGATATCTCATATGGAATTAACCAAGCTCTCTCTGCTTTAATTTGTCTATCCATTACGCAAGCTAGGACAAAGGCATGAGGAAAATCTTTTAGATTGTTTAGAAGTTTATCTGATTCTTTATTTTTAGTAAATTCTATGTATTTGTATGGTTGTTTGAATAATTCATTTCCCTTTTTTATTAAAATATTAATTATCTTCTCTTTTGAATTAATCATATCTATATATTTTATATTTTTCCTTATTTTAATTTAAACAATTAATAAGGTACAAGGATTAGACCAATTAACTTTATTCTAAAAGTTAGAAAAAGTTACCAAAATATTAAGCTAGCAAAACCATCTTAAGTCAAATTAATGCCAATCCCAGAAAGAAGTTATGTCAAATGTGAAGACCCCATTATCTCTTCATTAAATAATTTTATTCTCATTCTTTTTCCTTGTTCTTAGTTAGTGACTTCCATTTGCTGACTCAAATTAAGCTTAATTGTGGTTTAACTAGCCATCACTCGGTATAGTTGATATTTCTGGTTCTCCCTGTTCCTCGGTTTCATCAAAATTTTCGTAGTTTGCGTAGGGCATATAATCTGCGTAGTTTTCCACTCCATATTGGTTCGTTGGTGGTTTTGGGTTATAGCTTGCTTGTAGCAACTCTACTGAATCTGCGGGATCTTTCCATATTTTTAGATTGGCTCCATCGAACGCCTTGGGATAGTATAAATTGTGCCCTTCGTTACCTAATGCAAAATGGCCATAAGGACTCTGGAACATGGCAAAGATTGCCTCATCACCTGTACTTAACTGGGTCCAGAATATTGCATACTTCCTCGGAGTTGACTGGATTATAAGATCGCACAAGTCACCTCCGCCGTAAAAATGTTCATCCCCATCTTCTACAGGATAAGCTGAATCTTCCTCTGCAAGGCTTACCGGGTCAAAAAAGTAGTAATTACCATTCTCTTTGATATAACTCGTACAATGCCCTCCAACATCCCCGCTATCAAATGAAGTATGCCTCCAAACATAGCCGACTTCATCATAGTCGTTCTCTAAAAGATATTGAATTACGTTAGCTGCGCTTGCACAGTTTACAGTTCCGTCTCTTATCGCTGGCTCTGCAGGCTTTGGGAACTCCCACCATATATCATTCTCCCCTTGCGTTTTGGCATTATGTATACCAGGCTCCGTACATAGATGCATAAAAGCCAGAGCCTCAAATAACACGTTTATTTCCTCCTTCGCTTTCTCTGGCTGACCTTTTAGCTCAAGTAATTCCTCTGTCGTATTATCTGGATTTCCCAACACTACGGCAGGAACCCAGTAGGTGTCCATCTCAACATTTGGCCACCACTCACTCACATCTACCTTAAAGTCTGCATTTACCCTTAAACCCTGCACATTGTACTCTTCAGGGTTATCCATTAAAATTGAAGGAATAGTTGAAGGAGTAGTAACCCCGCTACAACCTACTAAAAACATAGCTAATAAAACCAATAATAGTAATATACTTAACTTTTTCATTTTAATTATCCTCCTATTTCAATATCGTGCAAAATTCACAGAATATTGCTTGTTTATATTAAATAGATATCATTTTCTCTTGTAAAGCCTTAAAATGATTTAGGAGCTTATATATATCTTTTGATTATTTATTGTCAATAATAAAGATGCGATCCCTATTTTCCAATATAAGAAATTTAATTAGGCATAACTAGACATATCAAACGAAGCATCCCCCTGTCTCATTAAAATTTGTCTACTGTTTTGCCTTGGTCAAACGAATCTTGATCATCATTATAATATTTTCAAATATGGAGAATGTTAGTCAATCCCATAATTTCTAAAAATGTAACTGGGAGGAAAACCATTGGCATATGTCTTATACTGAGTATTATCATTTCTGTGATAAAAAAGATTCCATTTTTCTTTAAAATTATGAATGTTTGCAAATCTATAAAAATTATCCCAAGGAAGATATATCCAACCATCGTGACTTACTGGTGGCGAGCCTTCATGTCCAGTTGTCTTGTAAAAATATATCTGACATGGGGTTGTTTTTAACATACCGTCAATAGAATTATAATAACGAATTATGGTATGGGTATAAATGTGTTTATTCTTCGTAGCAAAAATAAAACCATGATAACAACTTAATCCGATGCTTTTTGCCAGCATATTTTCAGCTGTTGTATCCTCTCCGCATGTACCATAAAACTCTCCTGTTTCTATAAAATGCTTCCATTGCCAATCAGGATTAAAAATAGTCCCCGATAAAATTTTTACCTCTTCTACATCAATCAGTTCATTAGGATTGCCTCTAAAATGATTCTTTCCAAAGTAGAGATAATCGTTCAGTTTTGCCATTAACTTATCAATTTTATCATTGTATTCTTTTGGAAATTCATTTGTAATATGCTGCATATCTATTGCAGAATCTTCCACGCTTAAATCAACAAATCCCTTTTTAATCATCCATCTTTGCATATCCTTTAATGTATCGTTTTCGATAAAAAACCAGTTAAAGTCTTCAATATTCATTTGTCTATTTCTAAAAATATCATACCAGAAGAGTGGTTCTTTTTGGTTATTCCAATAAAGAGTTGCTGGTGCACCCCATACCAATCCTAAATCGGCTTCCAAGGGATAATCCTTGACTTGCCAATCAACGGAGTACTGTTGGATAATTTCATCTGTTTCAATAATTTGATCAAATTGCTGTGATACATATTTTCTTATTTCTTGATCGACTTCATAGTCTCCAATTGTTATGATAGAACCATAAGCCAAACCATAAGCCAAAGCAACTACGTAGTAATCCCTAGAAATGTTTCTATCTTTCACTAAATAAAATAAAACCTGTAATTGCGTATTGTAATTCGGAACATTAAAAGAAAACATATTCTGATTAGGAATTCCATATTCATCTATCAGGCAAATCCCCTTTCTCAATTGATAATCAGTTTTTGAAGCATTAATGATCGCTTCTATCTGTTGGATAGCCTTTTTTTCGTCAGTGGAAATCCCATCTCTAAGTTCTGGTAAATTGTATAAATCATCTGTTAGATAACCATAGGGTTCTGAATTGGGTGGATTAAAGGTTTTAGCCCATTTCAAATCACTGGAGGTAATACCATCTAGTACATTTCTTGTTACCAAAATCCTTAATAGACCAGGTTTATTTTGAACAGTGTCAATAAACTTTTTTTCAGTTTTTGAAATAGATTTATCTTCCATAAACAAGCCAGTTTCCAAAACCCATTTAGCTGTATCATAATCCTTGTTTTTTATTCTTTCAGCCAAATCAATAAATTGAGAAATATCTTCAGGGGAAGCCTCCATAGCATAGACTTCTGGCATTCTAAATAAATCCAGAGTTAGATTATCGAGAACGAGAGACTCATTAATTATTTCATCAGAGATCCCTAGATTTTTAGCATATTCTATAAAACTTGAAATATTCTCTACATCTAACTGTGAAAGTGAGAATCCCCCAATTTCTTCTTTCGCAACCCCACTTTCGGTCTCGTAAATAATAGTTCCCCCCTTCATTTTCTCTAGCATATCTTTGGAAAATCCATTACTATGTATTTCTTTTGCAAAATTCTTTTGTTCTTCTTCTGGCAAGTTTTGTAATAAATCAATAAATTCTTTCTCATATTCGTCAAGTTCTCCAAGAGAAGAAAGATAAACATTAAATATTACTGGAAACTTTCCTTTGATATAATCTTTCACATTGATTGTCTCTGAAGCAAAAACAAAAGATGTATTGAGGAGTATTACACAAAACAACATAAATATAAATAAAAATAAATTTAAAAATGGTTTTTTTAAAATTTTCATGTCCTTTTTCCTCCTATTTAATATTTCACAAAATTTTAATTAAATAAAAATAATTAATTTCCGTTTATAAATTTTATCGTAGACCAACTAATCTCTCTTTCCTTCTTTATATTTTCAGCTTTTAGGTATGACCACCAAAGAATATCAAATATTCTTATCTTGCTTAAATGTTGAATATTATTTTCCAATAATCTATCAAAGATATAATTTAAATTTTCCCGATTACTTTCTATTTGTAAATTTTTATAAAAATCAATCAATATTTCATCGGCTCGTTTCTTCGTCCATAGGTTATTAATTTTTTCACGATACTTATCTTGAAGAGGATTATCCATCATGGGAATAATTTTTGGGTAAAGCGTATGCAAAATCTTGGTAGCGGTAGACAAACCAATTCCCTTAATCTTTAACAATTTTTGAATAACAATTTCATTTAGTTCTTTAATCTGCTCATCTCTGTCTTTCTCTTCCAGGTCTAAAAACTGCTCAAGATTATATTTAAATACACTTAAGCTCTTTGTACTTTCAGTTATTTTTTTACATTCTGAAAGTATTTCTTTCTTAATACGTGCACCAATTTTATTTACATCCTCAATTTTCCTATCTCTATATTCTAGAAGTAGGTCGTATTTAGCATAAAAATCATTTTGGTAGCAGTAACATTCGATTAAAGCGATAGGATCAGGAATTTTAAATGATATTTTGGAGAACAGAAAGAATTTCATCTTAGAACCTCATAAATTTTTAATAATTATCGAGGTAATTTTTACTTCAAAATTACCTGGGTGTTAAATCAATTCGATAGTTTATTATTTCATCAATCTTCAAATTTTCGATACCCGCTTCGGCATGGCTATTTATAAAATTAATTAAATCCTCCTGACGAGGTTGGCCCAAAACTAATCGATATACAGCTAAACTTCTAAATAAAGCAATTTTTTGATTTTTTTCTCTGCTCATAGGCATAGCAGGAATATGACGCTGTATCCTGAATTTTCCCTGATTAAATATCCAAAACGGAATTAAATCATTTGCCCCACTTTCTCTTTCTTTTAAAGCTATTTTAAATAAATTTTCCCATATATTACCGCTAAAACTACTACCTAACAGTTTTGAGTCATATTGATTAGCAATATTTCTTCGTATAGCATGTCCCTTATATCTAAATACCCTTCCTTCTCTTTGTTCCAAATCTACCGGATTGGGGGGTAAATTCCAATGATATATTGAATGACAGTATTGATGAAAATCCAATCCTTCCTGCCCTATTGAAGTTGTTGCCAAGATAAATGGCCTAAACGGGGAGTTAAAGGCATTTCTTACATCTGAAAGATTGCTAACCTCCTGCCCTAATTCCACAATGCCCGTTCCAAAACGCATGGCAAAACGGCATCTTATACTTCTTTTTTTAATCTCTCCTACTTTATTATTTTTTATTTTTATTTCATCAAAATACAAACTTGGAGTTCTGATTGAAATAACTTTTTCAATATGCTCACCTAATTCACAAATTATTTTTTCCTTTTCGCTTAAATTCATTAACCCTAACGATTCAAATAATATGTATATATATTCATCTAATAAAGACTGAATGTTGCCTGCAATATTATAGTTTAAAATCTTTTTCCAATAAGGACCTTCTGGGAATAATCCTTTAATCAAAGATATTGCTTCTGGTAAAATATATAGACTTCTAAAACTAAAAGATATTAAGGCTGCATTATAAAAAAGTGCGGGATTATATTTATCGCTATACTCACTTAAAGCTCTTAAACTAGCTACCGCTGGAGATGCTAAGGCAATTTTTGATAAAATAGAAAGTAAATCTTTCGGAGGATTTCCCAATTCTTTTACCATTTGAAGTGGTTCAAGTTTAAAAAATTCTTCCAAATAACTAATATGATCTGCAAAGTGATTTGGTTCTGATTTTTTATCTTGCTTTAAATCATCTTCGATATCTTTGTCGGATTTTTTACTTATATTTTTTAAATCATATTTATCTCCATTAAGAGAAAACCATTCTTGTATTTTATCTTTATAAAAAATACGATCCATAAAAATCAGAGAAACCCAATACCATCGCTGATCAGTAGTTCCTTCAGAATCCAATTTTTCTCTCAAAACAGTCGTTTCTAAAATAGTGCGAATTTTATGTTTAATCTCATTTTCTATTTCTACAGCACTTGGTAATGAACCATTTTCTTTCATGTAATTTTGTATAATTTTCAAAGGGTTTATTTTCTGCGCCAAGGTCATACATGGATAAAAGAGGGTCATCAGATTCATCGAAGCAGGTTTATCTTCTTTCACTGCAAAAACCAGTTCTTTAATTTTACGTCTCTCCATACCCTCATAGCCATATTTTTCTTCATTAAAATTCTTTGCATTTCGTTCTGCTTCATAACTACATAGAGAAGCAATTGTCTTGGGAACAACCTTCCAAGAAGAAAATATTAAACTTTTCGTATAGTCTTTTAAATCATCAAAAAATGAATTACTTCGATAATATAGGAGCGAAGGAGGGATCCATAAAAGCTTCCACGCTTCATCTTTCATTGTATTTTTTAACAATACTCTTAATTTATGATTATTAGCCGATATTTCTCCATAATTACTAACCTTTCTCCAGGGAAGAAAATTATTCTTTGCACTTAACAACGCATCTTCCATTTTTAAAGAACCATCCTCAATCTCTTTTCGACAGTCTTTCTTAAATTTATAGTCATCATCCATAAAATTCAGTAAATAGGGAGACGATTTCCAATACTCCATACAGCTTCTATGCTTTACAACCTGGGCTATTTTATCAATATTTATAAAGTCTATTATTTCTTTATGTTCAATCTCAACTTTTTCTGCATATTCTTTAATCATGCTATCTTGTTTGGAAACCCCTGAATCTCTCTCTGTTCGGCACATCACTTTTCCCAATATTTTTTCAATCTTTCTTTTATATTTATAAAGATCGCTTAGATTATTTTCATTTAATTGATATAATAAGTTTTTATATTCTTCTAATTGTGTTTTTAATGACATAATATCCTCATTAGAATTCTTTAAATCATCTTTATTGGTAAGTAAAAACTGAGCTGTTCGAATAAAATCATCGTAATGAATCTCGTCTTCCTGATATAAGGTGTACATTTTATAAGGTGTTGCAGATAGAAGGAGTAATTTGGTATCTTCAAAATCAAACATCTCTCGTGCTAATTTACACATCTCGTCTTGTCCGTCTAAAAGATTTTTAAACCGTTGAAATTCATCTAAAATAATAAAATCGGGTTCAAGAGATGAGATGCAGCTCTTTGCCAATAACAATCTCAATTCACCAACAATTCTATTTCTTTCTCTTGAGACATTAGAAGGCATTTTTTTGTTTTGATGCAAATAATTGAATTCTTCAGCTATTTTTTTAAAGCGATCATAAATATTTTCTTCACTATTTTTATTTTCCTGTACTATTTTAGCTCTTAAATTCTCTAAAAATTTATTAGCCAAAGATGTGTCTATTTTATTTTCTTTATTAAAATTCTTTAATAAATATTCTTCCCAATTCTCTAACTTAGCCTGGCATTGAAAAAATTTTACATATTTTGGCCGATAAGATAATTTCCAATCTTCTTTGAGTAAATGATAAATTAATGCCCTTTCTTGGTAAGTTCCTTCGCTCGATTTTAAATTAAAAGAAGTGCCGGGAGTAAAAGAAATAAAATTAATCCTATTATTTTTTATATCCTTTAATTCCACAGGCAACAAAGTAATGCGTGAAGTAAAGGTAAATTCTTTTCTCTCAACACCCCCAATAACATTTAAGCGATTTATATTCTGTTTAGCTATTTCTGCATTGGAGCAAATATAAATAATATCGTATCGTTTTGTTCCATTTTGAATCTGTGATTTAAAACGGTCTATTGCTTTTGCAATTAACCCTCTCGCAACTAAAGTTTTCCCCAACCCTACTTCATCGGCAATTAAAAAGCGACGTGTAGGATTTTCCCTTTCATACATTTGCTTAAAGGCATATTTAACTGTTTTTCTCTGAAAATCTTTCAGTTGGCTTAATATTTTTGCTGTATCCGGAAATGATACTTGATTATCCTTTTCCATACTGACTTTTATAAACCCTCCAAATATTTTCCCACATCTCTTTAAATCCCTCGGGAATTATATCGTCCTTAATCTCTTTATTTTTAGATAATTCTTTAATCAAATCATGAATATTCTTTATTTTATCGGGATCACGGCTTAAAGCTTTGATCAATTCTTCTGCGAGTGGCATGGGCATCTGATTTTGCTGGTGTCCATAACCCCCTATATAATTATTATAAAAATTATGATTAAACAAAAATATATTCTGGTTTTCGGTAAGTAAAATCCTTAAATATTGGGTAAAACCATTTGAATCCCTTAAAATAGCTCGAATAATTTTATCATTTCTTCTTTCTGGCATTCCATCAACCGGTAAATTTAAAACGAATTCCATCTTTTGTGATACTCTATTCTCTTTAATATTCAATTCAAAAGCTACAAGACTGGTTAAAGAAAGTAATGGTACTTTATGGAATATAATTTTATCCTCCCATAATAACGAAATATCTATTTTATTCGTCTGTTTCTGTAAAGTAATCGGATAACAAATCCCCTTTATCCCTTTACTGTTATATTTTGAATTAATTATATTGGGACAAATTATTATTTTATATAATTCTTCCGACTCCGGCTTAATTTTTATCCTTAATCCCATTTTTAGTAAATTAGCCTTATACTCTTCAAGCTTTTTCTCCAACTCTTTTTCTAAGTTCTCTTTCTTTTTTTCTTTCTCATCAAGAATGGTTTTCCCATATTCTTTTAATAAATTAATAGCTGAGTTCTCGGAATTCTCATCTAAAAATTGATTGATTCCGACTTTTCTTCTTTCTCCTCTTAATTCAACTAAAGCCTCAACATTTTGCGAAGAAAAACCGGCCTGGGTAGCATTTGATGAGCCATTCCATAAGGTAACCGATTTTTCATTTTCACCTATATACAATTTGGCGTGTAAACCCGATAATCGAGTAATATCATCTTCTGATTTATCTTCAGCTAATTCATCCAGAACCCAAATTTTATTATATTTTTTTAAAGTATCATCAGATATTTTATCTAAACTATTCTGTAGGGAAATTAAATATTTTTGCTTTACCTTTTCAAATCTGTTTAAAAAACTCTCACTCAAAAAGGGGGAAACTATTAATAAACGCCGATATTTATCACTAATGGGAAAAGAATCGCTATTATCTATCCCTAAAAAATGAAAATTAAATTGATTATCAAAATCTTCAGGCGGGTTGAATTTAATTTTCCCCAGCTCAATACTAATTTTTTTAATAATATCTAATCGATTTTTTTCTATTTTATTAACCGCAATCTGGGGCAAAAAATTGACAAATTTAATTAACTTATCATTTTCTGGTATCTCATACTCTGCCGGTCTTCCATCCAACACTAAAATAGTATCCCATGAACGATCAAAGGTAATATTTCGAGAAAGACAAATATATTTATAAAATATTTCTTCTTCTTGATTTTTAAACCTTAACAACCATATCTTTGGATGAAAAACTCCTCCTGAGGAAGGATTTACTTCTACTATCATATCTTCTAAATAACTATATAAAAGGGAGTCAGTAGATGATACTTTAATCTGTCCATGTTGGCAAAAAATAACTAATTTACTTGCGTTTCTTCTAATGGCATCAAGAGCAAAGATAGAATTATTCAGGATTTCTTTTTGATTTTTACATTCATATAAAGAAAAAGCTAAAGGAACGCTTAAAAGTGTCTCTAATTCTAAGGAATAAGTTGTCCCAATCCCCCAGGATAATTGATAATCCGAAGGTGGTCTTAATGCATCAATATACAAGGTTCTTTTTCCAGGCTCTAACATATTATTTATTTAACCCCCGAATAATATCATTAATTATTTTCTTTACCACATGCCATCGATAATCAAGTTGCCTAGTCCCTGCTGCTCCACTCCACTTTGCTAAATAATCCGGATTCCTCAGACGTGCTCTCCGACCTTTTACTTCTTTTTCTCTTTCATAAATTAAATGATTTATTTCTTCTTTATTTATAAAAATATCATCAATATTTTTTAAGACTATCCCTATCCACTGATCGATAAACCGTTTCGTTCTACTGGAAACATTTATAGTTCGTTCAAAATATACCAAGTTCCAAAAATGCTCTAAATTCCAATTTATAAATATCTCCGCTCTACTACTAATTGCAATCTGCCAGTCAGTTAATTTTTCTTTATACTGATTAATTAATTCTTCACTTTCCTTTTTCTCAGCTAGCAGATAATTATAAACTAAGGCAGCTCCTTGCATAATCTCAGAGAAATTTTGGGCATGCATTACTTTTATTGGTAAGTCATGATTCAATTTATCAATGAAAGTATTTTCCCAAACTAAATCATTTCTTGCAGTTTTGTGAAGATATATAATATTGGTTAATAGGCTTTCTCGACAATTGATTGATAATTTTTCCAATAAATATTGTGCTTCGTTTTTGGTTAAATCAAGACCTTCTTTGCCAGGAAGCTCTTCCGGTGATTTGGGAAGCCCCTCATCCCAATTCTCACCAAAATCACGGTATAATAAAACCTCTTGGTCATCACGGGTAATATTTCCTTTTTTTAAATGATAATAACTATTTAAACCTTGATAATAATCATTTAAGGAACCCCTAAATTTTCTAATTCCCCAGGTTTGTAACCCGGCCCAATAAATTGAACTGGGAAATCTCTGTAATCCCTCTCCTGCAATAGCGCCAATAACCCCCTCTTTAAACCTCATTTTTAATAGTGACTTACATAATTTAATTTCTTCTTGTTTTACTCGTTGGAAAATATTTTCTGAGGGTACTCTATTTTTTTCCATTTTTTTTAGAATCCAAGGAACAAACAACATGTACTTGGCTCTGGTTTGGATAGTGGTAGTTCCGGGGAATAAAATATTAGCTATAGAATCTCTTACTGATCCGATGCCTAATTCATCAATAGTATCTGGTTGCCGTAGTTGACGAATTATCTGGACCATCTTTTCCCGATCTTCATCTGAAAAATCAACCCAAGAAAAAATAGAAGCCATTTGCATTACTCCCTAGTAAGAAAATATTTTTAAAATAGATAATCGTTCCATATTTCATTCTAAATTTATTAGCCATCTAAATTTGTATTATGTCTTAAGAATCAATGATATTTCCGACTTTATAAATTTTCTCAAATGATTTTTGTATTAAATATTTAGCACTGTGGAATTTTTCTATACTATCAATTGTAAGTTCAACATCACCAACTCCCCAATGGCCTATCTTCGAAACATCTCTAACATATTCAGGAGGATTTTCTAATTCTGAGTAATTTAATTTTAACCAGACCCGTAGACCGCTTTTCTGAAGATGAACGCAACAAAAAATATTCTTACCACAATTATATTTAACATATTTTGCAAGATATTTTCTTTTAACCTTAACCGGATCAAAATTCCTACAGAAATTATCAATTGTTTTAAATAACTCCAGTACTTCTTGTGGTTTTCCTCCTATATGATATTCCTCATCATATTCTTTTTCTTTTTCTGTCGTTTTCTCAGAAGTTTCGTCTTTAAACTCATAATTTGAAGTAATCTCATTTTCCGATGTTTGAAGCCAAATTCTCTTAAGAGATTCTTTCACTTGATTAGGTTTAATAGAATCGTCTTTTACTATTAACCGAATAAGTTTAATTAATGAATTAGGGGGATCCATAAATAGTTTATCTATAGCTTTCCTTATTTTTCCCGTAGTAAAAACTTGTTCACCAATCTGATCAAGCACACCTCTGGCCATCGCCTCTCGGGAAAAACGAGCAAATTGAGTGGCAACTTGTTGAATAGACATTCCTTCTGTTTCTTTTGGGTTGATTGAAATTTCAAAAAGCAATTTATCAGGAGCTTCTGCTTTTTCTGTACTATGATAGATTTTATAAGTAATACCATTAGTCAAGATACACCATTCTACTCCTGCATTTGCTGCATAACCAACAACCTGAGTGATTGACTTTACATCTGTAAGTGAATCATTTAATGGTTTCGCTTCTATAAATAAAACAGGTTTACGATTTATCTTGGGGGCATAATCAACTGATTTACCATCAATGGTAGGATATTCAAGTTCGACTTCCTCTGGATCTCTTACCTCCCAACCAAGTACTTGTAATAATGGGTCAATAAATATTGTTCTTGTGGGATATTCTTTTAAGTCAGTCCTTCGAAACTTATCTAATTTTGATCTTAGGTTTTCAATGCATGAGATTATTGCTTTCATTTTAGCCTCCTAATTAAACATAAATATAAATAAAATCATTCCACTATAATTTTTATAATTTACCTTTGTCTTTTAATAAAGCATCACCATATTTTTTAGAGCAGAAGACACAATATTTTTTTGCGTGTAAATTGTGAAGAAATTTGTCATTAATATACTCTATATAATAAATATCATTTCGATTTATTTCTTGGCCACATCTAGAGCAAATATGATTAGTTCTTGCCTTTACTTTTTTTAATATTTTTAAAGAATTATATTTACTCATTATCGTATTCTTATCTCACTTGGTTATATTTTGGTTTACATTTACGACTTATTACAATACCATTATAAAGTTTGTATATTTTCAAGAAAACTAATAATCCTTTAGGGTCTGCGCAAATTTACATTTTTACAAAATCGATTTGATGATAAAATTATATTTTTTTATATTTTGTGAACTTGTGAAACCTGACGCTGCATCCTCTTCCCCGTGTTAGTCGATGTAGCGATAGCGCCCTACCCAATACCAGAGAACTAAAGTAGCTAAGAGCAAAGATATAGGGACACCAATTGCAGGCAACCACTCTCGTCCTAAGCACCATTCTATTAATTTCGCACCTGTCACGGCGTAACCTATAGATAGAGCATTCCCTATCAAGAAAATGTTGTAAATCGCACGTCCAGCAATGATATGTCCCCCGTATTCCTTATCCTCACCCCATCGTTTCCATTGAGCAGCTACCTTCAGTACAAGCCAGACACCTATAAACTCTGGTTTACCTAATTGAAAAGATACAGCATAGAGAGACCTCTCCACACAGCCAAGGATATTGGGTTGCCAAGATTCAGGTCTGATACCTTCTTTATCCTTCTCCGTCCAACCAATGCATTCCCACATTCGATTAACAACCAACGATATGGGAAAGTGAGCAATAACTATCGCAAACAAATAGCCAATGATATGAGGCCAAATTATATCCATTGTCATTTCCCTCCATTTAAGCCATATCGGCTAACGTCCTGCGAATAACCGAAGTTGCCGTAACGCAAGAGATCAATTTAGGCGAAGCAAGGCGTAGCCGGCTATTCGCTGTTATGTGCTAAATGTGTGCTCATTTCAGACGATCAAAACTAGATTCTAAATACTTCTCAAACTGAGATTTACAATGTTCACTCATTTCCTTAGTATTTTTGCCATTAAGCCAAATACTTCGTTTCCCTTTATTATTGCCAGTTTTATTTTGCACGGATTCCTTAATAAACTCCTCTGATGTCATAATCCACATTTTGTCCATTCTTTCAGAATAAAAAATAAACCAATAATTCTTTCTCGGCTCGTGGGGAATAGCTGCAAATAATGCTGCATCGCCAAAAACGACTTCTTTTGATCTTGCCTTAATTTGCACTGTAATAAATGAATCGTCTTTTCTTCTAATTACAGCATCGATAGCATCATCATCGATCATCGGAATATATACGTCTAAACCTTCCTTCAGCATATTTCCAATGATCCAGTATTCTATACGTTTTCCAAAACCAGCAGAATGACGAAAAGTTTTCGCCATTATTTAAGCCTCCCATTATTAAAAATCAAGCACACATATTGCACATAACTTAAAATAATCGAAATACTTTGCTTATGCACTACTCTAGATGGCTCCTCAAATAATTTAAATAGGAATACAGCCTATTTTTTCTATGGTCTAGCTTTCCATTTTGCGAAGTCTTCCTTTAGGACTTCTATCTATATATTAATATCTAAAGTTTCAACCATCTGGTTAAGAAACTCCTCAGATCATATAGGTTTTTCGCTGAAAGTGATCGAATTATTGACCTGACACTTTCCTATTTATCTAATTTAAAAGTAAAATATTAATTATCTAAGAAAATGGGATGTGTCTATTTATTCCAATGATATAAAAAAAGTTTATTAGGATCTTTCCCTTTTAGTAAATTGTCTTATTAAATATTCTTTTTTAATTTCTTATTTCTCTGCCTTTCCAATTTATTATCATTTTTTTCGAGCCATTTTTCCAATTGTTCAAAACGTTTTTTCCACTCATTATTGTATTCTTCTTCGAAAGTTTGGAGGCATTTCTTGATCACCAACTCATGTTGGTTTCCATATTGTTCTTCACAATATACTCCAAAATCTGTTTCATGTTCTTGCTGATTCAGCTTAGTATATCCATCGCAAACTCCACGGTAATTTGGATGAGCTATTTCGCTAAGATCGTCATATGTTTTTTTTATTCCTGGATATTTACTTTCGCTATCCTCTATCAATTTCATGACATTTACGGGGTCAGGCAATTTATCTGTATTTTTTGCTCCGAATAACAATCTTGTAGTAATGTTATCAAAATCATCGAAACTCATTTTTCCTTCAACGACAAACTGCATTTTTTTATTCATATATATTAATAAGCATACTGTTTCTAAAGCGGATCTGGTTAATATTAGTGAACCTATTATCATACCATTGACTCCAATATCGTACGCTTGAGTCAGAATATCGACAAATCGCCAAAATATGGCTTCTCTTAGCACAATAAGCCTGTATGTCAACTTCCATTTATGAGCAACTTTCGAACGCGAATATAATGATACCAACGAAATTTTCTTTAATAAAAATTTCTTATAATTTTGTAACGTTTTTTCAATATCGATATTTTGCATTTAACAATAAAGCTCAGTGGTAGATAGACTGCAAGCCTAGTTGTGCATTGCAGTGCCAGTTTGAGCATTCCTTTCTATTAATTTCCCTGATTCTGGATCAACTTTATATTTTTGTCTTGTAACCTCGTAAGAAACATTAAATCCATTATAAATAATTCTTATTACATAATTGATGAGACGATCATTCTTGTCACCAAATTCTTTACCATTTGGATTTTTTATTGCGTATTTTACCAACTCCTTTCCCCAGTTGCCTCCCTTTGTAATTGATAAAAAAAATGGTGATATATTGTGCAAAATTTTAAAAAACTCTTTTGCGGATTTTGCTTTGCCTGTATTCTTCTTTAGTTCATCAAGTGAATGGTTTTTTAATCCTTTTTTCACTGCCAATTGAAAGGCAATTTCTGTTAATTCATCTATTTTAAAATTTTGAAATTCAAAGTCAGGTTTAGAAACAAAAAACATACCGCAAATTTCATCTAATTCTGCGGCTTTCCGTACTGCCCGATAATTTTCAGAAACATCTCCATCAAGTAAAATAAGACTAAATATTTTAGATTTTATATCATTTCTTAGACTTTCTCTAAAAGAAACACCTTTTCCTTGTTTTTCTTTAAACTGTCCACGAAGGTTTATTATTAAAACCGAACTATTTGTCGAAAACTCTGAATTCAATGCTTCAAATTCAGTAGTACCTTCAACGTAAATATTAATTCTAATTCCATAATCTAATCCAAATCTTCTTAGAAATTGATTCGCAACGACCCTATTTCCATCTAGCACTCTCGTGCTACCTTGAAGTAATAGTTTTGCATCGCGAAATACTTCTCCAAATCCACACTCATCCTCTTCTGGGTACTCTTTTTGAAAAGCAAGTTCCAGGGTACGTCTTAAACATTCCGCCATTGCAAGGAAAAGAATTGCCGAAGAAATATGTCCCTTTAACTTTTCTCTTTCATCCGATTTCATCAGTCGGATAATTAAATGAAGATATTTGTTCGAATCAATAATTTCAGCATCTGTACATATTTCATCACGATAATATTCGATATACACTTCGCCTATCGTTTGAAATAATTTTACTACCTTCTCCCGAATTTTTTTTAATCTATCGAGAATGGATTTATAATTGTCTGAAATATCCCAAGTCACTTTGTTAAAAATAATACGGTGAACCCCTGGTTCTGATATAACTGCAAGAGATGTTACATAATTCCAGTACTTAAATAACAATGGTATTTCTTTCTTGGAAGACCAGTCATTAAATCTGTTAATGTACCAAGTAATTAATTCATCAAGGCCTTTAGAGCGCAATAATATTTGTATTGAAGAAAAATTACAAAATTTTAAACTATTATATATTTTATAAAGTACGTAGCAACGAAATGGGTGAAACATGGGAACTATCTCAGAATGTATTCTTTCTAAATTAGATATTGCATTAGAATAACCACTAGCTTTTACAGGCAATTCCCTTTCATCTAAATAAAGAAATATATCATCTTTTTTTCCAGCAAAAATAATTCCCTCAATATTAATTTCGTTATATGAGTAAACTATATCAGCATTTAGAAATCCCAGTTGCCAAAGATTTTCTATGTCTTCTTTTGAAAAATCAGAGCTTTTATTATCGTTTGTTAGTTTAGACAAATCTTGCGAATTGAGCAATTTATATTGTCTGCAAAGTTTTAATTCAATAAAAATATTAAGTTTATTAATTTCATGAATTAATTCCTTATCTAAGTAATGGGCTTCTCTTTTCATTTTTTTGTTAATACCCCATACTATAAATTAATCTCTTCTATTATTTTCCACGAGTAAGAATACATTTTTAAAATTTTTAAAATGCATTATTACTTCCAGGAAGATATGAATCTTACCAAAAGACTGTACGCTAAAAGGTTGGAATGATAAATGGTATTTTAGAATTTTCATTAGAAAAAAACTTAAATTTATACTTCTTGCTGCTTGTTGGATTAATATCGATAAACAGGATCCCTCCAACATTTTCATAATCACTGTTTGCAAAATAACCCTTTTCGTTATTATATTGTCCAGTTTCTTCATATAATGCAATATCAATAGGTGTTTTAGTGGGAAAATCAAGAATGCTTACAAATAAATCATCTTGTATTATAACTAAGTTCTTACAATTGCTTAGAAACTTAGGATAAGCTTTTTTAATTGCATAACGAATATTCTTCCAATGACCAAAGAAACGGCATTCAGAAGGGATATATTTTCGCTGATCTTTTCTACCTTCAATTAATTCTTTTTTTGAAAGCTCTCCCTCCCAACCAGGACTTTTCACTTCACAAAATATTTCATTTACTTTTTTTTCAATAACAAAATCAACATTTTTATTATCTTTAGTTGGCACTTCCCAACCAGTTACTACAAAATTAAGTTCATTCTCTAAAAGATAAGCAGAAGAAATTTCAGCAAGTGCTTCATCTCTTTTGCTATTATTCATCTTTGTTAATCTGGGGATAAATCTTTTTAGTTCTCCTTTATTTTCAATAAAAATTAGCCATTTATCTATTTCTTTCTTCCAATTATCATTTATTATGTCGCTATTACCTAATATTTTATCAAATAACATAAAATCTATCCTCATGTTATAGTTTCTAATACATACAAAACTAGTTATTTCTTTTCCAATCTTTAAAAAATCTAATTAATATAGACTGGTCAAAATAATATTAAGTTATTTAAAGTCCTTTTGGACAAACTAATACTTCTGCTTCTCCTTTGTGTTTTTCATTGATATCTTTTTCAAAACCTATTGGATTTTGAATTAAATTTTCAGGATCATATACAAAACAAAATAATGTTTCACAATAAGGATGAGCCGCTTTGTATCTATCAATATCTATTATAAGTTGGTCAGCAATTTCCTTTCCTTTTAAACCTTTTCTTGTTTTCTTTGTTTCAATTGCTATTTTTTCACTCTTTATTAAAAAATCTATACGAGAGGATCCTCCAGCATAGCTCGGTGTATATTCTTCAGGTCTAATATCGTCAAAGAATATTTTAAGTAAAGCATGTAATAAATCTTGAACATCATATTCATCTTCAATGATTATAGTATCTCTATTTTCGTGCCGGTGGTCTCTTAATTGTTTGGCAACTGTGTGGAATCGTGAACAAATTTTTCGAACTACATTTATAGAAGAGTTAGTATCCGGGGAGCTTAAAGTGTTTTGATTTGTTTTATTGTCCAATAAAACGTTTTTCCAGATTTGGGGATTTTTTTCAATATCTTCTTTTAAAGATATTAGAAAAGCAGTTTTTGCAACTAATTCTCCACAAATGTTTTCATACCAATCATTACTGGGCCACTTGGCAGGCATACGATAAAACTTATTTGCTGTTTCTATATCAATATTCTTAGAGAGAAATATTTTTACACTCTCTTTCCATCTTTCAGATCTTTGCTCATCGTAATCAGTGCTACCGTCTGAAAGTTCTGAAATAGTATGTACTTTTTTAAATCCCTTCTTTATAGATATTCCCTGATTAATCAAGAGCTCAAGTGTCTTAAGAATTTGTTCCAAAAGTACCCCCCTTTCTGTCACATAGAACTTCACTATATTATCCATTCTTTGGGTCTTCATTATTAATTAATAAATTCTATTATTTAAGGCTCATCCCCGTGACAAAATATTGTAATAAAAGATGTCGCAAAAATAGGAGCTGTTTTATGAAATATAATATTTATGCTTTTTTATGAAAATTTTCTACAATTTCTATTTCGTCATCAGTTAAGCCATATAATTTGTAAACCATCTAGTCAATTTGTTTTTCTAATTCTTTGACTTTTGCCTGCTTGGTATTATGGTTCATACTCCAATATTGGCATAGTTTTCAAGTAGCGTCACCTTAAACCCAAACCAGAACCATCCCCGATATATTTAGACATCCGGCAACCTATTTTTTCCATTCACTTTTCCTACCTATAATATCAAGAAACCGAGATCTTGGTTTATCCATTAGGACATCACCATATGATATATTACGAGGTCTTTTAAACGCATGTAAGAGAAATAGTTTTTCTTTTGCACGAGTCATAGAAACGTAAAACAAACGAGATTCTTCAACAAGATCACTTCTAGGATTTGGCACTATATCATCTTCTAAACCTACTATAATCACAACATCTGCCTCAAGACCTTTGGCTTTTTTCATAGTATTTAACTGTACCCAACCTAAACCTGTGATACTTTGGGGATTGAGCAATTTCGTTATCTTGATTATATCATCCATTAATTCTGATGGATTACACCAGATACCAGATACAACTGCTAACTGTTTGATAAACTCACCGCGCTTTTCTTTTTTAAAATTAATAAATAAATCGCTCAAATTCAAAAGCCCATCCCGAATTTTCATAAGAGTTTCATTGGGTTCTTCTAGGTTTTCAATAACCGAAAATAGATCGTTTTCCTTATCGACTTGTTCCCATAATTTAGCAATTTCGGTTTCTTCTTCGATTCGTTTCTTAATAGTTTCGGGTTTACATTTTTGGTCCTTTCTTGCTCCTGGGACTTTGGCTATGCCATTATTTATGAGTTCTTCAACAACTAATCGTGTTTTAAAACTATCAGAAGAAATAGTTATCCAATCTACATACATCTTTGCAGTTTTTATTCTTTCGGGCAAGAAACTTATTGGACAGCTATATACTATACCTCGTTTGGATAATTCTTGAGTAATTAAAGGAAAAAATTCTTTCTTTGGCACGAGTATTAAAATACTCTTTTTCTCTTGGATGAATTGCCGAACAATTACAGCAACCCTTTTTGCTTCTGCTTTATCACTAAGTAATTTCCATATTTGAGGTTCTTCACCGCTTAGCACATTATATTCTAATTTTTGTTCCCCAGTCCAATCGGTGTAGTATTTTTTTAAAACTTTAATAGCGTCTTGCATTATTTTTTCATGACACCTCCAACTATATGGTAATGGTGGAGTTTCTGAACCGAGGAAATCTTCTCCAAAACGCAAGATAAATTTAGGATTGCCACCACGGAATCCATAGATACTTTGAGCATCATCTCCGACTACAAAAAGCCCATTTCTGGATTCTCTACTAAGCAATTCTATTAGTCTAAATTGTGCTGTGTTGATATCCTGATATTCATCAACTAACAAATGTTTTGCCCGGAATTGATATTTTTTAAGAATAGTAAGATTTTTCTCTAGTACACGACAAGCAAAAAGGATTTGATCATCAAAGTCCACATAGTTACATTTCGACATTATTTTCCAATACTGCTCACATATTTGGCATTTTTTTTCTTCGGAGTTTTCTTTGCAATCACCGTATTGCTTACATTTAAGAGCTTCTTTACTATCGTCTTCAGTATAACCGAGCATTAAAGCTGCATCCCGATACATCAATCGTTTTACATTTTCATCTTCTTGAACCCTGAGGTCGGTTTTGAATAAATTAATGTCGTGTGGCTTTTCACGTACTATTTCAAAACCTAAAGAATGCATCGTAGAAATATGGGGTAGTTCCTTAAAAGGAATATTAAAACCGCTCGGTTTAGTAAGTTCATTAATCATATATTGGTTTGCATCTTTTCCAAAAGTAAGTACAGTTATAATACCTTTGTCTGTACCGTTGTCCAAAAGACGTTTGATCCTATCAGCCAAGAGATGGGTTTTGCCAGCACCGGGTCCCGCAAGAACAAGAGTAGGCGATGTAAAATTAGTAACAATTTCTTCATAATTATTTAACGACATATAATTTATTTCCCTTTTTATTTACTTTTTACTATTAAAATTCTCTACAATTTTTATTTCATCATCGGTTAAGTCATATAATTGATAAATCATCTGGTCAATTTGTTTTTTATACTCTTTTACTTTAATTCTTTTAACATTATTCTTAAAATAGTCTTCTTCTTTAGTAATATCGAGGATTTTACCGACGATTTCAATGAATGGTTTTTGTTGAGATTCGGTAATCTTTTTTATAGGGATTTTGTGAACTTGTGAAGTCTGACCTCATTAACATTATTTTCTATTTATTTTTATCATTATCTCATTATCTCACTTTTTAAAATAATAAATTTTGAAATATTTTGCATGTCAAACGAACCGTCCCCTTGTCTTACTCACCAAATAAGTTACTTAATTACTGAGCATTAAAACAACTTGTCCCTATTTATTAAAAAAGCCTATTGCTATTATCTTAATAAATAAGCTCAAAAAATTAAAATTCAAATTAAAAAAGTTGAACCTTTATTTTTTTTTATTTTTTCAAAAATATCAAATCCAAATTCTATTGATCCATTATGCTTCTTGCCATCTGCAAATATTTTGAGTAGATTCAAATATGGTCCTAAGGTAAAATATTGCTCATAACTGTTTCCTTCTACGTCTTTATATAAAATCTTTGTTTTAATTTTTAAATTCGATCTAAAAATTTCATAATATTTTAATATTTCTTTCTCACCTTCAGAAATTTTATATAAAAAAGCAACACTTGCTAATATATCCAGATATGAAATTGGAATAAAAACTTCTATACCATGAGAAGAAATGCTAACTGGAAGTGCATAATCACGATAGTCTTTAAAATCAAATCCACTTTTAAACAATAGTCTATCTTTTCTATAAATAATTAAATTATCTTGATTATCATTTTCTTTCTCAATGACAAAATTAAACTGACTTTGATTTTCATTTAACAAAGAAACAAGATTAAATATGTTATAATCCCATTCAATTTCTAAATATTTCGCTGGACCAAGTCCTATGTTAAATAGCTTCACAGCAATAAAAGGAGGATCCTTGCTCCCAGAAGAATTCTTCATCTCATTTGCTTCTAAAATATCGTAGGTCAAATATTCTTCATCATTAAATCGAATGCCATATATTTGACTTTTCATTACAAAATTTGGGCGGAATGAACTTTTTCTCTGACTTTTCATCGCCGATAATGTTAAATAAATAACTATTAATGTTAAAAATGAAATCATCAAAGTAAAAAGAGTAATATAATGTCTAAGAAATTCAATAATTACATTTAACAACTAATTTATTTCCTCCTAATATAAAAAATTATACTAAATGTTGTGATTTAATTACCTACTCTTAATTCAGTGATAAGATGGTCTATTTCTATTTTTAAATAATTAAACTTGGGTGCCCATGTAATTTAAAAGAACAAGATAATGTATATTTCTGTGTAAATATTAAAGATATCAAAAAATAAAAATTGTTATCAGGTGAAATTTGGGGCTGAAATTCAAGACAGTATTTGACCCTTATGTATTCCCCGAATCCTTCTTTTGGAAAAAAAGTTTTCTTTTATCGGTTTTCTGTTTTCAGATAAAGCAAAAACAGAAAAATTATTGATTATACTAGGTTGTAAGCTCGATGTATATGTCAGTAGAACCTTCCCTACGACAATTTAGGGCGAGGAAAATTCACTCCAAACCCCCTTCCGCCCGCCCGCGGAAGCGACCCTTTCGGATTGGACGATTTCAAGTTTTTCTTTATTCTTAATAATAATTTAATTTTGTATAATGCAGTTTTTCCATTGCTTCAAATAGTATTTTTATAGATTTTTTTGCGTTTCTTTCTATCTCTTTGGTATGGATTGTTGGCTCTGTCCACATAAACGCATTTACAACTGAATTTTTCTTTTGCGGTCTTTGGTGAACATTTGAATCTATACCATGCACAAAATCAGATCTCATTTTGTTTAGTTCCAGTAGTTTCTTCTTCAAATCATCATCAATTATACCGTTTTCTTTTGCCGATTTGATAACTTTTTCTCCGACACCCTCCAACGAGGTTTTTTCATCAACTGGCTTAAAATGCGGAAGCCCTAATAATCTCGCCAAATGTCTTTCCATTGTTACTGAGCTCATAATAATACTTGCCACAAAATCACCCATCATAAAAGCATGCCTCGCTTCCTCAAAACAATACCAAACATCAGGCGCAGTCAATTGATCATCTTGTTGTTTCCAAATGTCCAATAAAAACCGTAAACGGCTTTTTATTGCATCTTTATTTGAAGCAATATAATCGCTGAAATATTGTTCAATTTGTTCTTCTGTATATTTCATAATCTAAACTCACCGAAAAATACAATTTATTCTCCCCACACTTCCGCCAAGATTTCCTCAATCCGCTTTTCGGCTTCAGCCTTGAGGAGTTGTACACCTTCCAGCGCCTGCATTTGCTTATCCAATTTTTCCACGATTTGGCGTTGGGTTTCGAGAGGGGGAAGTGGGATTTTAATATTTTCAATTTTATCTTGATTTATATTTGTTATTGCAACTGGTGCAAGATCATCAACTAAATATTTTCTTACCCTCAATGTTCTCAAATAATAATTCGCATAGTCCGGTATTATTCTTGTCTTATCCAAACGGGCTCTAATAATAAAACCGCAAAAAACAATATCTTCATGATTACCCAAAAAAATAGCAGTATATCCAGCACCCTCTTTTTTTACAGATGAGCGTACAAATAAAATATCGCCATCAAATAGTTTATTTGAATCAATTTCTTTTGCACTTATTTTTACTTTTTCTAGGTTTCCTAGGTCAATATATTTAGGGACAAATAAATCTCCAACATTGATGACTTTGGTTCCTTCTCCGACTTGTTCTTTTGAAAAATTAACCCCATTTTTTAATGGCTCAGCAAATAAGTCTCTAAATTGAAGTTCGTTTGTATTTTGAAAATAAGAGTCGTCCACCAAATAATTATTTTTAATATTCTTTGCTCCCTCAATAATCTGCTTTTGCTTTTCGATTTTTCTCACGATTTCGTTTTGGACTTCAAGCGGGGGGAGAGGAATTTGCCAATCTTGCATATAATCAATTTTAAAATCCATTCGCACCCCTCCACTAGCTTTTTCATTCACAAAATCCAAAAACTTTTTTGTCTTAAACAATGCTTCAAGATACTTCGGATTTAATTCATTTTCATTACAGCCAAAGACATTGTAAGCACCGCTAATAATTTGGTTTTCAATATCGTATTCGCAAAATCCAATAGAGCCAACATTAATTCTGTACGGGTTATAACAAAATTGATTTTTATAAACCTTAAAATAACTTTGTTTTATGTTTTTGCCTTTTAATTTCTCATTTATAAATACACCTGCTTGATTTGACACACCTAAAACAGTAAATTCCATTTCAGGAAATTCTAAGGGTTTTATTTTTTTATCATTAACGATAATCAAATTATTAAGTGAAATAATTGGAAATTGAAATCCTTTCCGCAAAATTTCTTCTAGCTTCTTCAACTTCTCGTTTTGGTCTAAAGCTCCTTTATCCAACTTGCTCAAATACTCTCTGGCAATATCCATTTGTAAGGCATCTTTGGGATCAAAAGAGGCGAGAATTTGTAAAGCTATTTTTGGCTCAGCTTTTTGTAACTCCTGGTAGCATTTTTCAATTTTTGATCCGTTTTTACTTTCTACGTTTTTCAAAGTTTCTTGCCATTCCTTAATCTGCTCGACGTTTAAATTGCTTCGGTAATTTTGTAGATTGAAATGGTAGTTATGCGCTTTTTCTATCGCTTTGGCGACTTCATTATCAAGTTGCCCTTCAACAATATTATAAAATTGCCACAGCTTATCATCATACATTTCTTTGCTGATTTTTTTACCTGCAAGTTTGATATCTAAATCAGCAACGAGTTTTTCGCGCTTTTTTGCGTTTTTTTCTTTGGTCTTTTCACTAACTTCTTTGCGGATTCTTTCAGCGATTCGTGGATCAAGCGTTTCTATTTGCTCTTTAGAAATACAAAAGCTGTGTTTCGTATCTTGTGGCTTTCTGCTCTGTTTTACCTCTTTAAAAAGCTCCAAAAGTTCAGGAATCTGACTACCTTCAATCGGTTTGCGGTTAGTTCCTATGGAAAAGCCATCATTTTCAATTTTATAATACCAGACATAATCGGTTGACTGCCCTTTTTCAAAATAAAGAATGGAAGTTTTTGCTCCTTGCCCGCTTTTACTTACAAACACGCCTTGCGGAAGGCTGATAATAGAGCGTAAATTAGCGTCATTGAGTAATATTTTTCGCAAAGCACAAGCACTATTTTGTCCCCAAGTGAGAAACCCTTCGGAAACAACTACCGCGCATCGTCCATTTGTTTTCAGTAAATCAAACACCAATTTTACAAATAAAATCGTGGTTTCTGATTCCTTCGAGTATTCTTCCCAAATATTTGGATAAGCTGGCTGGTCTCGCTCCGCACCAAAAGGTGGATTAGTCATTACGACACTTTTACTCCCTGCGTCGCGAGAAGGATCAAACATTTTCAAGCTGTCACCTTGATCAATATTATGTGGATTAAGTCCGCGAATATACATGTTCACTGCCGCCATTTTTCGTATTCTGCCTTGATATTCAATTCCGCCAATGCCGGTGCGATAAAACATATTAGCAATATGTTCGGCTGGAATTTGCCTTGTTTTGCGAGCTTTTTCAATGACATAATCATAAGCGTCAAAAAGAAAACCAGCCGTACCACAAGCAGGGTCAAAAATAGTATCGGTGAAATCTGGGTCAACCATTTCCACCATCATTTGCCGGATATGATCAGGAGTTCGATGAAGTCCTAAATCTTTTGTTCCTCCGGTTTCTGAAAGAGCAGATTCAATCGCGTCACCAAGCAAATCAGTCTTTAAAATATATTTTTCGTCAATTTCATTAACCATGCCGATTACTTCAGCAATTACCCCACCTTTGACATTGTTGGTAAAGTTAGAATTGGTAAAAACTTCTTCCATCAACACGAGTTGATCCTGAATTTTTTGAGGCAAATTCCCACTAACAACTGTTCGTACTTTAGAAAGAATAGTGGCATAAAAAGGAAAGATATTCTTATTTAATTCTAATAAAATTTGTTCGCCATTTAGAGATAGTAAATGCGAAAAAAGAAGGCGGTAATTTTCACCTTCAAAGAGTTTGCGAAGAGATATAAATATTTCGTCTTGTTTTATTTTGGCTTCAAAAATACGAAGTAACAAAAGTTCAATAATATATTCAACCCGTTCAACCGGTGTACCGGCAGGGCGCAGCTTGTTGTGAAGCCTTTTTAAAATATTATTGGTCTCGGTATCTGCGTAATGTACTGTTGATCTTCCCATAATTTACACCTTAAATGTTGTTTGTAACTCCTCAAATACTTGAGGGAAACGATTGTCAAAAAGCTGATTGACATCTTGATAATCAGCGCCGATAATTCTAGCATATACCGGATTATTAAATATCTCTTGTGGAGTTGTTCTTTTCTTTTCTGTAATGTTTGCCGAAACAATATCTTTCATCTCTCGCAGAATCCGGATTTGTTTGTCATTAAAATTATAGGTTTTGATATAAGACTCAAAACCTCTTTCCACTCGTTCTTTTGGTGTTGGAATTTTTTTGATTTTTAAGGCGTGCAAGAAAAATTCCCATATTGAACCCTGTTCAAAGTCATAAACTTTTTGCAGTTGCCCTTCGTCCAAATACACCTTCGGATTCCTGGTCCAATTTTTTATCTTTTCAATTTCATGTTCACTTGGCTCGTAGTTTTCGTTTGCTTTTGCCTTTTCTTTGATTTCAACTACTTCCGGAGTGGCGTTCTTTTCAAGTTCTTCTTCAAAGACCTCTCTGGCTTTCTCGATTGGTATATTATCAATTACTTTTACTTTGTCTTCATGCAAATATACACGTTGAATAAGATATGCGGGATCGGGATTATCAATGATTCCGGCTGATGTTTCTCCTCCTCCACCGCCACCACCCCCCAAGCCAGTTTTTGTAACAATTTTTTTATTCTCTTTTTCTGTACCCTTGCCGTTGTCTTCCATTTTTTGACATAATCCAACAAAATCCAAAATCTTAAAACTAAATTTTCCTGTTTTAGGATCAAGCCGAGTTCCACGTCCAAGCATCTGAATATATTTGCCCACTGATTTAGTGAGATTGGCAAAAGCGATAAAGCGAACACATGGAATATCAACTCCAGTACTCATTATATCGACAGACACAGCGATAAAAGGTTTATGATTTTGATCTTTAAACCATTTTTTAAACGTGGAATTAAGTTCGTCATTTTCGGAAATAATTGCTTCAGCATAACGAGGCGAAAGTTCATCTTCTCTAGTTTTAAATATTTGATTGATTGCTTTAACAAGCTGAACAGCATGTGCTTGGCTAACACTAAACAAAATAACTTTTTCGCCATATTCAGTATGTTTTTTTATTTCTTCCGCTACACGCAAACAGTTTTCCCACGCTATAAATTTTTTATTTAATTGTTCGAGATTAATTCTCTTTTCTTGATCAAGTTTTACAAGTTCTTCAGTTTTAAGATCAAAATAATGGTCAAAATTTACTCCAACTTCGCGAGCGGTTTTAGTAAGCTCGGTTTCAATCGATAAAACAGAATATGGAGCTAAAAATCCTTCATCAATTCCACGCGTCAGGTCAAACTGGTAATCCGGCTCGCCAGTTTCACAACCAAATAATCGGTAAGTATCAAGAATTGCTAAATCTTCATCAGGTATTTCTTTCCCTTCTTTCGCGATTGCAGTTTTTGGCGTAGCGGTTAGGCCAACCCGGGGGCAAAGGAAGTGATCAAAAATAAGCTTGCGATTGATATTGATAGAACGATGACATTCATCAACAATAATCAAATCATAAAAAGTACTAGGAATATTTTGATAAATATTTTCTAAAGTATCTATAACAACTATATGAATTTGAGCATTTTTGTATTGTTTATAATTACCGGAAGTAATACGGACAGCGGAATACTCTTTGCTGATAAGCGAGAAACCATCGTTTAGAACTTGTTCGGCAAGAATTACTCGATCAACAATAAATAAAATTCTTTTTGCCATGTTGTATTCCAGAAGCACTTTGGTAAAAGCAACCATAGTTCTTGTCTTCCCAAGACCAGTAGCCATATGAACCAGCATTTTTTGTTTACCATCTTTGTATTTTTGAATAAGAGCTTGAATACATTCAGCTTGATAATAAGTTTCTTTTCCGCAACTTGGATTTATCCCACCGGCTATTCCTTTATCAATGGTAATTTCCCGATCCAAATTGATTTTACGTGCCTGCTCAATCTTAAGTTGCATTTCTTCAAGCGACATAAGACTGTTTACTTGCCTAAACTCGCCCGCTTCAAGCCCTTTCCATTCGGTATCGTAAAAAAGGATTCTTTCTGCGGAACAAGCATATAGAAATCGTGGTTTTAATAATGTTGCATAAAGCGTACGAAGCTTAGTAAGCGCTTTTTTTTCATCTTCAAATTTATTTTCAAAAATAGCGATAATATGTCCATTTAGATCGGTGAGTGTTATGTCCGGTTTGATGCTTTTACGTCCCTCAAAAAGTTTTTGTTGTTCAGGAATTAAAGTATACTCCTGTTGATAACTTAAAGTATCACCAGACTTCCAGCCAAGCTTTTTTAGCTCGTCTATTATTTTTAAATCGGTATCCGTTGCTTCGTTAATTTTTATCATAGTTAAACCTTTATTAAATAGTTTAAAGTTATTCCCAAAATTTCCGCAATTTTGGGGATTATCTGTAAAGAGGAATTTTGAATAAAATTAGATTAGATCTTGATAAGTGTGGTGTAGGCAATATTATCCTTTATTCCAAAGCGTCTTGCATTAAATTCTTCTTTTTACGCCATGCTTTGATCTTTCCCCCGATTTTCTCAAGACCGGTGCATTCGGCTGCTCTGCTACCCCTCTATAATAATTTAAAATAGAGACATATTTTATTTTTTCTATATTTCAATTTTCCCTTTACAAGGTTTTCCTTTGGGAAGTTTATCTATAATAATACATAAAATAATTTAAAAAAAATGAAAAAATATTGATTTATTGTAATTTATTTAATAATATTTGTGATTTTGTATAAAACACACTACTATTATTTATATAATGCATTGATTGTCAAAAGTCCTTCTTTTTTGAGAAATTGTGTTATTTTACTTAACACTAATTATTATCCCCTCTTCTTTCCATTCCTCCCAATCGAGGTTGATTAGTTCTGGTAGTTGGAGGAGGTTTTGTGGTTCTTGAAATCTTCCGCTTTGACTTTCTCTTAAGGTGATTATTTCCTGGGAGAGTGGTTCGCTGATTTGTAATATTTTTATAAATTCATCCTGTGATGCGGTATTGATATTTATGGTTTGAACTTCCAGTTTTAGGGAAGTGCTAGACAAGATTTGAGTATTGTCGTATAGGGAGAAGTAGACTTTGGTTTTGGCAAGGGTAAAAATAGATATAGTAATATAAAGAACAATTACGAGAAAGGCAAGAATACTAAATTTAGTATTTCTTTTTAAATATTGCATTTTTTAATGTGCTCTTTTTATTATTTAATAGAATCAAGTAGAGATTGCCGCGTCGCATCGCTCCTCGCAATGACAGAAAGAGAGATAGATTCCCGCTTTCGCGGGAATGACATGAAAGAAAACGGGGATGACAAAAGAAGACTGTCCCCCTAATCCAATTAGTCGTTAGAATCACATTCAATACCTATTTATATATTCGACATTAATTTAAAAAGTCCTTCTTTTTTTTAGGAAATAATTGTTAAAAGGGATGGATGGATTCCCGCTTTCGCGGGAATGACATAAAGGGGAGCGGGAATACAAAAGAAGAATGTCCCCCATGATTCTTTATTATATATTCGACATAAATTGGAAAAGTCCTTCTTTTTTTGAAAAATCATTATATAAGGGAGACACACTTTACTTTTCGCCAAGCATAAGTGCGGGAATACAAAAGAAGAATGTCCCCAAAGTTTACAGTTTAACTAGAAGTTTTTGGTAATAGGTAAAGATGTGCTAACGATAATTTTACCCCAATTTTATCTTCCTCTTGATAGATCTTCTTTCGCCTTGGGTTATAATCCACCACAGTTATTTTTATCCCTTCTTCCATATCAATCTCATATTCTACGATAGGACCTAAGTAGGTAACATGGCTTATCACTCCAGAAAAATGAGCTTCCGCTTTTGGGCAAATTTTAATGGTTTCTGGCCGAGCAATCACCAACACTTCAGCCCCGAGTTCCATCTTTGCTTCTTTATAGAGTATATCAAACTCCGTATTAAAAATATTAACCGTGACTGTTGAATCGGATACCTTTTCTACTTTACCTTCTATAAAGTTAATGGACCCGATGAAATCAGCCACAAATTTAGTTCGAGGATAATTATAGATTTCAAAAGGTGTTCCTATTTGATCAATTCTTCCGTGATTCATTATAACTATCCTGTCAGATAGGCTCATAGCCTCAGTTTGATCATGGGTTACATAAATAGTAGTAATAGATAGACGTCGCTGGAGTCTTCGAATCTCACTACGCATCTGAATCCTGAGTTTTGCGTCTAAATTTGACAGAGGTTCATCACAAAGTAGAACTGAGGGTTCTATAACTAAAGCCCTGGCCAGGGCAACTCTCTGCTGCTGACCCCCGGATAAATTACCTGGTGCTCTATTCCCCAATCCCTCTAATCCTATTAATTTTATAATATCATTAACCTTTTTCTTAATTTCGGCTTTTTTTAACTCTCGATATCTCCAGCCATAGGCAATATTCTCAGCCACCGTCATATGAGGGAATAATCCATAACTTTGAAAGACCATTGCCGTATCTCTTTTATTTGCTGGCAAATTATTAATCATCTTATTCTCTAAATATATTTCTCCCGAGGTAGGGATTTCAAGACCAGCAATCATTCTAAGGACGGTAGTTTTTCCACAGCCAGAGGGACCTAATAAGGTTAGCAGCTCTCCTGGTTCAACCTTCAAGGAAACATTATCTACGGCAATGACCTCTTTTTCTCCGGAAATTCCCTTAAATATTTTGGTCAGATTCTTTAAGGCAATACTTTTTTTACTTACTTTTTCTTCTTGATTCACTTATCTCCCCTCCCAGTATGGCAATATTTATTAACCTAAAGCACGTACCGGTGCTCTCTCGGTAAATTTTCGCATTAAAGAAACAGCAAATAAAACCACCACAATTAATACGGTGCACAGTACACAGGCTGGACCTAAACGCATAATTTCGGTCTCAGATAATATTAAGACGGTAAGATGATTCCATCGAGCCGAAACTAAAAAGATAATAGCACTGACCGCAGTCATGCATCTTATAAAACTATAGGATAACCCGGCAAAAAAAGCCGGCTGAATTAAGGGTAGAGTAATATCTTTGAAAATATGTGGACTATCTGCCCCTAAGTTAGTAGCCGCCTCTTCAATGGCAGGATCAATCTGACTTAAAGCGGCAACTCCTGACTCAATACCTACTGGCATATTCCGGAAAATAAAACAGATAACCAGAATTAAACCAGTACCAGTTAAAAGTAGAGGGGGTGTATTAAAAGCAAGGATATAGCCTATCCCTACTACAGTCCCGGGCACAGCAAAAGAAAGCATTGATACAAATTCCATTGCTTGCTTCCCCATAAAGTGCTTTCGTACCACTAAAAAGGCAATAATCATTCCCAAAATTCCAGTAAATGGGGTAGCTAAAGCCGAAAGGGTAACGGTATCCTTTAGGGCTTTTAAACCAACATCCCAGCTGTATTTAAAATGTTCTAAAGTTAATGAATAGTCAAGCCCCCATAATTTAAAAAGACTTCCCATAATTACAGTAATATAAAAAAGCACAATCATAGCAGAAATTATCGTGCAGATGGATAAAAGGAAATACTTTACCGGACGCCCAACCTTAAAAGCTCTTGCAGCATAAGGTTTCCCGGTAACTGTAATGTATGATTTTCTCCCTACCCAGTATTTTTGAAAGAGGAAGGCAACCATAGAAGGAATTAACAGCATAATGGCCAGACCTGAACCAAGAGGCATATTAAACATTCCAGTAAACTGGAGGTAAGCTTGAACAGAAAGTACATCGAACTTACCTGATATAACCATAGGATTAGCAAAATCAGCCAAAGAGGTAACAAATATTAAAAGCCAGGCACTGGCAATACCCGGGATAGCGAGAGGAAGAGTTACGGAGGAAAATACCGATCTCCAGGGAGCTCCTAAATTCATAGCACTATCTTCTAACTCAGGATTGATAGACTGTAAAATTCCAGTAAGCACCAAATAGGCAATCGGAAACATTCCCATGGTCTGTACCAGGACTAATCCTTTTAAACCATAAATGTTGAACCTGGTTAATCCCAACAAGTGTCTGGTAATCAAACCATTTCTTCCTAAAAGGAGAATAACAGAAAGAGCTAGCATAAAAGGAGGTGAAATCAAGGGGAGCATGGCTAATGTTTTAAAGAAGGGCTTAAAAGATATATCAGTTCTATTTAAGGCAAAAGCAAAAATAAAACCTATTAATGTGCCCATGCTTGCTACGATTGTAGCCAAAAGTATACTATTAACAAAAATTTTAGCTAACCATCGGTGTTGAAAAATATATTTATAAATATCTAAGCTCAGATGTTCATCTGGTGAAAAACTTAATTGTATCACCTTAAATAAAGGAAAAAGTATAAATACAATAAGGCTTAGCCCTACTAAAATAATAATGAGCAATAAAAAAGGCTCATTGATTAATCTTCTGATTTCGTTTACTTTAAGTGAAAAATATTTCTTAATTCTATTCACCGTTATGGTATCTCCAAAAATTTCTATATCTCTTATAAAAACTGATTATCAATTTCAACATATAGGGGTGCAAAATCTAATTTACACCCCTATTGTTTTACCACTCACCTTAAAGAAAAGACTATTGACCAAAAACTTCGTCAGTCCATTTAGCAACTAATCTATCTTTATTCTCACCAGCCCATTTATTGTCTTGATCAATCGTTTTAACTTTCGAGATGGGTATTGCCCCCTCTTTTAGCTCTACATCTACAAATGGACATACATATACACTCGCATATACTTCCGCTGCTCTCTTTGTTAATGCCCAATCATAAAGTTTTTTTGCCAATTCAGTTTGAGGTCCCCCTTTAATAAGGGAAATAGAAGCAATTTCATAACCGGTTCCTTCAGAAGGGAAGGTAATCACTAAGGGGTATCCTTGTGAAACAAGCTTTACTTGATCGTGGGCATACCCTATACCAACGGCGACCTCACCCAAGGAGGCACTTTTACCTGGTGCGGATCCTGAACGAGTATATTGGAAAATATTTTTATCTAATGCTTTAAGATACTTAAAGGCCTCATCTTCGCCTAAAATTTGAACTAAGGTAGCTAACACATTATAAGCTGTTCCCGAGGTCCCCGGATTTGCAACCATAATTTGTCCCTCGTATTCCGGTTTAATAAGATCTGCCCATGAAGTGGGAGCTTCGAGCCCTAACTCTGCGAGTAAATTAGTGTTGCTAGCAAAACATAGGGGACCTGCATATATTCCCGTCCAATAATGGTCTTCATCTTTAAAATTATCGGGTATATTCACCGCATTAGGTGATTCATAAGGCATAGTTAAGCCTTTATCTTTAGCTACGATATGGTCTAAACCAACTCCTCCATACCATATACTAATCTGTGGATTTTCTTTTTCCGCTATTAATCTGGCTACGCATTCACCGCCTGACAATCTTACAAAATCTACCCCAATCCCTGTATCTTCTTCAAAGGCAGCCAAAACAGCGCGAGCTAAGGGCTCGTCAAGTGTAGTATAAATAGCTAATCTTTCCTGTGCTAAAGTAATATTTGCGGAAAATAAGAAGAAAGTGAGGATAACTAAACATAAACCTACCAACCAAATTTTTTTCTTTATCATAATAGACCTCCAAAGAAATAATTATAATTTTACTTATCTTCTTCGGCATAACTCAGTCTTCTATACAAGACAGATTTTCTTTACGAGTTAATGGTCTTCCTATTTTCTCACCTCCTTTGTATTTTTAATTTTTGCTTTTTTAGTTTGTGTTTATAATCTTATATTATGGCATTTAAAATTTTTTGTCAATTGAGGAATGACATTGGGAAGGTCCGGGGTCAGGCTTCACAAGTTCACATTTCAGTGACTTCTTCAATAATTTATGAACTGGTGAAGTCAGACCCCACTTCCTCAGTTTTAAATCTTCATTCAACAGAAAGCTTTATCCCCGCTTCTGTCCATTCCTTCCATTCGAGGTTGGTTATTTCGGGTAGTTGGGTGAGGTCTAGCGGTTCTTTAAATCCTCCGCTCAGTGAATTTCTTAAGGCAATTATTTTCCGGGCGAGTGGTTTGCTAATTTGTAATATTTTTATAAGTTCATCCTGGGATGCGGAGTTGATATTTATTACTTTGGTTCCTGTTTGAAGAGGAGGAGGAAAGACATTCAGAATATTTACTTTAGCCTTACTAAATAATTCTTTAGTCCTTTCGGAATTGTATTTATTGATCCATAAGTTTACAAATTGATTCTGAAATATTTCAATGATTTCCGGGTCATCTATTGCCATGAGATTTTCGTCATTCCGGTTATTGGCAGAAGCGGTCCAATTGTATGAACCGGTAAGCAGTAGGAGGTTATCAATAATAGCAAATTTGTTATGCATAATATAATTGTTAGTGCTGATCCTTACTTTTATTCCCTTCTGCACCAGAAGACGGGAGATGCTGTAGGTAGATGCAATCTGAGATCTATCCAGATAGACTCTTACTTTTACCCCTCGTTCTTGGGCATTGATGAGAGAGAGGAGTATTTCTTTATCGGTAAAGGTGTACATTGCTATATTGATGAAGGCCTCGGCCTGGTTGATATTTTTAATGATGGCTTTTTGGGGATTGTCGTATAGGGAGAAGTAGACTTCGGTTTTGGCCAGGGTGGAAATAGATATAGTGATGGAAAGGACAATGATTAAAAAAGCAAGAATACTATGTTTAGTATTTCTTTTTAGATATTGCATTTTTTAATGTACTCTTTTTATTTAATAGTTGTAATTTAAGATTCAAGGGGGACAGGCTTTACTTTTTGCCTGGCATTAAATGCGGGACGACAAAAGAAGTCTGCCTCCCATAGAGTATTTAGTTAATCCGGGCCAGGTGTCAAGGGAACCTGTTACTATTTACTCCACTGGAAACCCTTATACCATAAGGCTTTCCGCCCACATCTAAAATAAGCCATTTTAAGCTCTTTTAAGCGACTATTTTAAAAAATATGACTAATCACCTTAAGCACCCTCAAGAAACGCTGCTACGACGATATTTCGTTTAAACCCTTATTTTACAAGGCTTTCAAGCTCCTAAAAATAGTGCTTTTAGCCTTTTTTGCTTCATTTTCTCCCTATTTTAGAAGAACTAAAACCATCTCCTATAACAAAAAAACACGAAAACCCTTATGTTTTCTATGTTTTAGAGACTTACTATTTTCTCCCATAAGAACTGGTAATCCTCTAATTCTAGCTATATTGATCTACCTTATTTAACTAAAAATCAGCTATCCTATTCCTCTACTTTTCTCCTTTACTATAAAAAAAGGCCTTCCTAAAAGCCTTGTAAATAAAGGGTTTAAAGGAGGGGAAATCGGAATTGAATTTTCATTCCGCGGATTTTGGCACCAACACTGTAAGAATGGTGAAATAAACATTATAGGGATGGTTATTTCTAAGCAGGTTTATTGAATTAAAAATTGAGCATGGACGGTAACTGTAATATCTTTCTTCCGGGAAGAAGTGTTATACATTCCGTAACTTTCAACCTCAGTTGAATAGGGTTCGATGATTTGAAAAACACCTGCTTTAGCTGAAATCATCCGTCCCGGATGATATGGGCTATCCTGTAATATTTTTTCGGCCCGTTCCCTGGCATTTTTAGTGGCCTTAGTCAGCAAATCCTTTTTTAACAGATCGATTTTAGAATAAAAATACTCTAAAGATGATATTTGGAAAAAGATATTACTTTCCAGCAGCTCGTCAGGATTTAGCGCTAGATTTTCTACCTTTTCAATAACTTCTGAAATGATAAAAAGCGATTGTT
>Ga0315284_10001160_pt1 | contig 37268 bp, 29 predicted proteins | sample YL17G09_16_MG_FD_203696 | JGI IMG/M metagenome (GOLD analysis project Ga0315284, IMG submission 203696) | Sediment microbial communities from Yellowstone Lake, YNP, Wyoming, USA - YL17G09_16 | ecosystem: Environmental > Aquatic > Freshwater > Lake > Sediment | place: USA: Wyoming | collected...
ACACAAGGTCTCACTATCCCCTGGCGGCGGACAATGGCATTGTCGGGCCAATTGTATCGCGAAGGTAATCCCGTTGAAAATTTTCTTTGGCTTTAATACCAAACCGTAATTATAAGGTTAGGCTCTGTCACTTTGCTGACAACCATTCCTGTCGTTGTATTAGTATGCTTGATTACAATGCCGGGATTTTCCTTGAGCCAACTGCTGACTTGTTCGTCGACAAACTCCATACTGCCCACGTGCAATTTTGCAAAAAAAGTTTTCATGCCTGTAGTTCGGTCCGGAGAAGAAACCATCTTGGCACCAACCTTCTTTATTGTTGGTGATGTTATAGGTACAGGTGTAGGTGCAGGTGTTGGAGCGGACGGCCTGGAGCCACCTAAATTCAAAGGCGAATGCGAGACACCTGCATTGGCGTTGTCCCATGGTATCGGTTCATTGGGGTCTTTCTCAGAAGCGGGTTTATTGACGTTCAAATTGTCCATATACTGCCCTCCAAATCAGGCTAAACAATAAAAAACCAACACCGCCAACAGGATACATCCGGCTGGCTGGTACAAACAAAATAACGCTTAACTTGTTTATCAGCAAGAATATTATAATAAAATTACCCCTTTTGACAACCTGCCGGGATTAAAATTTCAGCCCGCATTATCAATATTCAGCCCGGCCGCATCCTGCAAATCCTCCCAGCTCTTAAGGTCTTTTGCGCCCCTGAGTCTGTACATCCATTTACACTTGTGAACCGCCATTCCATCGAGGTCGATTAACTTTGGTCCGCTCTCTGCAATTATTATATTCGAAAGTTTTAAATCGCCATGGCTGATTCGAAATTTATTTAACTTATCAAGCAGTTCGCCGACCCGCCTGCATGTCTTTGCCTTCTGTTCTTTGGCGATATTCTCATCTCTTAAAAAATAGTGAAGATTTTGTCCCTGCACAAATTCCGTCACAATATATGAACTCCATACGAGCAGTCCTTTATATTTCTCAATATACGCTACCGGTTTCGGCGTATCTATATTCAGCATTTCAAGACGATGTCCGTGCAGCCAGTTTCGCCTTGCCCTTGACCGTCTTATGGTATGACACAGCGAATGAATGAACCCCTTATGGTTGTACCGCTTGACAACAACATCCTTATTGTTCCACATAACGCGGGATACATAACATGTATTGCCTTTTTTAAGAATCTGCCCCTCATCCATAAGGGCATCTATTCGTCTTAAAAACTCCACCGCCTGCTCTGTCTGGCAAAAACTCCTGTCAAATACACAAACGCATCCGTCGGCTTTTATTCTCAGGTAATTTTTGCTTGTTCGCAGAGATTTTCGCAGGGCGTTTTTGATTCCACGTTTTCTAAGCAGAACCATCTGCTTTTTGAAAAATGCAATATCGGATTGCTCAAGAGTCCAGCTGCGATAACCGGCATATTCCCGACAAAGAGCAACCGCGGACTCGTCTGGAATTCCAGACAGACTGCACGCCAGCAAAGCCGCCTGTGAAAGTGATTTGTTTTTTCCAATCTCGCCGGCGAAAAAACAAACCTGCCCGGGGTCAATCGTAAAAATCCTTTCTCCTTTAATCAGAAAATTACCAAGATGCAAATCTTTCTGAATTATTCCATTGCGGTGCTGATTAGACAACTCCCTGCAAACAGCCATAAGCAAATCAAATTGCTGTGCAGGATTTTTAGCTCTCTTAAAAACATCCAGCACCACAGTGGCATCGGCAATTTTTTCTGCAACAACTGCCTGTTGGCCGTCACTGGTTTTCCCGAAAAATAACGCCTTTGGCGAATTGATGCCCCTCTCCTGCAGCAGATTCAATCCCCGCCATTCCCTCTTAAAATGCCGCCTCGCATTAATTTTATGCGAAAAAATCTTTACAATCACTGCCCTTTTATTCCACAGGGCATCGTAAACCTCCCGTGAGCCGGGGACAACCCGCAATAGTGCCGTGCAGGTTAAAATTTCCGTTTGCCCAGCCGATAAACCCGATTTAATTTGAAGTTGAAATGGAAATTCAGCCATAGATTAAACACGAACATAAGTCACAATGGCACAAGTTGTAACTAAAAAAGCATCATTTATCCGCAACGATTAACTGCGTTTCATAAAGACTCTGGTATAGGCGGCAGCTTTTTATAAGCTCCTCGTGCTGACCCTGAGCGATAATTCGGCCGTCATCCATTACCACTATCACATCCGCATTGATGATAGTGCTGAATCTGTGGGCGATTATAAAAGTTGTCCTGTTCTTCATAATCTCCTCAATGGCGTTGTGGATTTTCGCCTCGCTGTCGGCATCAACCTGGCTCGTTGCCTCGTCGAATATCAAAATCGCCGGATTCTTCAAAATCGCTCTTGCGATAATAATTCTCTGAAGTTGTCCCCCGCTAAGCCCCGCCCCCTGCTCGCCGATTATCGCATCATAACCGTCGGCCAGCAGTTCAATAAACTCGTGTGCAAATGCACGTTTTGACGCTGTGATTATCTCTTCTCTGCCTGCACCCGGCTTGCCGTAAGCAATATTTGCCGCCACCGTATCATTGAATGTCACCACGTTCTGCGTCACCATCGCAATCTGGTTACGAAGACTCACAAGCGTCACATCGCGAATGTCTTGGCCGTCTATAAGAATACCGCCGCTGTCGGGGTCGTAGAACCTCGGCAGCAGATTCGCCAGTGTCGTTTTCCCAGAACCGTTGGGACCTACTATCGCAACATTACTGCCGGCTTTGACCGTCAGACTTACATGATTTAGTACAGGCCTTTCAGTCCCGGGATAAGTGAAAACAATATCCTGAAATTCGATTTTGTATTTCAGGGGCGAAATGTCAATCGCACCGCTTTTTTCCTCCTCCAGCGGCTCATCCATCATCGTAAATACTCTTTCAGATGCCGCATCCGCCTCCTGAATCTTGTTCCAGATATCGCTTGTCTTTCGCACCGACTCCGCAGCCGAACCAAGCAGAATCAGCAGTCCCAAAAACTCCGCACCATCCAACTGCTTTCGTGCCACCCAGCTTGCCCCGAACAACAGGGCTGTGGAACCTGCCACCATTCCGAGAACCTCCAGAACAGGCCTGGTAGCTGCATCAACTTTTGAAATTTTTAGTGATTGCTTCAACAGCCGCTGGTTTATCACCTCGAAAGTATCGCTCTCATATTTTTGCTGATTATAAACCTTTACTACCTTAAGCCCTGCCATCGTTTCCTGCAGCTTCGCCAGCATCTGTGACCACGCCATAAGCGATTTCTTCGAGGCTTTTTTCATTTTCTTGCCTAATAACGCTGCACAATAAACTGTCGGCGGCCCACCGCATAAAAATATAAGCGTCAGTTGCCAGTTTAACCATGCAGCACCGGTAAGCAGGAACAACACGGTCATCGGCTCGAGCAGTGCCTTACCGAGCATAATTTTTATCCCATTACCCATAGCACCTGTGTCACGAACGAGCCGGCTGACCGCATCGCTGGGTTTTTCATCGGCAAAATGCTTCATCGGCATATTCATAACGTGGATAAACGCATCACGTCGCAAATGATTTATCCCGATTTGAACCACTTTTTCTGCTATGTAGCTTTGATAAAACTTCGCCACGCAGCGGATTATCGTAACAATTCCAACGCCTACGATAATAAAAATGATGGCCTTTGTCTGGCCTGCACCGCCCTGCTCCCTGGGCAATATGTTGATTGCCGCCTCTGCGCGTTCAATTACAACTGTTTTTGCCGACTGCTTAAAACGCTTAAACGCACCCAGTTTCAGTCCCTCGATGTAAGCTTTGTTTTTGGGACTGTTCAGTTGAATCACAAGAAACTCCAGGGACCCATTGGCATTTAGCCGTTTAACCTCAACTGTAATCACACTTTCGTTTGTAGTAGCAAGTTCCCGAAGCAATCTGGCACAAGTTACTTGTTCAGTATTCTCCCCATTCAAAATCTTGCCTGCACCAACGATTCTGTCGGCATTTTTTAAACCCGCCTTCTGAGCAATTCCCCCCTTTTTAACATTGGTTACCAGCAAACTATCATAATCATCAGAATTTCCGCCGGCCGACTCTGCACCGGGCACATAAAAATCGATTCCATAAAGCCAGTCGCACGCCTTCCTGTCGACCCAGCCGTGCAGCCCCTCCTTATTCATCATCACATTCAACAGCGGTATGACTGTCATGAAGCTTACTGCCAGAAGCGATGTCGCCAATATCGCACAGAGAACCACAACCACTATCCGCGGCCACTGCGGCCAGATATACTTCGATATTCGCTTAAACGATTTCATTCAAAATTATCTCCAGCTTTTCCTGCAGGCAAAAAAGCAATGCTCTATGAGGGATTTTCTTCCACTTCTTCAGGCGCTATTTTTTCCACGGCAACCAGTTTATCCTCCGGCTTTAGTTTGATTAGCCGAACGCCCTGTGTGTTTCTGCCGATCGGACGGATCTGGTCAAGACCCGTACGGATAATTATGCCGTTGGCCGTTACCATCATTAACTCATCCTTCAAATCCACAACCTTCAGCGCTACAACCTTGCCGTTTCGCTCTGTTGTCTTTATGTTTATAAGGCCCACCCCGCCTCTGCTCTGAGAGCGGTAGTTCTCAAGCCCCGTCCGCTTCCCGTATCCGTTTTCACACACTGTCAGCAAAGATGACTTTTCCTCCGCAATAACCATTGCGACCACCGCATCTTTCGGCCGAAGCTTAATGCCCTTGACGCCTCGCGATACCCTGCCCATCGAGCGGGCCTGGCTTTCCTTAAAACGGATAACCATCCCGTCCCTGGTGCCAAGGACAATCTGGTTATTGCCTGTCGTCATTGCCACGCCGATTAAGTCGTCGTTGGGGTCAAGCTTTATAGCCGTAACGCCCGTAGACCTCGGATGGCTGTAGGCAATAAGCTTGGTCTTTTTTATCACCCCGTTGCTTGTCGCCATAACAAGCTCGCGGTTATCTTTCTTGTCATCCTCCTCGCCCATCCCGCCAACTGGTATGATTGATGCAATCTTCTGGTCGCCCATCTGCAGCAGGTTCACAATATTTCTGCCCTTGCTCTGCCTGGACATGCTCGGAATATCGTAAACCTTCAGCCAGTAGCATTTCCCGCGGTTGGTGAATATCAGCAGGCAGTCGTGCGTCGAGGCGGTGAACAGATGTTTTATGAAATCACCCTCTTTGGTGTCCGACCCGATAATCCCCGTGCCGCCCCTGCCCTGCTTGCGGTAGGTGTCTGTCGGCATCCGTTTCACATAACCGTCATGACTGACGATGACTATCACTTCCTCTTGAGCAATCAAATCTTCAATTTCTATCTGCTCATTCTTTGCGACGATTTTCGTCCGCCTTTTATCGCCGTATTTTTCCTTCATTTCGCGGATATCCCCGCGAATGATGTCGAGCAGAATCTTTTCACTTGCCAGTATCGCCTCATAGCCTTCTATCTCTTTGACAAGCTCGGCATATTCTTTGGCAAGTTTTTCTATTTCCAGTCCCGTCAACCTCTGAAGCTGCATCGTCAAAATAGCATCCGCCTGGGGCCCCGTCAGGAACTGGTCGTTCTTGCTCTTCTCCTTTATGAATTCAGCAGACAGAATCTTCTTCAGCGTCGCCGTTTCGCTCAGCCGAAGCGGCTTTTTCATCAGGTTTATCTTCGCTGTCGGCGTATCGGGCGATTTCTTTATCAATTCGATTATTTCATCTATATCGCTGACCGCTAAGATAAGACCCTCAAGTACATGTGCCCTGTTCTGGCATCTGGTCAAAAGAAATTTACATCGTCTGCGTATAACAACCTTTCGGTGTTCAACAAAGTAACTAAGCATCTGCTTGATATTCAGAGTTTCAGGCCTGTTGTTCACCAAAGCAATATTGGCAATCGCAAACGTCGTCTCCATCTGCGTATAACGGTATATCTTGTTTAACGCAATTTCTGCATCGGCATCCTTTTTCAGTTCCACTACAATCCTCATCCCCTCCCTGTCCGACTCATCCCTTACATCCGATATTTCCGCAATCTGGTTATCATGAACGCATTCAGCAATCTTGGAAACAATGGATGTCTTGACAACCATATAAGGTATCTCAGTAATTACAATTCTACTCCTGCCCTTTTTCCCTTCCTCAATATCTGCCTGCCCTCTAACCTTTAAATGTCCCCTTCCAGTCAAATACGCCTCCGCTATCCCCTGTTTCCCGCAAATCATTCCGCCCGTCGGAAAATCCGGCCCGGGCAGCACCTTCATAATATCCTTAAATCCGCAGTTAGGGTCGTCTATTACCATCAGCAGTGCATCGCATACCTCCGACAGATTGTGCGGCGGTATATTTGTTGCCATTCCAACCGCTATACCAGTTGACCCGTTCACTAATAAATTCGGAAACTTCGAAGGCAGCACCGTCGGCTCCTCTCGCGTTTCGTCATAGTTCGGCACAAAATCCACCGTGTCGTACCTGATGTCTTCGAGCATCTCCATCGCAGGCGCAGCCATTCTCGCCTCGGTATACCTCATCGCTGCTGGCGGGTCGTTGTCGATACTCCCGAAGTTGCCCTGCGGGTCGACAAGACAATACCTCATATTCCAGTCCTGACCCATACGAACAAGCGTCCCGTATGTCGCCTGGTCGCCGTGCGGATGGTAGTTGCCGCCCGTATCGCCGACGATTTTTGCGCACTTACGATGTTTGCTCCGCGGCCCCAGGTTCAAATCATGCATCGCCGCCAGTATTCGCCTTTGTGACGGCTTCAAACCATCCCGAACATCGGGCAGCGCTCGCGAAACTATAACGCTCATCGCGTAATTAAGGTAAGAATTCTTGAGCTCATCAAGAATCCGAATATCTTCAATATGTTCCTTTGGTTTCTTAACTTCGTCCATAAAGTTTTCCGTTTTTCCTTCGTATTACCAGCCGCCTTTCCGAGCGACAAGCCCCGAGCGACTAATTACGGCCACAATACCTGCAATCCTCTCAAAAGTCAAGAATTGAACTTGCGTGTTTATAAGGAAAGTTTAAAGACCAAAAAAACCGTATGACCGGGGCTTTTTAAGCATTTCCTATTTTCCCGGCGCAATCGGCTCCCAGCTTACCTTTTATAGGCAGGGCAAACCCTACATCGAAGCTCAGGCACCTCTCGATATCAACAAACCGGAAAAGAAAAGGGGGTCAGGAACGAACGGCGGCTCCTTAAGCCGCATAGGTTTTCCTTTGGAGTTCTTGTGCAGCTTTCAATTTTGGGTAATGTTTGCCCGCCTTCGCGGAAAGCCGTTGGACTTCACGTTTTCGTGTTACGACTTAAGGTTCATTACTGTCAGGTTTTTTAGGGGCAAGATTGGAATCCATGCCGGCATTAGCGGACACAAACTGTGCTGTCTTGTCGCGCAAAATATCGAGATACAACGTGCCGTAGCCGTTATAATAAAGACCGCGAGTAAAACCATTAGTACTATTGCTGTCATCAACGTTAGTCGGCGGAGCAACTGCGGTTGGCTCAATCTGTGTGTCTTCATACCATTCGTTCCAGGATGTAACTATTATCATATTTCTGTCAGCAGTTGATTTGGCACTGTCGAGAAGGCCGGCAAAAAGCGTGCCGAAAGCATTACCGTCATTATTGAGCTTTCTTGATTTTGGTTCGTGACCATCTCTGACGGCCTTATCATTGAAGCCCGGCGTTACAGCGGGAATGAAATCCCTGCCGACACTATGTGCCTCGGCTCGCCACGAGTCATTTACGGATTTCCACTTGTCCAAATTGGCAGTTGTAACATACTGGCCTGATGCGCCGAGTTCACCCAGATTGCCGTACACGTCATAATTGGTGATGGCGTCCAGGAGTTTTACTCTTTTAGCGATGAAACGGTCTGCACCGCCGAATACCTCATCGCCGGCGATGTAAACTTCACCGGCGCCTTTATTACGAGCGGCTGTGCGGATACTGTTGGTATATGCAGCCAGATTCACATCGCTCATCACCCTGGTCAGGTAGACAAAAATAACGGGTTTTTTATCAATTCGGAGATAGCCGGGGCGGTTGAAATAGTTGTCGCAGAGGTAATTCGTCTGACTGGTTACATTTTCCAGATTGATTCCGGGTTCAAAAAACACAGCCAATTTAATATCGCCGCGGTCGGGATTATCGAACATGCAGTTCCTGATGACGTTGTCTTCATTTTTGCCCTGACCCCAGTAGCTGGTTACAAAAAAGTCGATGCCTGCGTATTTAGCCCATTTGTAATGTTGGCTTATTACCTCCGGGTGTGTTTGACTGTACCATCCTAATTTGGGCGTCTGCTGCGGATTTAAATGGTATATCAGGGTATGGTTGCGTGCGAGGTCGCCGTTTTGAAATTTCTCGTCGGTGTACCAGGGATAATAATAGGCTCCGACAAAATAGTTTTTATCTGCTGCGGCAAACAAGTAATTGCAGCAGGACAAGATAAATAACGACGCTATTGCGACCATCCACAGCTTCCGTGTCATTTTTTTCTCCTTATAGCATAATAAAATGAATTCCAAATCGGCATTTATTATGACAAGGTAAATGCAAATCTCAAGGAAATATTATCAGGTTTGCATAAAAATCGGGTTTATCTATTGGCCGGTCCAGTCTTTGGCGCAGCGGACAAAGTCGGCAAAATCAACTGTGCCGTCCGTGGTAAAGTCTGCCTCGATGCAGTTTATTGCGGCCAAGTGCCGTTTTCCAGCCAATGCTCTGTCAGAATACCGACATCGCCAAAATCCACAATTCCGTCGCCGTTATAATCGCCCAGCGCGAGCATTGTTTTATCCCGCAGGATATTGAGATACAGCATTCCGTAACCGTTATAATAAAGGCCCTGTGTGTAATTCTGAGTAGTATTGCTGTCATCGATGTTTATCGGCGGCGCACTTATAGTAGGCTCTATCTGCGTATCCTCGTGCCACTCGTTCCAGGATGTAACCATTATCATATTCATATCGGCGGCGGCTTTGGCTCTGTCGAGCATACCGGAAAAAAGCGTGCCGAATTCATTGCTCTCATCATTGAGCTTCCTCGACATTGGGCTTAGGCTGCGGTTGTTAAAGCCCGGCGTGACGGCTGGAATAAACTGCTTGCCGATGCTATTAACAAAACTTTTCCACGAAGTGTTTTCGGATTGCCAAGTATTCAAAATTGAATCGGTAGCAAAACGAGGCCTGCCAATATTACCAAACACATCATAGTTGGTGACGGCATCCATCTGGCTTACTCTTGGGGTTTCTTTAGCAATGTTCGGGCTGCCCCATACTTCGTCACCGACGATATAGACATCCCCGGCGCCTTTATTGGTTGCGGCTGTGCGGATGTTGCTGATATAGGTTGTCAGATTCGGGTCGCTCATGGCTCTAGTTACATAAATAAAAATGACAGGTTTGTTGTCGATGCGGAAATAGCCGGGACGGTTGAAATAATTGTCACAGAGGTAATTCGTCTCATCTGTTATTTTCGAGAGCGAGAGTGCGGCGGCTTTTGTTTCAATAAAGACGGCCAACTTGATGTTGCTGCGGTCGGGATTGTCGAACATGTAATTTTGGATGATACTATCCTCTGTTTTGCCCCGGCCCCAGTAACTTGTTACAAAAAAGTCGACGCCGGCATATCTTGCCCATTTGTAATGCCGGCTTATTACATTCGGGTCGTTTTGATTATACCAGCCCAATTGGGGCGTTATCCGCGGGTTCAAATGGTACACCAGAGTATTCTGGCCGGTGGGGTTGGAGGCATCATGGAAATTGTTATTGCCATACCATGGGTAGTAATAGACCCCGACAAAGTAGTCTTTGTCCGCTGCGGCATACGAGGTCGTACAGGGCAGTAAAAATAATGCCACCACCGTAACAATGGTCAGTTTCAGTTTCTGTGCCATTTTTTCCTAATGGCCGGTCCAGTCTTTGGCGCAGCGGGCAAAGTCGGCAAAATCGACTGTGCCGTCCGTGGTAAAGTCTGCCTCGATGCAGTCATTGCCCGTGGTGCATGTTTCAAGCCAATATTCTGCAAGAAAATCCAGGTCGTCGGGCCCAACCTGGCCGTCGTTGTCATAATCGCAAAGCGCAAGTGTAGTTGTTTTATCTCGCAGGATATTGAGATACAGCATACCATAACCGTTGTAATAAAGGCCCTGTGTGTAATTCTGAGTAGTATTGCTGTCATCGATGTTTATCGGCGGCGCACTTATGGTAGGCTCTATCTCTGTATCCTCGTGCCACTCGTTCCACGAGGTAACCATTATCATATTCATATCGGCCGCTGCTTTGGCCCTGTCGAGAAGGCCGGAAAAAAGCGTGCCGAATTCATTGCTCTCATCATTGAGCTTCCTCGACATTGGGCTTAGGCTGCGGTTGTTAAAGCCCGGCGTGACGGCTGGAATAAACTGCTTGCCGATGCTATTAACAAAACTTTTCCACGAAGTGTTTTCGGATTGCCAAGTATTCAAAATTGAATCGGTAGCAAAACGAGGCCTGCCAATATTACCAAACACATCATAGTTGGTGACGGCATCCATCTGGCTTACTCTTGGGGTTTCTTTAGCAATGTTCGGGCTGCCCCATACTTCGTCACCGACGATATAGACATCCCCGGCGCCTTTATTGGTTGCGGCTGTGCGGATGTTGCTGATATAGGTTGTCAGATTCGGGTCGCTCATGGCTCTAGTTACATAAATAAAAATGACAGGTTTGTTGTCGATGCGGAAATAGCCGGGACGGTTGAAATAATTGTCACAGAGGTAATTCGTCTCATCTGTTATTTTCGAGAGCGAGAGTGCGGCGGCTTTTGTTTCAATAAAGACGGCCAACTTGATGTTGCTGCGGTCGGGATTGTCGAACATGTAATTTTGGATGATACTATCCTCTGTTTTGCCCCGGCCCCAGTAACTTGTTACAAAAAAGTCGACGCCGGCATATCTTGCCCATTTGTAATGCCGGCTTATTACATTCGGGTCGTTTTGATTATACCAGCCCAATTGGGGCGTTATCCGCGGGTTCAAATGGTACACCAGAGTATTCTGGCCGGTGGGGTTGGAGGCATCATGGAAATTGTTATTGCCATACCATGGGTAGTAATAGACCCCGACAAAGTAGTCTTTGTCCGCTGCGGCATACGAGGTCGTACAGGGCAGTAAAAATAATGCCACCACCGTAACAATGGTCAGTTTCAGTTTCTGTGCCATTTTTTCCTAATGGCCGGTCCAGTCTTTGGCGCAGCGGGCAAAGTCGGCAAAATCGACTGTGCCGTCCGTGGTAAAGTCTGCCTCGATGCAGTCATTGCCCGTGGTGCATGTTTCAAGCCAATATTCTGCAAGAAAATCCAGGTCGTCGGGCCCAACCTGGCCGTCGTTGTCATAATCGCAAAGCGCAAGTGTAGTTGTTTTATCTCGCAGGATATTGAGATACAACATACCGTAACCGTTATAATAAAGATCATTTGTGTCGTAGCCGGCGTTGTCATCCAGATTGGTCGCAGGTGCTGGGGCGACGGGCTCGATCTGCGTATCTTCGTGCCATTCATTCCACGATGTAACCATTATCAGATCCTTGGTATCGACGCTGTCTGTTACTCTGTCGAGCATACCCGAAAAAAGCGTGCCGAAGGCATTGTTTTCGTCATTGAGCTTTCTTGACGAAGGCTGGTGGCCGTCTCTTACGCCTCTGTCATTAAAGCCCGGCGATACGGCTGGTATAAACTGCTTGCCGCGACCGTTGACAAAATTTTTCCACGAAGTATTTCTGGACTGCCATGTGTTTAGGATTGAATCTGTTACAAAACGTGCTCCGCCAAGATTGCCGTATACATCATAATTAGTGACGGCGTCCATCTGGTTTACCCTGTTGGGTTCAGAAATAAGGTTCGGCCAGCCCCATACCTCATCGCCAACGATGTATACAGTGTAGCCTTTACTGGTTGCCGCGGTGCGGATTGTGCTGATGCACATCGTTAGATTCGGGTCGGTCATTGCTCTGGTTACGTAAATAAAAATGACCGGCTTATTGTCGATTCGAAAATAGCCGGACTGGTTGAAATAGTTGTCGCAAAGGTAATTCGTCTGGGATGTGAGCTGGGCAGGTGTTACCACGTGGTCAACTGGAGTTATCGACGGTTCCAGAAATACGGCCAATTTAATGTCGCCTCGGTCAGCATTATTAAACATGTGATTTCTTAGAACATGATCTTCACCGGAACCCGATCCCCAGTAGCTGTTCACAAAGTAGTTTATGCCGGCATACCTGGCCCATTTGTAATGTTGACTTATATCCGAGTCTGTTTGGTCGTACCAGCCGAGTTGTGGCGTCATCTGCGGATCCAAATGATACACTAAGGTTGTAATGCCCTTAGGGGAAGGCCCGTGGAAATTGTTGTTATGGTACCAAGGGTAGTAATAAGTTCCGACAAAGTAGTCTTTGTCCGCTGCAGCGTACGAGGTCGTACAGGGCAGTAAAAATAATGCCATCACCGTAACAATGGTCAGTTTCTGTGCCATTTTTTCCTCCTTACAAGCTTATTATACCAGGATAAATGCGAAATTCAAGGAAATTCTGCAAATCTGCACGCCAGTTGGACGTCGAAAGTTTAACTAATTAGGGACAGCCCCACAGCTACCTGTTATTTTTAGGTATCATCGGTTTTTTTTGCAAATCGCAGTTCCGCCTTCGGCGGACTAAAACCTCTTTTTGTCAGAGGTTCTAAATGTCAATGGCCAATATTCGGTTTAGTCGGCCTGTATTATTGCCTTTATTTCACCCAGAGACATCAAGCCGGAAGCTGCCAGTTTAATTTTGCCGTCGGGCCTGATAAAGAAACTACATGGAATATAGTTTACTTTGTCGAATGGCGATGGCAAATTGCCATCATTGAGAAGTACCGCATAATTCATCCTGTTGGCGGAGGCAAAATTTATGACCTGCTGGGCCGGTTCACCGGATGCAATAGCCAGTATTGCCAAATTATCTGTGCTGACCGTATTTCGAAGCGCGATAAGATTTGGAATTTCCATTTTGCACGGACCGCACCATGTTGCCCAAAAAACAATAACAACATCTTTCCCGCGATAGTCGCTTAATTTGTGTTGCCTGCCGGTGATGTCGGACAAGGTGAAATCAGGCGCCTGCCTGCCGAACCATGATTCGTAGACCGGCCCCCAGGTGCGTGCCCGAAGAATAATGTCCTCCAGCCGCATTTTCACAGCCGCAACGGGTTTGCTGTTTACGTCCGCCGACTCTGAAGGCAGTTTCTCAACTGGTCGCTTTTTGAATATCTCCGGCGCCAGCAGGACAGCAGCAAATAATATTATGGCAACGAGAATTATCAGTAAAACTATAGGCTGTTTTTTTTGCTCAGACATCTTATTATATCACTCCTGGCCCGCCGGCACAAGATAAGGCGGGCGTATGAACAGGATTACTATACCGCAATTGGGCCGTTTCATAAAGACAAAATCGGCAAATTTTCGAGCAGTCCAAATTTAAGAATAGATTTTTGACGGATTGATATATCAATGTTATACTTTATTATCTGATTGAAAGATTTACCAAGCCACTTGACGTAAAGAATTATATTGTTAAGATGGTTTGTATGCGGATGTGGCGGAACTGGCAGACGCGCAGGCTTCAGGTGCCTGTGAGCTTATGCTCTTGGAGGTTCGACTCCTCTCATCCGCAGTTCCCCATTAGTCAATATCGCTGTTTTTGTATCATAAATGTAGTTTTGCTGTCTATCGTTGTCTATCAAAATCTCCTGTTTTCTGCGGCCTGTGTCCAAGCTGGTGGCCAAGACAAAATTTCCGAAATTAGGCAGAAAATTTAATGCCTTTTGCTTGCTGTCCTCAAAGGTTCTTGCGTAAGTGTTAAACGTCAATCGGGGGTCTGAATGTCTTGCCAGTTGCATAATAACTTTTGCAGGGGTTTCACTATTTGCAAGGAAAGAAATATAGCTATTTCGCAGACTGTGAAAGCAAATTTTGTTTCCGTCCCTGTCTTCAAGCGGTATCTGGGCTGCCGTTAAATCGTCCCTGATAAGCCATGCCGTATCAATCGACCTGCTAAAGGACACAAATACCCTGTCTGTGCCTGTTGGCTTTGTATGGGCTTTTAACGCTGACAAAATGCCAACCATAGCGGGAGGTATCGGCTGCAACGCTTCTTTGCCGTTTTTGGCAATCGAAGCTCTGACACGGATAAAAGCATTATCGCTCAGGGTTATATCGTCCCAGACAAGGTTCAGCAGTTCGTTTCGCCTTATTCCGGTAGTTCCGGCAAGCATATATAAAGTCGCTCTGTCTTCGCCTGTAATCTTGCCGATAAGGATATTCTTTTCAAAGGCAGTTCTGATTAGCTGAACAAACTGCTCAGGAGTTAGTACGCCCTTTTGTGCTGAATTTCTGGCAGGCTTTTCGATTTTGCTAATTGGATTGTTCAAAATCCGCTGGTCTTGCTCTGCCCAATTCAAGAAAGTTTTAAGGCTGTCAAGATAATGCCCCAAAGTCGTATTGCTAAGCAGACCTTTTTCTGCGCGAATAACATACTTAGAGTATTTTCCTCGTTGAGCTTTCATAACTTTCTCCTATTTTATTGGCCAGCCGTTTTAGTAAGAACTTAGTCCACAAGTATCAGACCGTAATAATTCGGGCACTGACGTTTACTTTTTATAACTTCTATGGGAAAACCAAACTTTCTCACTGTTGAAAAAACATCAATTCCGCATGCCTCCATTGCTGGCCTGGCCTGTTCGGGATGTCGACATTCTCTTTTTTCCACTGCACACTGCTTGCAAAAATAGCATGGACCAGCACCAAGACCAAAAGCTTTCCAGGCACCTTTTAGAAAAACAGTTTTCTCAATCTTCACAACTATTGCCTTTATATCCGCATCAGGCCGGCAGTGTATCAGTATCGCCCGTTTATAAGAATCCAAAATTTGACGCATCTCTTGCGGCGTTGGTGTAAATGGCGGGCAAACAAGACACTGCCCATAGCCCCCGCATCCAAACTGGCACTTCAACCTTACCCATGCTGCAGTTTCTACCTTAGCAGGGCTTATAATCTTGGCGTCGATTACCCCTGCCATCTTTCTTGCAACTTGGCACAATTCTTTATCTGACAGCTCTGACTTTTTTTCGGAAGTTTTATTTATACGATGCATTTTCCACACCGATAGCCATCCCTGCCGTGGGAATATCCACCTTTGCTTAACACGATAACAGCACCGCATTTGCTACATCTGGTAGGCTCATAATCAGGAGGATTTTCTAATTTCTCAAAGTTGTATTCATTAGTGCCGTAATACACATACATTTCTGTCTCAATATCATTCCTGCACTTTTGACATGTCTTCCAATCTCCAGAATGCCCCTCATTATAGTGGTAACCGCAGAGCGTAAACCTGCTGTGGTTTCTGGAACAACTGTTCCTTGCGTATGAAAACACAACGTACTGGTCTTCATCATCACATATCCATTGACCGCAACACTCTGTTCTGATTAAGTTACCCGTTTTTCCACAAAGGCCGCACTTAGCAACATCCCTTAGTTTTTTGACTTGTTGCTTCTTCGTTTTCTTTGCCATTTTTCCCTCGTTCATTTTATTTTATTGCCCACCCGCCGTGGGCGGCGATTATTCAATCTTTGCCTTCCACTATCGCGATTTCGGCTGGCGTTAGGTCGTAGAGCTTATAAACCATCTGGGCCTATTTTCCTCATCAATCCACTACAAATCCAACTTCGCCTTATTCGCCCTCTATAAATCCAATAATTACTTCAGATCACTTTGATTAACATCCAAGCTTTTCATAAGCTCTTCAAAATGAATATCGCTAAGTTTCTTTCGTATATAATACCTATCTAATTTAGCCTTTAGACCAGTAATATTTACTCCCCAAATGCCTATCAAAAGAGAAATTAGCAAACAGACAACCCATGCTAAAGGTTCGAGTTTTTGCCACTGAGAACAAATAGTAGATGAAAAACTAATGCCTACACCAAGCAATACTAAAGTAAGTAATGCCCTGAATAAATTCCAAACATTATCTGATTTCTTAGCCGCCTTACCTACAGCCTTATCTCGATGCTTAATAAGAGCCTCAATGTTGGTGTTGCGAATTTCAACTAATTTATTGTCTTTATCAGCTTTAACCTGTTCTACTTGAGCATCAAATATTTTTTCAAATTCAAGTTTTTGTTTCTCAAGCAACTTATTTCGTTCTTTTTCCTCATGTTGCCTAACAATAGCTGCACCATTTTTTACAACACTTTCGACATCTTCTTCTGTGGCATCCGGCTCTAAATTAGCCAAAGTCGTATTCAACTGGTTATGACATAGTAAAGTTGTGGTGTCATTGTAAAATTCTTTATCGTTATCTTTTGCCTGCAGGATTTTCCCATAAAAAATTTCCCAGACATTTTTCTCAACTACTGCATAGCGTTTATGAAACGATATCAATGCATTCAGAGGTATCTCTTTGGGCTCTTTTAACCAAATAAGATTTGTCAATGTCTGCTCTAACATAACTTCAGGCACTGATTGGTATTGCTTGTGCTCAAATTCTCTAAAATCAAATCTTGCAAGCTTGAAATCTTGACTAAGAAAAAAGCATTTTGCCCTTTCAAATTTATTAACTCTATTAGAACGAATCTTCATAATTTCATAAATGGCTCTTAAGTCATGTTCGTAGCTAACTGGAGATCTATCAGGCTTGAGTTGTGATAGCTTGACCGTTATTTCAGAAAATTCTGCATTTGATTTGAATTTTTCGGTTGTAAGAATTTGGATATCTTTTTCATTTAGTTTCTGTTCTATATTCTGAATAAAATGGCTCGCATCATTGTTTTTCCAACCCTTTGCTTTAAGATAACAGTAGATGCTATCAACTTTCACCTCGGAAAAATATTTGTGCGATTGACTTGCATAATTACTGATGACCCGGATTATTTCATCAACTGTAAAATCAAAAACTTTTAAATTAAATTTCTTACTTTTTTGGGCAAGCCTAACAAACTCAATAGTAACCTTTTGAGCCTCATTACCCTGGAGTCCTAATATATCAAAGACAACGTTGGTATCTAAAAACAGTGTGGTTTTGCTAAAATTTTCCTGTAATTCAACAATATCCTGCGAGCCGGATATGGCTAAAGAGATAATTTTGCCAAAAACTATATTTTGAAACACTTTGAATAAAGCAGAATTTGTTTTTTCAATGCTGTTTATAAAGTCTGTTATATAAGGAAAAATTTTATTTTGATTTTTATCTTCTATGACATACGTCTCTGTATCAATGAAAAAGAACAGCGACTTTAAGTTGGAAAAAACATATTCCTGAAATATACGTTCTATTTGTATATTATTGTATCCGGCTTTCTTAACATAGTTTTCCAATTCACTTAAAAAACCATTAATTTCTCTTCGAGTTTCCTTATGTTCTATACTCGCATTAAACTGACTCCCTTTATCTGTGAGACTATATTGTTTATGGTCAACTGCAGCGTAGTCTTTTCGTGTGCCTCTTGTAAGAATTGTTTTTAAGGAATGGGCTGGTATTTCTAAACCATATTTTTCTTTAACTCTTCCTTGTAATTCGTCCAGAGTATTAGAGATTTTACTATCAATAACAGATACAACGAAAGGCAGAAAACAATCTATATAATCGCCTTTTTCGTTGTAAAGCGTAGAGACTAATGCGTAAGTATATAAACCATCCATAATTATTTCCCTAAGCTACTATCCATCTTATTTTAAACACGGTTTTCGTTTCATGTCTTTTCTTTAACTGTCGTTCTATTTTTTTAATCAGTTCACCCCGCTGGGGACTTACTATGGACACTCACCGCCTTAATTGAATAACTCCGCCTCGTTGCACCTCTAAAATTTACAATAACCAAAATCCCTTTCTTTGTCAATTCTTTTACCCCCGCCAAAAAATTCGTGCTCATTTGTGTTTATTAGTGGTTCAGATTTTTCTCTCATCTTCACTTTGCGACTTGGCGACTTGGCGGGAAACAATCCCGTCTAAAATCTTCATGCTTTTTTTCTTTATTTTGAATTTCTTTCATTCGAATTTGGCCTGTCCCGAGCCGGTCGAGGGATTCGGATTTCGAGCTTCGGATTTCGAATTTTCTCTTTCCTATCTTCCCCATTTTAACAGTTTAACACAGGTGGTCTTTTTTTAGCGACCCTGTCAAAAACCCGACTTTTTTTGTAAAAAAGTGTTCATTTTATGTCAAAAAGTGCTAAAAAATGCTCAATTCGTGTCAATTTTTGTCACTTTTTGCAAACCATAAAATTTGCTTTAACCCCTTTATTGACAAGGACTAATCGCAATTTAACACCAAAATCTTACCCATCCTGCCGAATAAGGACTTACGTAATTCTTCCAACTCAAAATTCTTTGTCGCTGCCCGCTTTTTACTGTTCGGCCTCGGTGCGGTGATGTTGAGAAGGAAACGCTAATAACCCTTTTTTATAGTGTAAGCAAACTCAGGTTTTCTCAGGTCTGAATGTTAAGTTTTGTTAAGTTTTCGCAAGTTTTGTGCCTTTATCCAGCAACCGGATATATAATCCTACTTTCGCTAATTTTTTTTTAAAAGTGTGTTTTTCGGCGGGAATTTAACGTTTGGTGCCTTCCCAACTCTTCAAATTTCATATCTTTGGAGACAAAACAAAGACAGGAATTTGTTGAAGAAAATTGATGTTCAACTGTTCATGAGAAAGGGAAGTTTTGTGAACATTTTCTGAGTTGACGACTAAAACAACAGTACTCTGTTACGCACCTAAAGGCCAAGCAGACTCCAGCTAGTTTTTTCCAAGTTCTATTTGTTATAAATGGCTGGCCCGAGATGCTCACTGTTTTAATAGCAATTGGAGCAACAAAGCACACATCTACGCAGCTTTAACTATCAAGAATTCTTTCAACCTTTCCTTGATCTACGTTCATTACGTACTGAATTTCACTGACTTCCGCTGCTTCATGTGTCAAGGCTGCTATATCGTCCCTGGCTATATATTCTATCGCAAACTTCCGGCTGCCCGCCATTAACTGTCGCAAGCCTTGGGCGAGACGTTCATAGTAGGTGTAAAGCCCCAAGGCACCGGTCGGGAGGCTTTCGAATTCCTTGTCTCCCAGTTCCTTGCGCAGTGTGCCTGCGGTTACGAAAATCTCGTCTTTAGAATTTCCGAATCTCTCAACGTACACCGGTATTTGCTGTTCTTCCATCGTGCGCCCTATCGTTTTACCTACCATAGCTGCTGCAATAGGACCTCTGGCCATTCCTATCAACTTCACAAAAGGAGAACCAATCGCAAGACCTTTGAAGATTTGATCTTCGAAGGTGAATCCGCCCGCCAGAGCCAATGTGGGAAGGTAATCACCCCTGTCAGCAAGGCGCTTGGCGTAATTATACAAAAGTGAGTGCAGATGAACAGGAGGAATTCCCCACTCGTTCATCATACGCCATGGACTCATGCCCGTACCTCCGCCAGCTCCATCCACAGTCAGCAGGTCAAGTTTATAGCGGGAAGCAAACATAATTGCCCTGGCGAGGTCTGCCGGCCGGTAAGCTCCCGTTTTGAGAAAGATATATTTGGCGCCTGCTTTTCGCAATTCCTCTACCCTTTGGGCAAATGATTCCTCAGTCACCATACCCACTCGCGAATGTCTTTCAAATTCCTTAAACGCTCCACGCTCAAAAGCCCTGATCACATCTGGGTCAGTCGGGTTCGGCAACACTATATAACCACGCTCGTATAACATTTGAGCCTTCTTAATATCTCCGACTTTTACTTCACCGCCGATATCTTTAGCACCTTGACCCCACTTAAGCTCCACGCACTCTACGCCGAGTTTCTCAATGGCATATTCCTGCACACCCAGTCGTGTATCCTCAACATTTGCCTGGACAATGATTGCACCGTAGCCGTCACGTTGATAATCTTTGTAGAGCTTGACACGGCGTTTAAGGTCAACAGTATCAACCACTCGACCGTTCTTGATAATCGCCTCAGTGTCCATTCCAACAACATTCTCACCAATAGTCAGCCCGGTTCCGGCCAAGGCAGAGCCAATGGCCAGGCCTTCCCAGTTGTTCTTTGCGATGTTTGTGGAACCAATTCCCGGAATATGCCAGGGATAACGATACTTTATCCCACTATCTTGCCCAAAGATGACTTCCAGATTTACTGCGGGGAAGATGGCTTTGTCGCTGTCGGGTTCAATGCCGTGTGCGCCCACAGCGGTGCCCATAATGTTGAAGTGTGAATAATCAACAGGATAAGTTTTCTCTGCCGCGGTAGTAACCATGCCGAATGGCTGCGGATAAATTACTTCATGGCCGCGGTAGGCGCTTTTGCCTATCTCGCACATACCAATGCAGCCATCTACACATGTAACACACATACCGGAGGCAGGTACAACTGAGCCTTCTGTCCTGTTTTTAGTTAAAGTTGCAGCCGAAGCGTTTACTTTTGAAAACGTAAGTGACATTTATTTGACTCCTTTATTGTTTTTAATTTGTTAATCTTTTTTTATCTCACAAGCTACACAAGGATCCATGTAGCACATCATATCATCAAATTGTTCTTTCTCGACACAGGGCGGTGTCAGATTTGCACAACCACCACAGATTGCCTTTTCAGGTTCGTTGTATGTGCATCTAAGCTGGCAGGCCGGACAAACATACATACAGCCGCCGCACAACCTGCACACTTCAGATTTGATATCAAACGGTGTACCGATTGTTCTCTTCTGGCCTCTGTTGCGAAAACCGATTGCTTTTGCCATCATTTGTTCTTCGCACATTCGCACACACAGACCACAAAGAATACAATCGTCATGTTCCTGCTTAAAACGCTGCTGGCGAATACCATGGGCTGAAGCGAGATCTTGGATTACTTTGGACTGAGGACAGGAAGCCAGGAGTAGTTCCAAAATCATCTTACGCGCCCTTAACACCCGCGACGATGCTGTACGTACCTTAAGCCCTTCCTCGGCTGGATAGGTGCATGAGGAAACCAATTTTGCGTTTGAATCCTCACCAATCTCTACCACGCAAAGCCGACAGGCGCCATAAGGAGAAAGCCCATCGATATGACAAAGTGTAGGAATTGGAAACCCAAGAAATTTTGCAGCTTCCAGCAGGGTGGTGCCTCTTTCGACTGAAACGTGTAGTCCATTTATAACAAGATTGACCATTATCATTCCTTCATAAAACTATACATCCACCGCCTCGAATTTGCATGTACTCCTGCATGCCCCGCATTTGATGCACTTGACGGTATCTATAGTATGCCTTTCCTTCTTGAGGCCTGTGATTGCACCCACCGGGCAGACTTTGACACAAGCCCGACACCCTGTGCAGTTTTCATTAATCAAGTAACTAATAAGTTCCCTACATACTCCGGCCGGACAATGTTTTTTTGCAACATGCTCGATGTATTCATCTCTAAAGTACCGAAGCGTGGAAAGGACAGGGTTCGATGCCGTCTGACCCAGACCACACATGCTGGTATCCTTTACAACAACCGCCAGTTCATCAAGAAGGTCCAGCTGTTCGAGTGTTCCCCTGCCTTTAGAGATATCATCAAGTATCTCATACATCCTCTGAATGCCCTTCCGGCAGGTAAAACATTTACCGCAGGATTCATCTTTCAGAAAATTCATAAAGTACTTTGCGATATCGACCATACAGGTGTTCTCGTCCATTACGATCATGCCGCCGGACCCCATAATCGAGCCGACTTTCGTCAGGCTGTCGTAGTCGATAGGAATATCGAACTTGTCTGCCGGGATACAGCCGCCGGACGGGCCTCCTGTCTGAACGGCCTTGATTCTGGCCTTGCCTGAAGGACCGCCGCCGATATCGTCGATTATTTCTTTAATCGAAATACCCATAGGCACCTCAACAAGACCGGTATTGCGGATTTTACCCACAAGGCTGAATATCTTTGTGCCACAGTTATTTTTTGTGCCGGTACTGGAAAAGGCATGAGCACCATCCTCGATAATGACAGGAATGTTGGCCCACGTCTCGACGTTGTTAATAGCGGTCGGCCTGCCTTTAATCCCTTTCTGTATGGGAAATGGCGGCCGCTGGCGAGGCTCCCCCATTTTCCCCTCAATCGAATGTATCATCGCCGTTTCTTCGCCGCATACAAAGGCTCCGGCACCCCTGACGATGGTAATATCGAAGCTGAAATCCGTGCCAAGGATATTCTTACCCAAAAGACCAGACTGCCGTGCCTGCTGAAGGGCGATATCAAAGTTTTTTATTGCCAGCGGATATTCATTACGAACATAAAGGATGCCTTCCGTGGCACCTGTTCCATAAGCACCAATTATCATCCCTTCAATAATACCGTGCGGATTGCCTTCAAGCACACTGCGGTCCATATAAGCACCCGGGTCACCTTCATCGGCATTGCACACAAGATACTTGCCACGGCCATTGGGCTGAGAAGCAAACATCTCCCATTTCAGACCTGTCGGGAAACCCGCACCTCCCCTGCCGCGAAGACCGGAGGCCTTGACCTCACTGACAATCCATTTTGGTTCAGCCTTTTCAAATACCCTGACAGTCGCTGAATAACCGCCATCGTCGATATAACTTTCGATACTTACCGGATCAATCCTTTCGTTACGTGAAAGAATGGTTCGAACCTGTTTACTGTAAAAAGGTAACTCGTCCTGCCTTGCCAACGGCCGGCCGGTATGCGGATCTTTTAAAAGCAATTCTTCAAGGACCTCCCTCCGAACTACGGCTTCAATAATACTTGGTATTTTGTACGGGTCCACCTTCGGATAAAAGGTATTTTCAGGCTCGATAAGCAGCGATGGTTCCATCTCGCAGAATCCATGACACCCTGTAACACGCATGGCAATTTTCCCAATCAGGTTTTTCCCGGCAAGTTCCTGTTCGATTATGTGTATAATTCTACCGGCACCGCTTGCCCGCCCACACGTACCCGCCGGAACAACAATAGTAGCTATAACCGAATCACGCTTCCCGAGACGCTTCTTACGAAACGTCTTGAACTGTTCGATAGATTCCATTTTATCCATAAACGCGTTTTTTCCACGATTTACTTGTCAGACGCTGCCGCCAAAGATTCATCATCCTGCAACATTTCTGTCCGAGCCTTCTCTAATATATGTTTGACCTTTGACGTATCAACTTTTGAGAAATAATGCCCGTCGACTGTAACGATAGGTCCAATGGCACAGGCTCCCAGGCAGTTGACCGTTTCCAGCGTAAATTCCCTGTCCGGCGTTGTCTGGCCCGCCTTGATTCCAAGCTGCCGCTCAAGTTCTTCGGCAATCATTGCACCTTTGCGCACATGGCAGGCGGTACCCAGGCATGCGCACACCAGATGTTTGCCCCGGGGTCTCATACTGAACGAACTGTAAAATGTGGCAACACCATATATATCAACCAGTGAACAGCCAGTTTCATCCGCCACTATTCTGAGAGATTCCTCCGGAAGGTAAGTGTATATAGACTGAATATCTCCGAGAATGGCCAGCAGCCTGCCGGGCCTGTTATTATGGATTTCCACTATCCGCCGGATATCTTTTGTATTAATGTCCTGTTGCAGACAGACATTCTCTTGGCCTGCTGGTGACTTGGTTTCTTGCTTCATTTTACTCGTACTCCTCACAGTGCCAGATGCCACCTTCTGGCTTTGGAAATACACAGGTCCTGCGCTTATTGCAATTGCTGCAGAGCCCAATGAATTTGCCTGAATCCTTGTCCTCAACATCAACAGAGATAGTTGGTAATGGCTTTTCTTTTTCGGCTATCTCTGCCGAGGGGCATGTATCAATTTCAAACTCTTCACAATATAAAGCAGGTTTTTGGCGGTCTTTTTGAAAAGTACAGCCTGCAGCATTCTTGCATGAAGAGCATAGGCTGCGATATTCCATATTGCGTTCTGACATAATTCGGATTATATCCCAACCATTGTTGAAGTTTGGTAGCGAATCATTCTTCATTGATCGTTCCTACCTTTCTTTTTTCTGCGACAGATTCCTCTTTTTTCAGTTCATCCAAATACGACTTCGGCCTACAAAGCTGCTTATAGCCTTCTATACAACTGAAAATGTTTCTCTGTAGCCAAAAAAACCGGCATTTTAATAAACAAAGCAATAATCGTGCCAGGTGTTAAATAACGGAAATAAACCATCATTGTGAAGTAGCTGTAGAACGGTCGCACCGAGAGAATTCGGCCAAAAGCGAACAAAATCGACGAATTTGGCAAGATTGCTTTTTTTAAAAGACTGTTTTAGTATGATTGCTGTCTTGTTGGAAAAATAACGGGTCAGCGGGGAAATTCAAGCCACTGGGTAAAAACTACCCAGTCCTGAAACTTCATGAAGTCCCTTCTAATTTTTAAGCCTTTCACGCAAAGTCTTGCGATCTATACCGAGTATTTCTGCGGCCCGGGTCTTGTTGCCCCCTACACTTGCAAGAACATTACTGATATATTCGCTTTCTACCTCGGCAAGAGTACGGGTGAACCCAGTTTTGCTAAGAGCTGAGAAGCGGCAGAGATCCGGTAAATCAGTCACATCTATTGAGTCTCCATCGGTCATCACAATAAGCCGTTGTATTACATTTTCAAGTTCTCTTACATTTCCTGGCCAGTTGTAGTTGCGAAGATTTCTTAATGCTTCATCGAGAAAATGGGGTGGGGTTTTACCAAGCTCAGCCGCAAACTTATTTACGAAATGATGTGCTAATAACAGGATGTCATCTCCCCTTTCCCGCAGTGGAGGCATATTAATCGTAACGACGTTGACACGATAAAACAGGTCTTCGCGGAAAAGAGTATTCTTTACCAAACTGTGCAAGTTTTTGTTGGTTGCAGCCAAAATCCTTACGTTTACTTTTCGCGATCGGCCGGAACCTACCATGCATACTTCTTTGTCCTGAAGCACACGGAGAAGTTTGACCTGCATAGACATACTCATATCGCTGATTTCGTCAAGAAAGATGGTTCCACCATCAGCAATATGAAAAAGACCCGCTCGGGATTCGGTTGCTCCGGTAAACGCACCCTTGACATGGCCGAAGAGTTCGCTTTCAAGCAAACCTTCAGGAATGCCTCCACAATTGACCGGCACAAATGGAGCCGAAGATCGCTGGCCACCATAGTGAATAGCCCTGGCTGCAAGCTCCTTGCCTGTTCCGCTCTCGCCGCTGATGAGCACCGTAGCCGAAGTGGATGCTACCTTACTTATCGCTATGAAAACTTTGCGCATCACTTCTGAGTTGCCGAGAAGACCTTTGTGTTTGGTAGCAATCTGGTGGTCGGCAGTGTCTGTAAACCTTCGCATTTTTGCTTTGTTTAGCACTCGCTGAATAGTAGATAAAAGCTCGGCATCAGTAAAAGGTTTGGGCAAAAATTCTTCAGCACCCGTCTTGATCGCCTCGACCGCCCCTTCAACTGACGGATAACCGGTAATCATCATTACTTCAGTATCTTTAAAGTTTTCCCTGACGTGTCGCACTAAATCCAAACCGCTGACCTTGGGCATTTTGAGGTCTGTAATTACCAAATCCAATTCGGTTCCATTAAGGATTTCAATTGCTTCAGGAACACCAAGTGCTGTAAAAACCTGATACCCCTCTGACATCAGATTTCGTTGGAGTACTTCCAAGGTGTTTACAGAGTCATCCACAACCAGAATGCGTTCTTTCTTGGACGATGATTGCATATTAGTTAGTTTCCTTTATGTCTTGGTGTTTCCTTGTGGGCAGCCGAATTTCAAAGCGTGTACCCCGACCGACTTTGCTTTCAACGTTAATCGAGCCACCGTGTGCAGTAACGATTCCGTGTACCACCGGCAGGCCAAGACCAGTCCCATGACCAACATCTTTTGTTGTAAAAAATGGAACAAATATTTTATCAAGAACCTCTTTGTTCATACCCGGCCCCGTATCTTCTACAACCAGGCAGACATTGTGGTCATAGAACTTTGTTTGGACCGTAATCCTGCCTGCTCCTGACATCGATTGCAAAGCATTGACAACCAGATTTACTAAAACCTGATTCAACTGTACCGAATCAGCAACAATTTCCGGCAGGTTTTGGCAAAGATTACAAATAAGTTCAACCCCTTCTTTGTCACATCGAGCGTTGAAGAAATAGAGCCCGTCTTTGACCACCTCATTAAGGTTGACCTGCCTTTTTTCGGGTGGCACCTGTCTGGCAAAAACCAACAACTTCTGGATAATCTCCCTGGCGTGTAGAGAAGCCTTCTCAATCTTTTCTATATCCTGCTTCGCCGCCACAGGCACTTCGGAGCATTTCTTTGCCAACTGGGCAAAGCCCAAGATATTACCAAGAGGTTCATTTAATTCATGAGCTACACCTGCAGCAAGCATCCCGATAGTAGCTAGTCTATCGGCATGCCTGAGCTGGTCATAAAGCTTCACTTTATCTTCTTCTGCCTGCTTGCGTTCTATAATAAGAGTTGTTTGTCTGGCAACCTCATTTAACAAACTTCGCTCTTCCTTAAGGAATGGACCTTCATCGAGTTCAGGTTTTTGCTCCACATAGGCAATTTCAATAAAACCTCTTGGTTTGCCATTAACGAAAACATCCACAGATTGTTTTTGACTGCTCGGGGGAAAGTCACCGGTTGTATAAGGAACACCGTCCAAAACAAGTCGAGCCAAGGTTACCTCCGGATACTGCCAAGCTGGAGGCAGAAGTTCAACAATACCCTGTATAATGTCTTCCAGCGATTTGTCTGGCTGCCTCGCAATCTGTGCGATACCATAGAGGCAGGTCAACTCTTTGATTCGCTCTCGCAATGCAACCTTATCAGATTGTGATTGTTGGTCATCTACCATCAGCATCCTAACATGTTAAGAAGAACTACAAAGCAAGATATCTTCCCTGAAGCTCTTAAGTTGGTCATTATACCTTGATTTTCGAAGGTCTGTCAAGATTTGCGCAGGGCATAAGCGTCAATTTATCATTATAGCCAGCTTCCAACAGGTAATTGATCTACTGCATAGCGCAAAACAGGATCAACATTCGTATACACCTTGTTTGTCAGTGTTGGCGAAGAATGTTCCAACAGCTTCTGTGTCACAGCAGTAGAAACACCATTCTGAGCAAGCAGTGCGCCAAAGGTCTTTCGAAGATCGTGGAATTTTAAATCAGATAGCCCAGCAACTTCACAAATCTTTTTCCATCGCTTGTGGCTAAAATTATTATTGAACAGTTTTACCTGTTCGGTACTCGATCCATTTACAAATTTTCTCAGCTCCGCCATCACCGGAATTGGCACCGGTCGTGACCCCATGCTTTTCCTGGTTTTCCTGCTCATCGTGGTGATATAATTATTTGCAAAGTCGATGTCATCAACTTTCAGTGCTTCAATATCACCGCGTCTAATACCCGTACCCAGAGCCAATAAAATTCTCATCTTTATGGATTGGTAAGGTTCGGCCGCTGTTAGCAATTTTCTTATCTGAATCTCGTTCAGTGATTTCACAGGCCTTTCATCTTCTTTCAATTCCTTGATTTTTACCGCACCGTTTAAATATCTATTTTCTCTGCACCAGTTGACAAATGTTTTCAGGTTACTGATGTCCTTGTTGAGCGTTGGACGTTTTACTTCGCTTTCTCTTTGGAGTATAAATTTGTCGATGACATTTTGGGTGATCTGTTTTGAACTGCATTGTCCTGCGAGCCGCTCAAAGTTTCTCAGGGATAGAGCAATTTCATAAAGTGTACCTTCGGTGACTCCCTGGACTTTTTTAGATTCCCGATATTCATCAACCCTCCGCGGCCAGTCGGCTACAACCATACCCGTGAATACGTCTGAATTCAACTGAGTATATTTGATGTGCTTGTAATGCTCAGCCAGTTCCTTGGTAGGCAGAGCCTTTGCTTTGCGATTGCTACTCTCGTACCAGCCAACCCACCAGCCATTGACATTTTTCCTTTTGTAAACCCAAACCTTTTTCATAATATTTATTCTATCGTAAATATAGGGGTGTGAATCAAGCGGGAAAAGGGGCAAAATCGTAAGCAAGTCAGTGCTAAAATGGAGACATCCCCCGCGATGGTCAAATCACACAAATTGTAAGAGTTTATATTATAAAGGGTTATAACGAGAACATGTTTTTTGAACTCGGATATATAATCTGGATGCTCAAAAAATCGTGGGACTCCAGAGGTTATTATCTCAATGTAGTACCTTTTCGCTGTCAGGAAGCCAAACTCCTACCCCCTCTTCCCTCTGCGAAGTAAATCGTTCAAAGGTATCCGTTCACAAGTTGCCATTCTCTGTTCAAGGACTTGCAGCTTCCTTGCCTTTCGTGTTGGCCTGCCTTTATATGTCCACCGTTTGACTGTGTTCCGAAGGTCTTCATGCTGACGTTCAGCTTTTAAGAGGTATCCTAATTGGCCAAATCGCCCTAAGCGGCATTCGTTACGGCTTTCATAGGACAGATTATAGCAATGTCTACAGCCGAAATACCTGCCGCTTGGTGCAAGATAAAGCGTCCCAACCCTTCTGCCGCAATAGACACCGTTTCTGTTCAGCGGGCAAATAAACCAGTATCGTTTGCCGTTAAAATTGCATTGTGTCGTTGTCAAAGCTATTTTGTAATCGTAGTCCGTTTTATTGCCGTCTTGGTCTGTGATTGTGTAGTTAAGTTTTACATACGGCTCATCCATCACGTCCACCAATATCCCTACGCTGCTCTTATGCTCTGACAATTTGCATGTCCAAGTCAGCGTAGCAGAGCAACAGCCTTGCAAATAACCAAACTCCTTCAGCTTACAGATGCTCAGCTTAGTACAATTTTCGACCGTGCTTTTACTATCCCAGTAATATCTACCCATTTTTTATTTCTCTTTTCTTTGCCGAAATCATTAGGGATTCTGCATACTTTTTTAACATTGATTAGTCCTTTGAAGCGGTTATATGTGCCGCAATCAAGGTTTTTATTGTTTTCTTAATATGTTCCGGCAGATTCGGCCAAGCGGTGATTATGGCGTTAAGTTCGGGGTCTTTTTGCAGGGTTTTGTCCAAGCCAGTGGACAAGACAGGATTTTGATTTTCTGTAAGTTCTGTATTATCAACCGCTTGCTGATTTTCTCTTGGAGGTTCGACTCCTCTCATCCGCATTGAGGCTAAAAAGGGGTTTCACCCCTGCCCGGCCACAGCAAACAAAGCCACTTGACCTAACGAAAATCGCCCAAACAGGCCGATAGTACATAGTGGTTTGTGATTAGCGGCTGTTAACTTCGAATCATAACCTGTGACCCTGTTCACAAAAAGTATAAGGAGATAAAATAATGGAATATTTAACGATACTGGCCCAGGCAGCGACGAATTCGGCTAATAATACACAATATGTCCCCATGGATTATTTCTGGAAACAGATAACAACACTATCCTGGCTACAGGCCGTTATCGCCGTCTCGTTCGGTGCTGTTTACCTTCTTTACGGCTGGCGAATTTTCAAAATACTCGTCGTAATCTGTTTTGCTCTTGTCGGCTTATTTGCCGGAATTAAATTCGGTTCTCAATATAATAATATGACCGTCTGGGGCGGTGTAATCGGCTTTTGTCTCCTGGCCGCTATTTCCGTTCCTTTGATGCGATGGGCAGTCAGCATTCTCGGCGCCATCGCAGGCGGAATCCTCACGGGCGGAATCTGGTACGCTGCTGAATTGCCGGAAAAATATATCCTCGCAGGAATCATCATAGGAGTCGTCGCGGGAGGAATGATTTCTTTTATTGTCTACAAAATTGCCGTGATGCTCTTTACAAGCTTCGGCGGAAGCATCCTGATTGTAACCGGCATGCTCTCACTGTTCTATCATTATGAGAACACTCTAAATCCGCCTACTACAAACACAAATGAAATGTTTTATTCCCACCACTGGTTCCTGCCGGCGTGCCTGCTGCTTCCAACGATTATCGGCATAATCGTACAAAATAAACTAATCAAGGGCTCAAAAGACTGGAGCGTCTGACCAGCTTGCCGCTGCCTGACATCCCGCAGGTTTACAACCATAGCACCAGGGCGACAGTAACTAATATCTTTTTCTAAATCTTGCAGCCGGAATGTTCAGCAGATTGCGATACTTGGCAACAGTACGCCTGGCTATATTCTTAATTCCGGTCTCCTCGAGCTTTTTAAGTATGCTGTCGTCGCTTAAAGGGCTGGCCTTATTCTCCTGGTCTATTATCTCCTGCAGCTTGGCACGTATCGCCTCCCAGCTGTGTCCATTGCCCGTGTCATCTTCCATCCCGCCGCTGAAAAACTTCCGCAGAGGCAATATGCCCCATGAGCACTGCATATATTTGCCTGCAACCGCCCTCGAAACCGTGGCTACATGCACCCCCACCTCCTGTGCCACCTTCGACATTGGAAGCGGCTTTAGATACAACTGCCCCTTATCGAAAAATTCCTTCTGATATTTGACCACCGCTTTCGCAACTTTCAGCAGTGTATTTTTCCTCTGCTCTATCGCCTCTATAATCCATCGCGCCGAGCGGATATTATTCTGTAAGAATTCCCGCGTCTTTTCGTTGACCTCGGTGTCTTTCGACATTTTCTCATAATATCTGTTTACCCGCAGACTCGGCAGGCCTGAATCGGCCAGCCGCACAGAATATTCATCAGACTCATCCGATAATTCCACTATCACATCCGTGGTAACAGGCCGATTGCGGTCCTGACCGATTTGCAGACCGGGAGAAGTATCAAATTTGCTTATACGTTCAATCGCTCGATTGATTTGCTCTATGCTGCAGTTCATCTTCTTTGCTATATCGGGCAGCCGATTTTCAAGAAGCGCATCCATCTGCTCGGAAACTAAGCGGCTTTCAAAACCCATATCCTCGCCGCTCTGTGCCATCTGGATAAGAAGACACTCCTTGATGTCCCTGGCACCAACGCCTGCCGGCTCGAGCTTCTGCACAAGAACCAATGCCGCCTTCAAATCATCCAGAGTAAACTCGGCCTTATCCTTGTTGTGCAGCTGTTCCAGCCGCACCGACAGATACCCCCTGTCGTCTATATAATCTATAATCATGGAGCCTGCTTTTTTTACCGCATCGTCGGCATCGACCAGTCCCCACTGTTCTGTCAGATATTCATTCAATGAATGAGACGGTGCAGCAGTATTTTTTATCGCCTCAAGTTTTTTATCCGTCTCATCGCTTCCTGTTCGCCTGCGGGAATATTCCGTCTGGTCCATATAATCCCTGTAGTCCTCGTCAATCCCTTCTATGTCCCCGGCTTTTTCCCGTTCCCTCTCACCTGCCGGCTCCTTCCCGACCGCCCCTTCTTCGCCCTGTTCATCTTCGGAAACCTCTTGCGTATTTTCCGGCTCCTCCATTTCCAGTACAGGGTTGCCGTTGAGTTCCTGCTCTATCCTTTCCTGAAGTGCTAAAATCGGCAGCTGGAGTATCTCCATCGACTGAATCATGTGCGGAGCAAGTTTCATCCTTTGCTCCAGCCGCATCTGTCCTCGCATCTCCAGCTTCATAAGATTACCTGAAAAACCCTTTAATACCTGCAACGAACCACGATACACAATTCACAAACCACGTCTTATTATACCACAAACCGTCGAAAATTTCCGGCAAATTTTAATGGATTTAAAATCCTGTGCTCCTTATTAGAAAAGGGGGAAAGGCGCCGATTTGCTGCTTAAATGGGAAACTATTCGAGGTTCTGTCTGCCCAATATGGCATCAGTCAGCATCTTTCCGCTTGCATATTCGATGGTACTGCCGGTCGGCAGTCCCCTCGCAAGACGAGTGATTTTCACGCCCAAAGGCCTCAGCAGCGAGCTTATATAAAGTGAAGTGCCGTCCCCTGCCATATTCGGATTGGTCGCCATTATCACTTCCTTTACATCGCCGCTGCGAACCCTTTCAACCAGTTTGTCGATAGTCAGGTCGCCGGGCTCAACTCCCTCAAGTGGAGCAACGTGACCGCCGAGAACATGATAAACCCATTTGCAGGCGCCGGTCTTTTCAAGACTTATGACATCTTTGGGCTGCTCGACAACACAAATCAAACCCTTATCCCGACGCGTATCCGAACAGATTTGACAAACAGGCCCTTCCGAAAGACCGTAACAGATTTCGCATCGTTTGATTTTGGTCTTTACATCACCTATCGCCTTTGCAAGTGCCATCGCCTCCGCCGGCTCTGCCTTTAGAATATAAAACGCCAGCCGCTCCGCCGTCCTGGGCCCAACACCAGGCAGCTTCCCAAATTCCTCTATCAGTTTGTCCAACGTTTCAGTATAAATACCGCTCATACGCACTTCTCATTCCCATCAAAACAGCAGTCCGGATTTCAATAACAAATCCCTACTGGCCGTCTTCAATTCCCGTAATCGTCGCATCCAGTTCCATCAAAACCGTTTTAACCGCAGGGTCGTTAATCAGCTCATTTTTCCTGACTCCGCCGGCCTTTGATTTCTCGGCAGCAGACTCCGCTTTCACCTGCTCGTTCGCAGCCGCATCGAATTTTAACTTCACAGAAATACCGCAGCAATTACCTATTATCGATTCCAATTGTTCCTTTTTGCCGTTACTTTCACACATCCTCTTTTTTGTTTCCCCGCCGGCGCCTAAGGTAATAGTCAAAACCCCACCTTCGAATCGCACCGGCTGAGCAGAAACCAATAACGCCCTTGTGCCGCTGCCGAGTTTGTCAGAAATGGCATCTAAAATGTTCTGCCATCTGCCCTTTATCCCCTCAATATCATTTAGCTGCGGCAAATCCGCACTTTTATCCGCTGTGATTTCAACCGCATCGTCCGGCTTATTGCTCGGCTTATTATGATAGCCTATCTGCTTTTTTTTTATTGTCTCCGCAGAGCCGCCCTTTAATTGCAAAAGAAGCTGGTCAACATTCAAAAACTGTTCGCTCATCGCAAATCTCAAAACCGATGCCTCCAGAAGTGCCCTTGCAGTGTCGCTGTTCCTGATTGTCCACCGCAGTTTTTCCAATGCGGTTATATTGTAAATAAGCCCTGCAATATCGAACTTCTCAACAAGCTCCCCTGCCTGTTTACGCTGCTGGGCAGTCAGCATCACAAGTTTTGTTTCCACACCAGCCGATTTGACCACCATCAAATCACGCATGTAATCAATCAGTGCGTCAACAATCTGCACCTCGCTTAAGCCGCCGTTAATCAAATCCTCTATCGCCTCAATCGCCCCCGCCGCATTGCCGCTGCCGATTTCGGAAACGAGTTTGTGAATTTTTTCGCTGTTAGGACAGCCCAGATACTCCTCGAGCAAACCGGCACCCAGCGGTTCCACGCCGGTACTTATCAGCCGATCCAGCAGACTCAGGCCGTCCCTCATCGACCCGTTTGCCATTTTCGACAACGCCAGAATCAGGTCATCCTCATACTTTATCTTTTCCTGTTTGAGTATGCTTTTTAACTGCTCATCTATTTTTGCGGGACTTATATTTACAAAATCAAACCTCTGGCACCTCGATTGAATTGTCGGTATGACTTTGTTTGACTCGGTCGTCGCAAAAATAAACTTAACATGGCTCGGCGGCTCTTCAAGTATCTTAAGAAGCGCATTAAATGCACCGGTGCTAAGCATGTGAACTTCGTCAATAATATAAATCTTAAACCTTGCACGTGCAGGCCGATATATTGCGTTCTCTCTCAGCTTGCGAACTTCATCAACACCGTTGTTCGATGCGCCGTCAATTTCAATAACGTCAATATCTTCGCCGGCATTTACCGCAACACAGCTTTCGCATTTGCAGCACGGTTCGACCGTGGGAGAGTCGAAGCCAAGGCAATTAAGGGCTTTTGCCAATATCCTTGCCATCGTAGTTTTGCCCACCCCCCGTGTACCGGTAAACAGGTATGCGTGTGCTACCCTGCCCATTTTTATGGCGTTCTTGAGCGTCCGGGCAATGGGCTCCTGCCCGATGACATCGTCGAACGTCTGCGAACGATATTTTCTTGCCAAAACAGTATAAGCCATATTGTTTATATTGATTAGTGATTATTGATTATTAACTATTAACAGCGATTTTCTCATTGCTGTCGGTTACACTTTTATTAAATTCAGAACTTCTGTCCCTAACAGTTTTTCGCGAAGCTATAAATATTGCTGTCAATTCTCTGCCCTCATTGAGCAAAGGTAAAACTTGGTTGGATTTGAGAAGTTTCTCTTCGATGATAAACTCCAGCCAGAAACAGGACTCATCGCATTCTTCCGCAACAATGCTCATCTTGAATGCAAAATCTGATTTTGACTGAGCTATACAGGCAGCCCTGTAATTGGCAGCAACGGATGTTGCGCATCTGATCAATTGAGACTGAATGTGCCTGCCTAACGGTGTTTTCGGCAAAGCAGTGCTTAATTTGATGCTTCGATGGGCAAAATCTTTAGTGCGTTTTTTAAGTTCTTCCTGGTTCATATTCTTCAACCCATTGCACTTTCGGCCTTGGCTGCCTTATTCAACCTTGGTATCACCTGCAAATAATCAATTATCAATCATCGATAATCAATATAAAATAAAAGGTGGCCGGGTTTGCCACGGCACAACAGAGCACACGCTTATGGCTGCTCGGTTCCCCGCCTGACCAGGTTCGCGGGCCTGTCTGCATGGGACCCGGCCGTATCATTAATTACTGATAATTGACCGTTTATTGCCTTCGAACACACCGCGAATATACCAAAAAATAGAAAAATTTCCATAGAAACATTTTGATTTGACAATTTTTATCCCAATAGCTAATTTATAAGTATTCAATAAACAATAATCCATTATCAATAATCAATGATAGAAGGGGTTTTGCGATGAAAGTCAAAATTGAAGATACATGCACCGCCTGTGGGTTGTGCGTGGAAACCTGCCCTGAAGTGTTCGAAATGGGGTCGGATATTGCACAGGTTGTCGATGAAGACGTCCCGCCGGAATTCGAAGACGCCGTTCAACAGGCCGCCGACGAATGTCCAGTTGAAGCCATCATCGTCGAATAATCATAAACCGCTGCCGAATTACTCTCAAAACAACTTCACTTTGAGAGTTCCCTGCTTCTTTCGCAGGCCTTTTCTATTGCGTTTGCCAATAGTATGCCGAGTTTACCGTCGGCTAAAACCTTCAAAGCCGCCTCTGTCGTCCCGCCGGGCGATGTTACTTTTTGCCTAAGAACAGCAGGGCTTTCCCCATTCTTATCCCCCTCAATCGCAAGCAAAGCCGCCCCCCTGGCTGTTTGTAACACCAATTCCTTTGCCGCATTCTCAGACAAGCCCAGCTTAACAGCCGCCTTTATCATCTCTTCCATCAAAAGAAAATAATATGCCGGCCCGCTGCCGCTGACCGCCGTTACCGCATCAATCAAATCCTCGCTATCAACAATAACTGTCTTACCCACCGCCGAGAAAATCGACTTTGCCTTGTCCAGCATCGATTTCCCTTTTTCGTTTGCAAATAACGCACTTGCCCCTTCACCAATCAGGGCAGGCGTATTCGGCATAACACGCACTATTGCAGCATCACCAAGTACACCCGCTATGGCAGCTATTCTTTTCCCTGCCGCTATGGATATAATGAGCGTCTTGGTGCGAACCGCATCCTTTATCTCCCCCAGCACAGCGGCCATAGTTTGTGGCTTGACACTCAAAACCAGCGTATCAACCTTACCCGCCAATGCCTTGTTGTCGCCGACCATTTGAATACCATATTCTTTCGAAAGGTATGCAAGCCGCTCCGGCTTTATGTCGCTGACGAAGATATTTCCCGACTTATAAACCTTTGCCTTTATTATGCCCTTTATCAGTGCCTGCGCCATATTTCCGCCGCCGATAAATCCTATTGTCTCCATAATAATCGTCCTTTTTACTACAACAGTGTAATCCCCGCTTCCTTACATTTCTTTATCATTTCTCTCGGCCAGACACTCGCATGAACCTCGCCAACATGCAGCTTTCTCAAAAAAAACATGCACAACCTCGATTGGCCGATACCTCCGCCGATACTCAGCGGAAACTCGTTATTCAGCAATCTCCTGTGCCATTCCTGTTCCTTCCTCTCCGGCACATTTCTTATTTCCAGTTGCCTCAGCAATGTATCCTTATCGACCCTGATGCCCATAGAGCTGATTTCAAACGCCCTCTTTAAAAGTGGATGCCACAGAAATATATCTCCGTTCAGCCCTTTTCTTCCCCTGCCGGTTGGCGTCGTCCAGTCGTCATAATCAGGCGCCCTGTTATCGTGCATTTTCCCATCTCCAAGAACTCCGCCTATCCCGATTACAAAAACAGCTCCATATTTCTTTGCAGCCTCATTTTCCCTTTCTCCGGGCTCAAGTGCTGGATACATCCTGACAAGGTCTTCGGTGTGCAAAAATGTGATTTTATCAGGCAGCATCGGCTCTATCTTCGGATATTTCCTGCTGACGGCTTTTTCAGTTTTCTTCATCACCTTATAAATCTTCCTCACAATCTTTTTCAAAAACGCAAGATTTCTTTCTTCTTCGCTTATTATCCTCTCCCAGTCCCACTGGTCAACATATACGGAATGAAGATTGTCAAGACACTCCTCGTCAGGCCGTATCGCATTCATATCGGTATACAGCCCTTCACCCTGCTTAAAGTCATAATCCGCCAGCACCATCCTTTTCCATTTAGCCAGCGAAAAAAGGCATTCCGCTTCACAGTCGTCGTCATCCTTTATCCTGAACGCCGCCTTCTTTTCCACCCCATTTAAATCATCGTTTACGCCGGAACCTTTTCTTACGAACAAAGGCGCGGAAACCCTTTGCAGGGATAATTCCCTGCTCAGGTTGACTTGAAAAAAATCCTTTATCATTTTTATCGCTCTCTCGGTTTCACGAAGCGTCAATTCCGATTTATACTCGCCATTTAGAATCAATTCCGGCATCTGCATTTACCTCCAGACTCTATATTTCATTTTGTTTTTCTACAAACTCCAAACTTCTACGAAGCCAGGCCTTTTGATGCCATACTAATACCAAAATCTCCCTCGAATTGCAATAATCCCGTATTTCCCCCGCAAGTCATTCCGAACGAATGTGCCTGTCACGAGTTTATCGAGGGAAGGAATCTGCATTGGTTAGCCCCGACCCCTGCGGTCGGGGGCATTCTCAGGTACAAACTGATAACATAGGTTACAGAATATGCTAAGTACATGGGTAACAGTTGGCAGATATAATGGGCTTCAAAAATGGGAGGCTCAATTATGCCATGGACTGAGACCTGTGTTATGGACGAACG
>Ga0315284_10001161_pt1 | contig 37266 bp, 47 predicted proteins | sample YL17G09_16_MG_FD_203696 | JGI IMG/M metagenome (GOLD analysis project Ga0315284, IMG submission 203696) | Sediment microbial communities from Yellowstone Lake, YNP, Wyoming, USA - YL17G09_16 | ecosystem: Environmental > Aquatic > Freshwater > Lake > Sediment | place: USA: Wyoming | collected...
GGTGGTCTCTGGGAGGAAAAGGGATCAGTCTTCTCTTTGCTTCTCCTTGGAGAACTGGGAGCAACATCAAGTGAGAGCACTCGCAAGGCTCTTGACTATCTCCGCGAACACTACCAGCTGCCGACCGGACGAATATCCTACCGACCTATTGACAGTCCACGACGCAAGGAGAGCACCTCCACGTGGATGTGGTGCATCACGGCAGTCATTCTCCGAGCAGCTCTCCTTCTGGGTCATGCTGACCACGCCCTAGTCCAAGCGGCCATCAGATTCTTCGAGGAGTCTCACGAAGACAAAGGGGGCTGGCACTGCTCCGTCTATTCCAGCGACCCTGTGAAGGTCCGTCCGCCCAACTGCTACATGGGCGGCATCAAGGCGCTGAGTGCATTTTCTCTCATCCCACGTAACAGATGGTCCAAGAGGCTCCGAGCAATCATCGATCAAGAAGTGGAAGCCTGCCTCGACAGTCGGGTCTGCTTCTACCGCATTGATCCCAAGGGGCAACCTGCTATCAAGCGCGCTTGGCTCAAGTTCGCCTTCCCTCGATACTGGCGAAGTGACGCGCTTGAAGCAACGGACGTTCTGACCGGTCTTGGTGTACGCGACAGGCGAATCCAAGATGCCGTTGACCTCATTCGGAGCAAGCAGCAGTCTGATGGACGCTGGCTCTTGGACTTCTCAGAAACCAAGCGGGCATGGGTGCAGCTTGATGAGGAAGGTGCACCTAGCAAATGGGTGACTTTGCGTGCGCTCCGTACTCTGCACAACGCATAGAGCAGAGATACAGGAAGCCACCCAGTTGATTGAACGTCCACTCCGGGGTGCAGCTGGGCATACAAGGTACCGGAGACCTCATGATTCAGAAAGGACATGAGCTGGGCACAACCGGACTCTACAGTCGCATTCGGCATCCAATGTACTTTAGCGCTCTCATAGAGCTCGTTGGTTTTGGATTTGTGTTCCGCAGCATCATCGTGATGCTACACGCTCTGGCGATATACTTCGCAGTCTTGCAACAGCGATGGATGAGAGAGGAAGAACTGCTGGAGGCGCAATTCGGAGAACAGTATGTGGAGTGCAAGCGACGCACCAAGAAGCTTGTTCCTTTCCTATGCTGAAGGAGAGCAGTGTTCCTACGGGGCAGTTACACGGAAGGCTCTTCCGTCCTTGTGGCATACTATCTGGACCACATGCCGCCCGGAGTAGATACAGCCAGGCACACCTCCTCCCGGGAGTACCCACTGGCCAGCCATGTAGAAATCCTTCAGCCCGGGCAGACTCCTCGGCACTTGAGCCACCATGGTCTGCGTGGTCATCATCCAGCCCATGGGGGACCCCTCGTGGTTCAGAGTGTATCGCCAAGTTGTGTGCGGTGTGGCAACGTCGGTCATTTCCACTTGGGGCCCAAGCCCAGGGTAGTGTTCCTCCAGTCTGCCCAAGACGTCTGCCGCGATTCGTTCCTTCTCTGCTTCGTACGCCGGCCGATTCCTGACAAGACTGTCCCAGTAGTCCCAGTCTGTTTCCAGCATGACTTGGATGACAGTCTTCCCCGGAGGAGCGAACTTGTCGCTGTAATTGAACACTCTCAGCGGCATGCAGCTAATCTCGCGAGAGCCCAGCCGCAGAGGCTGCTTCAGCAGGAACATATTCAGGGGTGGGTCGTCTTCGAATGTACGCTTCACTCCATAACTCATCATGACAGTTGGGGCGTATTGTTTCCAAGTCGAGTACCGCTTTTGGATGGCATCGTTCACGTAGCGCCCGCCCAGCATCTTGAAGATCGTACTGTGGCCATCTGCGGCAGACACAACGATGTCCGCCCTGTGTTCGGTCCCGTCTTCGAGCCGCACTCCAACAGCCTTGTCGTTCTCCACGAGGATTTCCTCGACCGTGGAGTCGTAGCTGGTTTCTCCTCCAAGCGCTTTGTACCTCTCCTCGATGGGCAAGACGAAACCGGGGCAGCCACCCTCAAGAAGTCCCAGCTGACCTGCCGCCACTGTCGCGATTATCATTATGATGAACCACACCGGTCCGTCAGGAGAGAAGAGATTCTCGAACATCACTCTCATGAACGGGTTGTGCATGGACCGCGCGTATTCGGCAGCAGACTTCGAGTATTTACCCACGAAGTACTTGAAGAAGCCACGCATTGCCCATACTTCACGCAATTCCCCCAACTTGCTCTTGAGCTCGGGTGGCAGCCCCATTCCCATGTCCAAAAGTAGCGGCGAGTCTTTCAGTCTGCGAGCCTCTCCGATGAACGCATCGACTGACTTTGCATCCTCAGGAGAGATCGCCTTTAGGTCACTAGCGAGCTTGTCCAAGTCCTGAGTGAAGTCCACCCTCAGACCGCTTGCCTCGTCAATGAAGCGCATGTATCTGTCCATCTCGACACAAGATCCCGTCTGCACAGCTCCCAGCTCGCGGTATACGTCGTATATTGCACTGCCCGGTCGGTGAGCTATCAAGAAGTGAATCCCACCGTCTATAAGATACTGTCCTCTTCTCCATGCGGCGGCGAGACCACCCGGCTTCGAGTGATGCTCAAAGATGTGGCTCTGATAGCCATTCATCTGGGCATAGCACCCGGCCGACAACCCCGCCAGTCCTGCGCCAATTATGATGATTGATTTCTCCTGCATAGCATAGTCCTCCTCATGACTTCTTGTTGAGGGACGCGATCAACTCGCCAATCAGCTTGCTCCACACCTTTGCCGCGCCGACCTGATAGGAGATGGCTCTTCTGAGCTCCGAGTCGGCCTTGGCACCACTTACAGACAGAGCCTGCAACTTGTCGACGAACTGCTGGTTGACAGCCACAAACCGTTCAAGCATCGTAGCGATGACCCCAGAAGATGACAGTGACCGATACCTGTAACCTGTCCTCCTTGACCCGGCCTTCTCGATCACCCCGTAGTCTTCTAGAACCTTCAACGCCCTGTTGACAGAGGTTATTGATGTTGGGTACTTTGACTCGGGAAAGAACTCACGTAGACGGTCTGATATCTTCCTCTGTGACCATTCCTCACGCTCTAGTAACAAGAGCCCCTCGATCCAGCCGCAGTAGCTCGGATAGCCGTAGCTCTCGTAGGTCTCGCCCATTGCTGTTAGAAACTGTTTTCGAAGTTCTACTGACATCTCTGACCCAGTCCACTGAACTGTACGAAGCGAATGAATATTAGAATTTCGGTATTCTGAAATTCTGACATCAATACGGGCATACCAGACAGAACGGGCCTAGGTTCCTTGGCAAGAAAAAACAGAGATCCCTCAGCTCGCGGAACAGGAGCCGAGGGATGACTTCCTTCTGAGCTTGGGCTCAGGAGGAGATTGAGATGATTGCGTACCAGCTGGTCGGAACTACTTCTCCTTCTTCCTCTTGAAGGGGTTTCCACCCTTGAATGGGTTCTTTGGAGAATGGATCTTGGTTCCTGACTCCTTCTCACCGTGCTTCTTCTCTTCCGGCTTCTTCTCAGCAGGCTTTGGTGGAGCCGCTGCAGGAGCTGGTTTCGGAGCTGGAGCTGGTGCAGGAGCCGGCTTTGGTGCTGGAGCCGCTGCTGGAGCTGGCTTCGCAGCCGGAACTGGCGCAGGAGCTGGCTTCGCAGCCGGAACTGGTGCAGGAGCTGGCTTCGCAGCCGGAACTGGCGCAGGAGCTGGCTTTGCAGCCGGAACTGGTGCAGGAGCTGGCTTTGCAGCCGGAACTGGTGCAGGAGCTGGCTTTGCAGCCGGAGCTGCTGGTTCCTTCTTCTTCTTGTCAGAAGCTGATTCTTTGTCGCTCACTTTATGAACCCCCACAAAGGAAAGGCCCTTTGAGGTTAAGAGGCTAGCTCTGGCTTGAGATACTTGCTATTTGAGGTTACTGCCAACCTAATCGCCAGACTGGGTCGATGGGTTCGACAATCCAAGTACCGTACAATGCTATCGCGGGACTGATTCTGCGAACTGAAGTCTCAGTTTGGGTCGGACGACCAGGACCTGTTCAAAGTGCCTGTCGTCCGTCCTCAGAGTGAGGTTTCTGTTGATGGCGATAGCAGCTTGAACAATGTCAGTTGCAGGTACGGGCGTCCCTGCCTTCATGAGCTTTACCGAGATTCCGTATGCTTCATCATAGTCTTTCGTTCCAGGAACAATCACTCTGAGACCCTTTAGATCTGCCGCCTTGGGAAACTCGATCAAGTTGAGTGTCGTCGTGAATCCTGATACTCTGCCCACTCCTTCTCGAACTAGCTTGATCAAGACGTTCGTGTCGTAGAGTGTCGTTTCCATTCCATCTTCCTCATGTTCTCGGAGTATGTCAAGGCCTCGTCCAGAGGGAATTCGCTGACATCCACACCCTCCTTTGTCGCCAACTCACTGAAATGAGACATTTCCAGTTCCTCGCCTGTGGACAGTCGCTCCAGATAATCGATGATTGCCCTGCGTACAACCTCGCTCCATTTGACTTCGGGGTATTTCCTCATTCTGTCCTTGATATCGTCGGGGATTGACAATGTCATATTGGCCATGTAGTATGTTATGTGGTTCTACGTATTTAAGTGTACGCACAGGACTAGCGTGTTCGCGAGTCTGAACGATGAAACCAACAATAGCATGGCCAGCCTGCGACTAGTGGATTCCGCGGCACAATTCCAGTTCAGAATACGATGCACACTATGGGGTGCTGCTGAGGGCACTTCCACGGGTGACCGTGCCGTACAAAGAGAACAGAAAAAAAGGGTGAAAGGGAGTAGTCCATTGAAAGAGTGAAGCCGACGCTCGCGTTGCCATCATGCTGTGGTGGCGTATCACCACCACTACACGGATAGGCCGCAAGAGCCACTTTGAAATCGAAGTGATTCCGGGCTGCAGAGGTGCGAAGCACAAATGTCGATATGACCCGCTGAAGAGATGCGCGCTTCATCCCGGCAATCTCAAAAGCCTAGATGCAATCTGAAGTCGCTATTGATGTGATATGCCTTGACAATTGACGCTCCTGCACTCCGCCGCAAGTATGAGGGCCCTCACCACCTGATCACAACCTCCGACAATCAGACGCTCTTCCTGAGGAAGTGGGAGCCTTCCGCTCAGACCCACAAGGACTCAGCTGTTCTGATCTTTCATGGCATTACGGCACACAGCGGACCCTACACAATGCTTGCTGAGCCTCTTACCCGGCGCGGATTTACGGTGTACGGTTTGGATCTCAGAGGGCACGGTCTCTCAGACGGAAAGAGAGGGGACTATCCCAGTAAGGAGCGGTTCGTCAAGGACCTGTGCGAAACCATCGCGTTCGTCAAGGCGCGTCATCCGAAAGTGATCATCCTCGGTCATAGCCTTGGAGTCCTGTCAAGTGTGGTTGCCCTGAACAACTGTCTGGAGAACATCGATGGTGCGGTTCTCCTAAGCGGCGCACGAACAGTAAGACCGGGCGCATATCCCCGATTGTCGTCGGTACAGAAGCTGAAGATAGTATTCAGTTCTCTCGTGAGTCCAGGTAAACCGGTCATCAGGTACGAGAGAGATGGGATGGTAGGGCGCAACGACCCGCTGTTCAATTTCAGATACACACTCCGCTTCATGAGAATCGTAGCTCTTGGACAAATGACATTCCCGAAGAGCATGAGCATTCCTGTGTTTGTGGGCGTTGGCGACAGTGATGAGTTGTTCTCTATCGAAGCCTGCAGGGAGTTGTATGAGGAGGTGCCCTCCGAGGTCAAGGAGTTCCATGTTGCAGTTGGCGGCAAGCATGCAGAATATCCGCAAGGGAGCTGGAACCCGCTCGCGGAATCGCTTGAGAAGCATTTCAGCTAGTGTGGCGAAGGCGCGACTCCTCCCATCGGGACGCACTCCATCAACGGGTATCGACTGAGCCAGCAAGAACAATCCCTGAAGGGGCGACTAGCGTCAAATCGAAACTAGGAACACCCACCGGTCCCAAAGCGAGCGGGTGTTTGCTGTAGCGACTCCGACTAGCTTACCATCGTCCTCGAATGTTGCCGTCGTCAAGGGGGCAAAGTCATAGACGGTCACGAAGCCGCCAACATCAATCGTTACGTCGTATGCCGTCCAGCCTGAAATCTCGATGTTGAAGTGAGCCCTGTCTGGCTGATCCGTGAGAATCACAGTCGTACCGTTCCAGACGTAGAGCCCAGTGTAGTGCCAGTAGAGGAATGTGAAATTGGCGCCGCCGAACTCGACCGTGTATGTGCTGTTGTCGTTGTCGTCGTATGCCTGACTGACGTAGCAGAATCGACCGCAGTCAGCAACCCATTGAGGACCCCCTAGGCGAGGCCAAGCTATGAAGATGACCGCCAATGTGACAGTGACAGCCAATGCGACAGCCAGCACCTTATGCCACAGAGTTCTCATGTATGCCAAGCTCTCGTACTCGGCATTTCATCATATCAATGTTCGTACACATGAGTGGCACAGATGCCGTTGTGACGAGAGATGCACGTCAATCCTTTAATCTCAGCGAAGTGCGGACGGAAACCACGACAGAAACGGGCAAGCGACAAACCCTAACCGTCACGTGTTGCAGACACCGGTCCCAGAAAAACAGTAGGGACCTGGCGCAAGCCAGGTCCTATTCCTTACTTCTTGAACTTCTTGACATAGACGACTGCCGCTATCACGATCGTCGCAGCGCCTATCGCAATCGGAACTGCATAAACCAACAGACCAGCGAGGAAGTCGGGCTGCTGCGCAACGAGCCTCGGAAGGCTAGTGTGGACACTGACATTGAATGGTTCTATCTTCACATACAGGGACCCATTGACGGCCAGGCCTCTGCCAATATTGAGGATCAGTGTCATCGAGTCACTGATTGAGCCGAATTGGAACGATAGCTCTGTTCCTATGCTCCCAACAAGCTCATCGTTGAGATCATTCCACGGAGTCCTGTGTGTTCTGCTTTGCCAGTTCTGCAGAAGTATCGCCGTGAAAGTATTGACATCTTCAGCTATGATAGTGACATTGAACCATACACCCTTTGGAACGCTCAGTCCAACCTGATAGTACTCCGTTGCCTCCCCAGGAAGTGATAGTGTGAAGTTGTGCGCTACTGCAGCCGTACCAACCTCAAGACTGACTGAACCGTTGAAGTAGTCATTGGTGAAATCCACAGATTCTATGCCATATTGGACTGGATAGTTGGTGTAGTCGTTGGTCGCGGTTTCGGTGTTGTTCGACACCTTATAGGTGCATACTGCGACAAGGCAGTAGTCCTCGGTCAATATGTTCGTAGTCAGAAAGCTCGTGTAGTTGTCGTAGGTTGGATGTGGAAGCCAGTGGCTGCCATCCCAACGATTGGCGAGTATCGGGTTCTCAGTATGTACGCTGACCATGTACCGATCGTAGAACGTCATGTGCGTCCTTACTGTTATGTTGTCTTGATTAAGCAGTTTGAAGGTAGCGTTGTAGTAAGTCATCGTGTTTGAGTCAACGCGGAAACCACCCACTCTGGAGATCTCAGCGGTGGGCCCTTCGTACACCGGTCCAATACTGAATTCGAACTGCTCAGAGGTGTCAGCCTCTGTTGTGACCTGGAAGACATAGTGCCCCGCAGGGAGATAGTAGAACTGGGAAGACTGGAGTGTGGTCTGCCATTGAAAGTCTTGGGCAATATACATATCATTGCCATAGACTGCCCAAGCTGTCCAATCGTAGTCCACAGCCGATGCACTGGAGTTCAGCTTCATGAAAGAGTCTTCAGCCAGGTTGAGACTGTAAGCGCTTCTCACCGCATAGCTCTGATAATTCGTCACTAGGAACTCTTGGTTCACTGGCAGGTCTTGAGCTACGTTGCTTTCGTGGAACAGTGTGTACTGGACATTGTCAGCCCCAAGCACAGTAACATAGTATGCTTCTCCGTTAGAGGACCGGTAGTAGATAATGTTCCCTTGCGGCGAGTTAACCACATCAAGATACCTCTGGCCGTAGTCAAGCAAAGGCATGAACGCATCGCTGGAGATCTCTAGCCTCACCTGTATAGGTGGTTCAACGGGCACGCTCACACCCGGATAGTTGAAAGAGTACGAAATCAGAGCTACTTCGTCTGAGTAGAACTTGTATGTGTGTGCTGTTGGAGCTTTCTTAGTATCAACTACGCTTCCGGAGTCGCTTGTGACTACAAACTCGCCGTCCTCCAGAACGTCCTGCACCAGTTCGCCAAATGCCACTTGTCTAGGTGCCACTGCCTGTGCCAATAAGTCGAAGATGAACAAGCCCTGAGAGGCCGCTTCAGAAAAGATCATGACAATGTAGGTACCGGGTCCTGCTGGTCTGAATGGGAGTACAATACTAGCATTCTCCGTTCCTTCAATGCTGCCCATCAACCTGCCCTCGGGGTCAAGGACCGTAACATCCCAGGTTGTCGAATAGACTTGTCTAGAGGATATGCTGAGATGAACGAACTCCTCGGCGGCAATCCCGAGTACTCCGTAGTACCAGAAACTAGGTTCAAGGACCACAGTTGAAACCTGTCCCACCTTCAGCTGGAATGACGAACGCGTAAGTGTCGTGTTCAAGACGGCCGGTCCGCCGTCCGCCGCAACAGCAGTGGTGAAGCAGGGCAGTATCGACGTATTAGCGAAGGCAGTACCTGCCCAGACATTGAACGAGCTCCAAGAGAATGGCACATCATCAGGTCCTGAGTACGCCGCGTCGTAGTAAGTCCAGCCGCCACCGTCGAACGCGTATCTCCTCATATGAAGATCCTGATCAACATGCAGCATCGACGTGGTTATCCCCGACAGCAGATCAGGCTCGGAATACACGTACGTGTGATTATTGGCATTCGGAGCATAAGAACGTTCGAACTGCTCTTCAGTGATCACAGCCTGTGCTGCAGCAGCAGGGCACATGACAGAGCTCAACAGGAAGACAGTCATGATTCCTACTCCCAGCATCAACTCCTTGTTGTGCTTCAAACCGCTTGAGACCTCGGCTGTGGATATGCAGAGGGACAGTTATGAATGAATGCTGTCTGGAATGTACACGGAAAAGTGGGTTGCCAACTGCTGCCGAGAAGCTTGATACATCCCGGTTGGATATCATAAGGGATAGTACTGGATCTGCAGTCACCCGACTGCAGTTGGCTGTACAAAGGAGAAATTGTCAACGACAGACAGCCGCTAGTATTGTCTGCAATCTCTCGCAGTTTCGAACATTGCCACTATGTTCTCAGCTGGCACCTCTGCGGTTATGTTATGCACATTCGACGCGACGTATCCACCACCGGGCTTGAGGCACTTCATATTGTGTTGTGCCTCCTCACGAACTTTCTGGGGAGTGCCGAATGGCAGAGTACTCTGAGTATCACACAGGCCTCCCCAAAACGTAATCATCGCCCCAAACCGCTTCTTCAGACTGCACGGCTCCATGTCAAACGCTCCTACCTGGACTGGATTAACCGCATCGTACCCGATCTCCGCGAAGTGCGGGATGAACAGAGGTATCGACCCACAGCAGTGGTAGTTGATCTTGACATTCGCGAGAGAGTGCACTCTCATTGCGAACCGTTTCTCGATCGGCTTGATGAATGGCTCATAGATCGTCTTCGGGTTCATGATGGGACCACCTTGCTGTGCAAGGTCGCCGTTGTTCGCCACTATCTCAACGTAGTGCTCGTTTCCGAACTTGACCTCACTAAGGAACGCCGTCGCATAGTCGGTCCAGTACTTCTCCAGCTCTTCCATGGTGGCGACTATCAACTCAGGGTTCTTCTGTAGATGTCTCAGGGCTTTGGCAAACCCGAACAGAAATGTCGTGTACTCATAGATGCAACCAAGCGGTGGAGTGGCAATGGCATAGTCGGTGGTCTTCCTGAGTCGCTTGGCTTCCTCTCTCAGCCCCTTCAGCCGTTTCTTGTCAGTGCCATCAGGCCAGTCGTACTCTCTGATCTCCTGCGCCGTCTTCATCTCACTCAGGGGATGGATTACAGGGTCATAGTAGAGGATATCCTCGATCTTCTTCTCCGCACTGTCGCCCCAGAACACTCCGAACTGGTCATACACACCCTGATACTTGCCCTCCACCTGCGGGACGAAGTTCTCAGGCACAATACTGGACAGTGGCCGCAACCATCGAACGTCTATCTCGAACCGCTTCAACAGCTCCTCGCACGGTCTTACCGCTTGTTCCAAGAAGTCACAATAGCATATCTCCTTGTCCTCGACGTCAAGGTACTGAAGGAGTCGTTTGTAGGCTATGATGTGTATGCCCGACTGGTTTCCACCGAAATCAAGTGGGACCATGTCAGGGGTCTGATGATTCAATGCCGCGAGTACCCTTTGGCGTGAGTTCATGTCAGTATCCTCCCATTCTCTCGACTATAGTCTTGGCGATTCCCAGGTTGCGCGCGGCAAGGTCCAATGGTTCCCAAGGCCATTCACATCCCGCGGAGAACATGTACTTTCCACCCGGCTTGCCGGCCTCAATTGTGCGCGTGACCTCGTCAATGACCCTCGTTGGCGTATACATGCGGTCTCCAAGCATCGCCGTGTTCGTGTTTCCTCTAATACATACCCTGTCGCCAATCTTCTTCTTAGCGGTGGCCATATCAACTTGATAGTCAATGTCCAGAATGGAAGTCCCAGAGTCAGGAACGAGCTCCAGCATGCTTCGTCCATCTTTGTCGACCACTGAGCTATCTCCGCAGACGTGGTAAAGCACAGGCACTTGCCTGGCGATGTCCTTCAGCAGATTCTGTGTGGATTCGAGGCATGCCTCTTTGTAGCGTTTGGGACCTATCTGAGAGACCGCCGAGTCTCCTGCTCCGATGATGTCCGCACCTGCTTCAATCTGCATCTTGGCAAACTCCAGCTGGACAGGAAGGACTCGTTTGATGAAGCCCTTGATCATCTCGTTCCACTTGGGATCACGTCCGAGCTTAAGCACTTCCATGAGACCAAACAGGCAGCATATCTCTGCGAACGGGGCTTCTATCCATCCCACGACGCATTGTTCGCTCCCCGCTTTCTCCTTCAGAAGCCGCACGGCCTCAACTCGGTTCTGGATTCGAGGAGAGGAGTGTAGGTCAGGTCTCTCGACCGACTCAAAACCAGCCAGACTCAGATGAGTCTTGGCCATAGGCGTGTGACCAGAGAAGTCAATCTCAACGCCCCACGCACTGGCCTCTCTATAGGCGTCCGTTGATACATTGACATGATCAATGCCGAACGTCCTTGCACACTTCGTCTGAGCCTCCGCAAGGACCCTGGCGTCCTGACAGTAAACGCCGCTGTAGTCAATGCCGTCAATCGCCGCCGCGAGGTGCATGATGAACGGATTGAATGGAACTCTCTCCGCAGTGCCTTTGATTGCTGACAGGGTCAGGTCCAGTGGTCTCATTCTCAATCGACATCTCTTGAAACACTGCTACCTCATGCTATCTCAGAACTTGAGTGACCACGTGAGCGGCTTGTCTGGCGCGCTCGCTCCAGTAAAAACAACCTTGTCGCCTTCGGCAGTCATCTTCTGATCCTTTCCGTTAACGGTCAAGACACTGACTCGGTTCCGCTCCCTTTCGCCAAGCTTCACTGTGATTCTCCAAGTCCCTGCGGTCATTGGCGAATACCTACCTCGGTACCCTTGCTTCGATTTCTCCAGCTCGAGCAGAGGAGACGAGAACTTGTATTCGTCCTTTGGCAGGGATGGAGCGAGGTCGACCCCCTGCTCGGTAAACTCTATGCCCATCAGCTTGGCAACGCTATAAAGGGGCCATGCATGCGGATGCATGTTCATCACTGGGAAGTCTGTCCATTTCACCTCGAATATCTTGCCGATGTCGGTGTTCTTGGCCTTCGCTTCTACGCCTTCATGAGAGGTCTCGTCTTGGGTATCGTAGATGGTCTGTCCAGGACGGGCAGAGAGCTCTGAGTTGTAAGTGTCGGGACCGCTCCAGATGCCATACCAGATGTCTGGGTATGCCTCAGCATGCGTAGCAAGCGTGTTCTTCTTCCATTCGTCCCATGCCATCTTACCATCCGCGAGTGAGAGAGCCCACACGAGGGTACCGTTTATCGAGGGCCATATCCCTGCATTCGTTCCCACTCCTGTAGGGCCGACCATCTTTTCGTCTGCTCTCCCAAGGATCATAGCTCCAATCTTTGATGGTTGCCTTGCTTCCCTGTCGATTGACTGGACCAGAACGCGTCTTTGCTCGGAGTCCGCTGAACCTCCAATGATAGCCCATGGCTGCGGCTCCAACCAGAGATTGTCCTCTCCGACCCATCCGATATCCTCGCTGAGCCATGCCCGCTTGAACCACTTGCCCGTCCATTGGGCCTGGACTGCCGCGCGTTGAATCGCAACATGTTTCAGGACATGCTCTGCCAGACTCTTTTCACCTGCATAGTTCAGCAACCTTGAGTAGATGCTGAAAGCATAGGTGGCCATTGCTGCATTGAGAACGCTCTCACCAACCTCCTCGACCTTCGGACGCAGTTCCTTCGGAACGTACCCCACGACCATCATGTCATTCCAGTCACCCGTCGCCAGTCTTTGAATGCCGTGCTTCCCTACTCCTGTCGATTCGACCAGTTGGTTATAGCAGGCGGACAGGAGATCTCGGACACGCACAGTCGTCGCCTTTGGACCGTACACTGGATAGGTGGGGACGCCCTCATTCAGGAATGCCAAGTCCCTCGTGGCAAGCACGTACTCGCTCGCGAGCCATAGGAGCCACATCTCAAGATCACTTGGATGGAAGGGCGAGGGCATGTACATCCCGCAGCCGGCAATGCCGTACGGTATCTTACCGTCCGGGGTCATCGACTTGAGTGTGTACCTGAGGACTTCCTTCACTATGGAGGGGTCAGAATAGACGAAAGGCAGAGCGTGCTGCAGTGGGTCACGCGCCGCACCCTGAAAGCCAATCAGGTACTGGTACACGTGCCCTTGCGAAAGGATGTGCTCTTTGAAGAAGCTGTCATAAGTAAGGTTGCTTCTAAGGTAGTAGTTATGCCAAGTGAGTTCGCGATCGACCCACTTCTCATCACCCACGTCTAGCTGGATGCGATTCTTCTTCCACTGTTCACATGTTCGGCCCAGCAACTGAGGCAGGTCCTTCTGGTACTTCGATATGAGAAACTCAAGAGTGAAGCCGTCAGGCAGATAGCCATAAGCGAAGTACATTGACAAGCTTTCGCCCGGTTTCAGATGCGCCCGCCGCTCAAGGAAGAGTCCCGTCTCTTGACCATTTGCCTCAACGTTCTGAGATAGAGGTCCCCGTAAGCCGTCAGGTGAGGTCACCCCGCCTTCACCAAAGAAACCTGCCGCATCAGTACACAAGCCATCACACGGCGCATCCAGAGATGCAACAAAGACGTCCGGAGGGGAGAGGTCTTCAAGTACTGCCTCTCTCACGGGGGATCTGACTGGTCCTCCAGTCAAGTCTTTTCCCACGAAATTCAGCATAAAGTTGAGAAAGCCCCATCCTATCCTGTCAGGCATGGCATGACCCATGAACTGCTTTTTGACTTCAAGTCCTCTTCCGCCACTCAGGACGCTGATGTGGTCCGCAAACCGTTTCGCGAGTCTTCTACGGTAGACGTTCGGATGCTTCTTTGATGCGACTGCCCGCATGAATGCCTTGTACGAGAACTGATAGAGCTGACAACCCCAATACTCGATCCATCTCAGGTCGGCAGGCTCGTTGCGCTTGTTATCTATCGTGACTTTCGAGATCAGAATAGGGTCATCACCATAAGGAGCAAAGACAGTCTGGTCCACTACCAGCCCATCTCCCTTGACGGTCTTTCTGTAGTATCCTGCTCCAAAGACTCTGTCAAAGAATTCGGCCTTCCCGGAGAAGTAGGTGCTGAGCACAGTGTCGCCATCTGTCAAGTAACCAAACCCGCCGCCGTATTGATGAATTGCGGGGTCGTAGTCATTCAGGAACTTCGGACTCCCCTCATCCTGCCGCACCTGAACATGTCCGTAGTTCGAGGCAACGCCGACAAGTCTGTCATTCCCTACCTGATGCAAGTGCTCTGTCGGGGAGCGCCATAGCTCATTCGTGGGCGTATGTGCCTTAGGGTCCGTGACTTGGTTGCAGGTATAGCGATAGGCAGGCAGGCCGAATTCGTCTGTGATCCACTCGCCGAAATGACCTGATCCAAATGGCTTGCGTGACACGGGTACCATCATCCTCTGTCGCTGGCGAGTCCAAAGGTGGTCATTAACCTTCTGTGAAACAAAGCATATTACTTCGTTCTGCAGACGGCGAGAAGTAACGACGATTGCAGGAGCTGGCGCATTATTACTCTCGAAGACATAACAAAGATGATTGTCGAGTTGGACGTTGACAACATAGCCAAGGCAGTGCAGCAGAAGCTGGAGAAACGGGTAGAGCCCAATGACATCTTGAAGGCTCTCACGGCAGGCATGGATGAAGTCGGACGCAGGTATGAACAGAAGGAATACTTCCTCACTGAGCTTGTCTTAGCAGGCGAAACCATGAAAGAGGCATTTGATGTTCTCAAGCCGCGCCTGACTAGCAAGGAGAGAGGCAAGAGAAGGCCAGTTGTTGTCGCGACAGTGAAGGGGGACAACCACGACATTGGTAAGAACATCCTGATCACAATGCTAGTTTCCGCAGGGTTTGAGGTCATTGACCTCGGAGTGGATTGTCCAAAAGAGAAGATCGTTGAAGCCGTGAGGAAGCATGATGCGAAGGTTCTCGCACTGAGCTGCTTGCTGACAATGACAATGAGAGAGATCTCTGTGGTCAGTGAGGCTCTCAAAGACGCGGGTCTCCGCGATAAGGTGAAGGTGATTGTCGGAGGAGCGCCACTGAATATGGAGCTCGCAAAAGAAATGGGCGCGGACGATCATAGCGCTGACGCCATCGACGGAGTGAGGCACATCAAGGCTCTACTGGGGGTCTAAACTAGATGGACGCACCAACACGAGTGATGAAGGCCTTAGACCACGAAGAGCCCGACCGCGTACCTGCATTCGAGAGCGCGTTCACGAACAATGCAATCATGGAACACTATGGCATCGCGGCTGCTGGCCTGAGCTCCGGGATAGATGCTCTCAAGCACCTCCCTTTCAAGACGAGAATAGCCAACTATGCCATGAGCAATCGTGCGTGGCTAGCGAAGGGCATGGTGAACTCTTACGAATTCCTGCGTCGTGTTAAGATTGACATTGGCCTGAGCTTCGTCACGCATCAGCAGCGCAAGATCATCAAGGGCGGTATGATAGACGAATTCGGGCGTTTGATGAAGTTCGAGAAATATGAGGGAGATGGCACACTCATCCTTGGATACCATGGAGGCCATCTTCACAGTTTCGAGGACTACGAGAAGTGGGAACGTCCGGACCCGAACGAGCCAAAGAGGTTGGCTGCATTTCTCGCTGGCAAAGACGTTCAGAAGCAGATGAACAACGAGATACTCTCAGTCCCTGCCATCGGTGGAATGATGGAACCAAGCTGGGAAGCATTCGGTCTTGAAACATTCTCTCGAATACTCGGACACCCGAAGCAAGCCAAGAAGGTCTTTGATGACAATGGCAAGCTGGCGGTAGAGCTCGTGAAGATTCTCGCAGACCATGGGGCGGAACTCATCCTGATATGGGATGACTATGGCTTCAAGAACGGCCTGTTCATGAGCCCTCAAAACTACAGAACGTATGTGTTCCCATGGTTGAAACAGATATGCGACGAAGCTCACAAGCGGAACTCCAGAATACTCCTGCACTCGGATGGAGACCTCATGTTGATCTTTGAAGACATCATGAAGTGCGGCGTGGATGCGCTCAATCCTATCGAACCCACGACTGCCAACCCAGACTATGACATCTTCAAGCTAGCAGAGAAGCACAAGGATAAGATCACCTTCGTGGGAAACATCGGCCCGGTGATGCTCGCAGTCGGGGCAGTCTCTGAGATTGAGGAATACAGCAAGCGGCTGATTAGAGAACTCGCACCCGGTGGCGGCTACATCTTTAGCAGCGGCCATAGCATCAATCCGGCCATCACGGTAGACAGATGGGAGGCTGTGATGAGAGTGCGAGAGAAGTATGGTTCATATCCAATACAGATTCCCGACTAGTCGGTCGTTCTGCAGAATGCCGGGATAGATCTTGGAGCACCCTTTGTGATTTTGCGTGCGAACAGCACTCCTTATCCCTTCCCACAGGTTCTTCTATCATAGTATCTATATCGATTCAGGTTGAAGGCTGGATTATGAAGAAGATGGGCGATCTGTACGAATGTCAGGAATGTCATCTACTCTACCATGATGAACACTGGGCAAAGAAGTGTGAGGAGTGGTGTATCAAGCACAAATCATGCAATCTTGAGATCACAAAGCACGCGACCAAGCATTCCAAGATGTCACTATCCTAACAAACCAGCTTCATCTGTCCAGATGGAGGCTCGAAGCAGAGTCTGACGGGCTCGGGTAATCATGGAGCTTTCCGTGGCTGTTCACTGTTGAGCACTGTTTCGCTCCATAGCAGCTCAAGCGGTTGGGAAGTTGTCAACACTAACCTAGGCAAGGCCAACTCCCTGTCCAGCCATCGCCCCCTGTATCGGTAGGTGACATGTCACGGTCGGCAAGATGGAGTCCTTTCCTGCGCTTGGACTGGGCTGGTCAAGCGGATGGGTGCTACTGAGTCTGATATGGCTAGCAGAAGGCATCGCGTTTCTCACATTTCCTGAAGATGCAGTGGAGAGGTTTCGCTCCCACTCGATCACTTGAGTACATCCCGGCTTTCAAAAGGAATCTGAGGGCCCTGACAAGGGAGCAGTCTTAGTCAGCCCGCATCTGCAAAAAGGTGCCACTTGCCTCAGCACGATTGGGCTGATTGAGCTGTGCAGATTGGTCGCCCTTCCGGGTCAGTCTTTATGAGAGGGCTGCGCACTGAGGGAACGCAAGGTGACTAAACATGAAACTGGGTCTTTCAAAATGGCCACTGGCCAGCCTCAGCGGGACTCTCGTGATCCTGTTCTACTGCCTCTTCACGTTCACCTCCTGGTTTCTGTATCCAGAACCCTTGGGCCCGCTCACGCACTACCTGAGCCGGCTGGGCGATTTCGTCTACAGCCCATTTGGTGCCTACTTCTACAACGCAGGTTGCATCCTGACAGGAGCAGCGCTCATCCCCTTCTTCATTGGACTGCGGCAATGGTACACCAGAGGAAGGCTGCAACGCGGCATTCTTATCATTGGACAAGTGGCTGGTGTCTGCTCGGCAGCCGCCCTAATCATGATTGGAGTCTTTTCTGAGGACAAGGGAAGCCCTCACATGTTGGCGTCCTCAATCTTCTTCGAGTTGAACTTCCTTGTCTTGATCCTTGTCAATGTCGCTCTCTTGCTGCATCCGAGGTTCATGAAGCTGATTGCTCTCTATGGAGCGGCGGTTGCCATCTCTAGTCTGGTCTTTGCTTTCGTTGTAGAAGGGCCTCTTGTAGAATGGTACACAGTGTTTGCGTCATTAGCCTACGTAGGATTCCTGTCGGTGGACACATGCAGACTGGCAAAAGCACCGGTTGACACTGAATTGGCTGCACCATCCTTATGAATCGGGACGCATCACAGAGTGGTTCATTGGTCCTTGAGTATTCAATCACGGAAGTGAGTTAGGAATGCAGATGAAGCAGGGTCTCTTGAAACTGGTCGACAGCAAGCACTTTCCCTTGTGGGGGATTGCCGGATCGGCTATTGGTCTGGTATTCGTGCTGGGAGCGATGATTCCGTACCAGGGGCGAAACGGCGAGCCCTTCTCGATATTCAACCATTTCATCTCAGAACTGGGCGAGGTCGGAGTCTCAGAGCTCTCCATCATGTTCAATGTAGGTCTGATCTACGCAGGCGTTCTGTTCATTCCATTTATGATCGGACTGGGGCTCCATTTGGACAACATCATCGCCAAACTGGCGGCCATTGTAGGCGTGTTCTCAGCCGTCGCGATAATCTTCGTGGGCATCTTCCCAATGAACTTCCCCTCAGAGCATTCAACGTCCGCAATGTCCTTCTTCCTGAGTGGCATGATCATGACAGGGCTGTGGACTCTCGCGATTCTGTTGCAGCACACGCCAAAGGTCCGCAAGGCGTTGTCAATCGTGGGGTTTCTCAACGTCGTGGTCTTTGCGGCATTTCTGTTTGGGGACTATGGTGACATTGGCAGTCTCGTTGACCGTCCCGACTTCTGGATGCTTCCGACGCTCGAGTGGGCAATCTACTTCGCCATAGTAGGCTACTTGTTGTTGATCTCAGTCTATGTATGGAGAAACGGGAAAGGCGGGAACCCTCACTAGACCTGTAGTGCGGCCAGTGATGCCAGTCGAAAACCGAGGGGGCTCGAGATGATGATCGGACATAGCGAAAGGTTCATTCTTCTGGGACTCGTACTCCCGGGAGCCCCAGTGTGATGAAATTGGAATTCGGAATCGACATGCCGGTACCGCCTGTGTCTGGGCAGGTGAGTGCAGAGAGGGTTGTCGAGTGGATTGTCATGGCGGAGGATGCTGGGTGGGATGGATTCACCTTCTGGGATCTTATGACTTTCTACCCCGAAACTACCGAGGTGGTGCCTCAACGCGTGAAACGCCAGGGGGTTGCCAGTCACGGTGTTAGTGAGAATCTGACGCCGTGGGACGGACTTTCTTCTCGTAGAAGTAGTTCATGGCCGAATAGACAGTGAAGAGGCCTTTCTTTCGTCCTATGACGAGGCCGGCCCTCTCCAGTATCGCCAGATGATGCGAGATAGTGCTCTTCGACTTATTCAGAATGTGTGCCAGAATAGTCAGACAGTACTCGCCTTCTTGCAGCAGATGATACATCTTATATCTCAAGTCGTGCCCCAATGCGCTGTGATACAGTATCTCCTGCTGAGCTTGAGTGCTTTGATCAATCTGCATCAGGACTTTTCTCTGCTTCGCCAAGAATGACTTCGAGTCGACACGTATACCCATTGCGTCCAAGCATATCTGCAATCTATGCATTCTGCATCCACACCAAGGCTAGGAATCCTCAGAGCATCCGGAGTGGTATTATGAGTTTCGGTCGTATTCGATGTTCATGCTACACCTACGATAATAGTTAAATGGGTTCGATAATCTTCGAACTGCCAGTGAAACAATATGAAGACGCAGTATATCCCACCAGACTGGGCTCTTGAGTTTCATGGACATCTTTGCCCATTTATGCCGATTGGCTATCGGATGGGCAGACTGGCAATGGAATATCTCAAAGTGGAGCGTGAGAAGGATCATGGCTTCTTTGTGTTTCCTGAGATTGGTGAGGGCCATCCGCAGACTTGCATGGTTGATGGTATGCAGGTAGCAACTGGAGCAACCTATGGCAAGGTGTTGGTGGAGAAGACCTTCTATGGCAAACTAGCTGCCACTTTCTTTCATCCGAAGAAAGGTGCCATGCGCTATTCACTGAAACCCGAGTTTGTCGATGCCATGGCCAAGTTCGAGTTCTTCACCTATCGCAAGAATGGAGTTGAGCCATCCCAGATTCCTCGGAAGGTATGTGAGGAGGTCACCAATTGGACGTACGAACAATTGGATGACTTCATGTTCAAGATTGAGTCGAAGCCCGATTTCAAGTTCACTCCCCCAAAGGGTTCATTCAACAGGACCAGATGCGGCATGTGCGGTGAATATGTGTTTGAAAGGTATCTACGAATGAAGGATGGAAAGCTTGTGTGCATCCCGTGCTCCGGCTACACACGATGAAGACCGGAGATCCAACATGCAATACGGTGTGTGGCATTTGGTACTGATACACTAGGTGGCCATTCATATGGATATTAGTATTGTACTCTTGTATGCCGTCATCTTTGCCTTTCTGGTAGCTTTTGTGTTCTCGATGTTTGGCCAAGGCGGGGGGTCGGTATACTCCCCGGTGCTGCTTCTGCTTGGCTACGCGGTATTGGTTTCCACTTCCACATCCCTGGTACTGAACCTAATAACGTCGCTCTCTGCGGGTTATATCTTCTACCGCAAGAAGATGATAGATTTCAGAGCATCTCTCCTATTCGTGCCCGGTATCACCCTCGGCGCCTTCATGGGTGGATCTCTGGCCGTATTTGTTGACAACACTTTCTTTCTATGGTTGTTTGTGTTCTTCTTGGTCAGTCTGGGAGCGAGGATGATCTGTTCGTTTTGGGAGAGGGGGAAGGTCGAGGAAGAACTTCCTAAAGGCCTGTCCATTGCCATGTACACGCTCATCGTGTCATTCAGTTTCGCTGTGGGACTTATCTCCGGCTTGCTAGGGGTTGGCGGCGGGACATTCATCGTTCCATTCATGGTCTATATCTGCAAGTATCCTACGAAGTTCGCAGCGGGATCGTCGCACCTGATCATATCCTTCTCGGCATTCTCCGGCATACTAGGCCATGCGGCATCTCATGCTCTCGATATCCCCTTGATTGTGGTGACTGGCATTGCCGTCCTCATAGGTGGAAATCTCGGGGCGAGAACCAGCATGAGGCTCAAGGCTCAAAAGATAAGGGCTGGGCTCGGCATCATAATGTGGGTGCTTGCGGCCTTGATTCTTGTGAAGCTCATCTGATGAATGTGTGAGGTGAGAAGCGTTGGATTGTCCAGACAAAGAAAAAGTACTCGTTAAGATTGCTGGTCCAGCTACTCCCTGCGACCGATGCAAGAAGACGAAAAAGAACGTCGAGGAAGCAGTAGCAGGCCTTGACGGTTGTGATGTTTCAATCGAGCATATCTCATTGACCGACAGAACCACTCTGGAAACGTATGGCCTTCTCAAGACACCCGCTGTCATTATCAATAATGTCGTCGTATCGGAGGGCGATGTCCCAACGAAGGAGCAGATCAGGAGGGCAATAAAGCAGGTCTTGTCAGGGCGGTCTTGAGGATTGTCCTGGTCAAGGTCGCTGATGGGGTGTCGATGATGGAGGAAAGAGAGTCTAGGAGGAGGCCTAGTATCACTACGATACTGCTGGTCATTGTATTCGTAGGAGTTGTCAGTGCCTTTCTTATCAACAAGATACAGCTACTCTATACAGCGCCGCCATCGCAGGGCATTGACTACAGTCAGTTCCCCATCTATGAGGTTCCCCTGAGGTACATCCTGAACTATGCGCTGAGTGCTTGGTCTTCACTCTTGTTCGCGTTTTTCATTGGGGGTCTGATTCAGGAGTACATGCATAAGGACCTCATTGTCAAGTACTTGGGGTCAAAGAGGGCATCGAGCTATCTCATCGCTGCAGTCTTGTCACCCCTGTTTGTCACCTGCAGCTGCTCGGTGATACCCATCTATGTTTCTCTCCTGATGACCGGTGCGTCATTGGGCGTAGCAATGACCTTCTTCCTGATGGCACCGGCTGCAAATCTGATCACCATTCTCCTGACAGGTGAGTACTTGGGCTGGGACCTAGGAGGACTCAGATTAGTCTTCTCAATAATGGCAGCAATCACCTGTGGAGTCGTCTTTGACCGGACGAAGCTCGCTCGAGAGCTGACAAAGCAGTATGATGAGATAAGAGTTGGACGAGCCAAGAAGCTGGAATTGAAGAAGACAACCGACGATCGAGTACGCAATGTGTACAACAACATCTGGTTCCTGATGAAGTCGATTCTAGGCTATCTGCTTATCGGGCTTGTTGTAGTCAGTTACATTGCAGCCTATTTTCCCAACGAGTTAATCGAGTCGGTCTTCACTGGATGGTGGGGGATTCTCGCTGGATCTCTACTTGGCGGTCCGCTCTACACGCCGGCTCTTGTTGAGATAGTGTTGACAAGCACACTTCTTGCAAAGGGAATGTCGCGGGCCACCGCATTGGCCTTCATGATGGGACAACCATACGACTTCGTATCGATGCCCCCGAACAGTCGGTATTTCCGATGGACAGGCGTTCTCATGTATGCGGCCATTTTCTTCCTCTTCTCTCTTATCTCCGGGGTTGCTTATGTGGCACTATTCGGCTGGATATGACCTGACTGAGCTATAAAGGGGAGGGCTTCCACCAAATGAAGGCAAGGCCGGTGAGAACCGAGGGCGGGATATCAAGGAGAAGATAGCTGCTCCTGAGAAACACATCCACAGCGAAATCAATCCAAGAATCAAGCCGTCGGTCGAGAATCATGTGCGTCGCGGCTGGTTCATCCCGACTGACCCTTGCGTGACGCTAATCTGGTATCGAGCACAAATCAATGCCTCTAGGCCTTGCCTTTCAGATGGTCTTGTGGGGACTTCCCTCCTGTGCAATGCGGGAGTGCAGACTGAATGCTGACGATAAGAGCTGTGGCACTAGTGTCCTCTCGCGACGGATTAATCGAATATTCGGTATATCGAACATAACCGATTGAGTAATTAGGGGAACAGTCAAACGACGCTGTTATACCAGTGTCTAATGAAGGTGTTCAAGCTGGACTCCATGAGATGGCTTGCATTTGGCATTGTTGTGGCGCTTGTTGCAATTGCCTTCACTGTCGGAATCCTCCTCTTCACTTACGACTCCGGTGGCACGGGTGGGAATGGAGGCAATGGCAGTCAGAGCATTGCCACCGATACTGACCTTGCAGGGTCGGAGGCGCCCAATTGGAATCTGTTGATGTCCGATGGTGGAATCTTGGAGCTGAATTCCCTCCGAGGAAGCTTCGTTGTTGTCAGTCTCATGCAGACTGGGGAGTGTGTTCCATGTCAGCAACAGACTTCACACCTCAAGGACCTGTAAGCCGACCATGAGGGGCGTCTGGAGATCCTGTCTTTGAGTCTTGTGCTGAGTGACACTGTCGCACGGGTGGCTCAGTACAAGGAACAGAACGGAATCCAATGGCAGGTAGGTCTTGACACACAGGGCGTGTTCGGGAGCTACTTCAACGCGAGGTCTGTCCCAACACTAATCATCATTGATGATGAGGGATTCTTCCGTTGGGCCCATGTCGGTGTATGGTTTCCTGATAGCATCGAGGCGATATTGTCCCATCTGGACAAGTAGGATGGGCAGACCGTGCAGACTATAATCCAGATTGTTATCAATATCGGATTTGCGTTCTCGCTCGGACTCTATGTTGCGATCTCTCCGTGTCTGTTTCCTTTGTTGCCAATGTTTCTGATTAGAACACTCCAATCAACCGACAACAGAAAGAAGGCAGCCATAGTCACCGCAGTTCTCATGCTGGGTATCCTTGGTGCACTGGCGGTGTATGCGTTGGTCTCCGTATTCATCGGTCTCTTCCTGATTCAGAATCAGACCCTGATCCAAGCGATTCTGGGATCAATCATAGTGTTTTTTGGTGTAGTCACCATGTCTGAATCTCTTCAGGCTGCGCTGCATCTGGCTTCCCTCAATCTGAAGTCACGACCTCAGGCCCCCGGAGGACTTCTCGGCGTCTATGTCATTGGCCTAAGCTATTCCCTTTTGGCTGCTCCATGTTCTGGGTCCGCCGTAATTGGTTTTCTGCTCTACGTAGGTACCCAGAACAACATCGCCATAGTGTCTTTCATATTCATTGCAGTGGCTACAGGGATCTCAATCCCATACTTGGCAATTGCGATTCTCTCTGAAAGTGCTCGAAACCGAATGACAACAGTGTTAGCAGAGTCGGCAAGAAAGGTGCAGATACTCGTCGGCCTTCTGCTTGTTATCGTCGGAGCGCTGCTGATTCTTCCTTACTTTGGTTTGTCCATCCTCTACTGAGAGCGGTACATGAGCAGCCAATGTGGATTCCCGAAGCACACGGGCCGGCCTCGTACATCCTGTCCCTGAATCGGGACCAAGAGGTCACAGGCTTGTTGTCTAAGGAGCCAGCCGCTATTTGCTGGCATCTCTCAGCTGGTCCTCGACTTCCTGTCTGCTTGGGAGCCGGCCGGCCACCCTCACTTTTCCGTCAATCACAAGAGCTGGCGTCAACATGACGCCATATTCAATGATCTTGTTGATGTCTGTTACCTTGATGACCTCAGCATCCAACCCTAAGCTGTCAATAGTCTCCTTGACCAGCTCTTCCAGTGTTTTGCACTTCGTACACCCTGTTCCAAGAATCTCCACCTTCAAGTTCGTAGACTCCTAGTTAGAGGTAACACACGACTCGGTACAATCATCGGATTATATAACCATATCAGTGAGCCAGTAGGAGCACGAACTGCTCAGCTCATCGACCCATCGGTTTATAGGGATAATCAGATATTTCGATTGTTCGATGAACCACGAAGAAGATGAAATCATGATGGATACTGATACCAAGAAACCAAGTCATGAAACGGTAATCTATACGTGTAATGGCGCATTCTCAACGACTGGATTGCTTGCAGGGTTGGCGGCTCATGAAGCTGTAAAGCAGGTAGGTCTCAAGAAGGCAGCAGTAGGTTGTCTTGCTGGACTTGCTCTCGAATTACCTGTGGTACGGAACAAGACCGACGCTGCTAAGCGCATCGTGACAGTGGACGGGTGCCCAATGGAGTGTGCTAAGAAGACCGTTGAGAAGGCGGGATACAAGGTGTCCACCGCCATCAGTCTTGTTCGCGATCTGAAGATCGAGAAGGTCAGCCTGGACAAGGACTTAGCCGGCACTCCCAAGCCCGTAATGGACTACATATCACGGGATGATTTCGACAGGGCCACAAGTGCCATTGTAAAAGCGATAATGAACAAGACATAGCTGGCTGGATGCTGGTTTGCCAGCTAGAGACTTCTCCACTGAAGGATGTCAAAGATGGTCAAAACAAGTGCACTATTGGTACAAGCTCGCAACATCAGGAAACACTACTCGGCGCTCATTGTGACATCCATGATTATTGGCCTTACGACAGGTCTAATAACTAATGCTCCGGGTCTTTTCATCAAGACGTATTCATCTCTCATCATAGCGATCATGATATGGGCGATGAGTTTCGCAATAAGGCCACGAGACATTCTTGGGGCACTGAAGAACGTTAAGAGCTACAGCGCTGGATTGGCCCTGAACTTCCTTCTTGCGCCAGTCATCTGTTGGATTCTAGCAATTCTCTTCCTACAGGAGCTGCCTGAGGCTGCCGTTGGGCTCATGTTGGTGGGAGTGACACCCTGTGCAGGAATGGCAATGGTATGGACGGGCATGCTGGACGGGGATCTGTCAATAGCCTTATTGATCAACGCCGGAACCATGCTACTTGCTCCATTCCTGATGCCTCTGCTCATGTATATCATGGCGGGCTCACTTGTCATTATTGATATGGCAAGGATGTTCCAGGACCTTGCGTTCACTGTTCTGATCCCTGTGGTGCTTGGAATTCTGTCCCGCTGGCTTGCGGACAGAAGACTTCCGAAGAAAGCCGGTAGGGCTTCCGAGTACACCGTTGTCTTCTCAGCGATTGCTGCACTAATGGCAATGATTCTCATGTTCATGGTGATGCAGACTTCAGTACAGATGATACTATCAAATCCGGCCACGGTTCCCCCCATTATTGTTTCAGTGGCGCTTGTGTTCCCAATCTTGTTTGTGTTGGTGTGGTATGGGACCGCAGCATCGTTTGAGCGGCCCGTACGAGTGGCTCTGACGTACTCCTCTGGAATGAAGAACCTACCTCTTGCGTTGGGCGTTTCCATCACCTCCTTTGGAGGGCTCGCACCTTTGCCGGTGGCGGTAGGTTTTGTGTTCCAGATGGTTACCGCGGTTATTATGTACAAGTGGCTGTCCAGTAGACTATCGCATACAGACGGAGCTACTTCGGAGGCAAAAGCATGAGCGACAACGAACCTGACAAGGAGACCTCACGACATGCGCTCTTTTGCTGTTTTGGCTGCATGTCCAGCGTGGGGACTCTCACGGCAATGGCAATGCTTGAAGCATACAAGAGGCTTGACCATGAAAGATTTGGGCTTTTCTGCACATCAGCAATTGCAGCTGGGATACCAAAACATAGACGATCCACAGACAACGCAGAGAGCATTATTGCAATTGATGGATGCTACAACCACTGCACTCAGAAGATACTTGAGAGTGCTGGTCTCCACATCGATAAGTATCTGAATCTCTTGCATGACCTAAAGATCCCAAAACTGGGCCCGTTCAGGCCATTCGATTACACAGAAGACAATTTCAATAAAGCTGTGAGTGCCATCATGGACATCTGTGAACAATCGACGTCTAAGCACGCCTAAGGCATGCGCGACATCAGAGTATCTTCAATGGGGATTTCTATTGAAGATAATACCACTATCGAGAAAGCAACCGCAGGCTGTGGGAAAACGTAGGAGGTGGTACACGCAGCACTCTCAGTCATATCATCGGCCAAGCGAATCTGTTAACGTATCAACGACATGGACATCTTGATTGAGGGGCTGACAATGGCAAGGATTGCCGGCAGGGATACCTCGTGGTGAGTTCGCGCATGATTCCTCTGCTGGTTCTGTTCAAACATCTCTTGTCTGAACCAATCCCCCGGCTGACTCCGAATGATGACTTATCAGAAAAATGGCCGACAAATGACTGAAATATCGGGATTGCCAGGTAATTCAGCATGACATGTGCGAGACATCAAAACCCTGCATACTCCTACTGGTGAGAGATTCGGCGGTTCTCGATACAGACAAGCGGATACTTCTTTTGTGATGAAACACACCTATCTGGAGCACAATGACAGTAAACGACAGTAAGTTTTCGTGTGTGGTGTGCGGAAAGATGCTGCACGAAACTGCAGGTGAAACCCTTCAGTGTACCTACTGTGGACAGCGTGAGAAGAGTGATTTCACATGCGAGAACAACCACTATGTCTGTGAGCCATGCCGCATCTGCACCCCGACCGAGATAATCCACAAAACGTGCTTGGCCTGTCCCTTAGATGATCCTCTCTCACTAGCGAATCTCCTGATGCATCATCCTGCCTTCCCGATGTTTGGTCCTGAGCATCATCTACTAGTGCCAGCTATCCTTCTGACGGTCGCTCACAATGCGGGACACGAAGTCGCTCTCGATTCTCTACTGCGTCGGTCAATGAAGCGTGCCGCCAGATTCGGACTGGGCAGCTGTGCAAGTATGGGTGTATGCGGCGCAGCAGTCGGCGTGGCAATTGCAGTCAGTCTTCTGATTGGTGCCGATTACACAAAGCCCAAAGAGCGCAAGACCGTGCTTCAGGCCTCTGCTTCTGCCCTGACGGCAATGACAAGTCTACCAGCACCTAGGTGCTGCAAAGCATCTGTCTATTCATCTCTGAGTGTGGGAACTGCCTATCTCCGTCGAGAAATGGGCCTGAGCATTCCATCCTTCTCATGTCCAACTTGCCAGTTTCAGGAACACAACGCTGAATGCATGAGAAATGAGTGCCCGTTCTTCGAACCCAGTTCCTGCGGCTCATCAGAAGGTAGTAGACAATGAAACCGCCTTCACGTATACGTCTGTTTGGATGCCCCAACCCGGGGGGAATCTGGGACGTGGCACTAGACGAGGCCATTCTACGCATAACGCGTGAAGCCCACGGTCCCCTCACGGTCCGAGTCTGGCAAGGCACGAGTCCAGTTCTGGTTCTCCCACAAAGCCCGCTGCCAGAAGAAACAACACTCATCCAGAGTTGCAGTTCGAAGGGTGTTCACGTGACACGGGGTCTCAGTGGCAGAAGGCTGCTCTTGTGTGGTCCGGGCATCCTGAATTTCTCCTTCGTTGATGAATCGAACGCTCTGTCGTCCGAGAGTCTAGAGGAAAAAGATGACGAGTTGATCTCTCTCTTACTGTCGGGGCTTCAGCCTGAACTACCAGCAGTTGAGATGGGCTTTGACCAAGGCTATCTTTCTGCTGGGGACTCGGCCGTGGGTGCTTACAACACATTCTATTACTTCGAGTACCTGCTACTTCAAGGGATGGTCTTGGTTCACGGCAGCCGGTATCTCTCAAATCCCATGATCTCTACAGAACTAAGGAATTTCATATCTCTCGACCATATTCAGTCTGGTGTTTCAGTCCCTCGTTTGCAGGAGGCCTTTACGAGGGCCATTCTCACGCATCTTGGTCCGCAAGCGTTCGCGGAGGACGCTGGTGCTCAGGAAACTGAGCTTATGAATAGGCTCTACCGATGGAAGTACACGAGTGATGAATGGGTATTGCATCAGTCAGCACCCCTTGCACTGGGCCGAGTTCTACTAGAAGCATACCTTGCCTATCCACCCACTACTCGCTGTCGTCAGATAATTGCAGTGATGGATGACATCTCAAAGGCATATGCAGAGAAGGCAGAGTGTCGGATATGGCTTCGAGGAAGAGGGCTAATGTCATGGCCTGGAGGCAGTCCACCCGGTCTGCGTCCAAGTGGCGGAGTTGTTCAGGCCTCCAAGAAAAACATCGTGCCAGCGATAGTAGTTGATGGACTCATTACTCACGAGAGAACAGTCCCGGACTATGATGACCTGTGCTCTAGGATCGAGGAAACTTATCAACAAAAGTTCTGTGGGGCAAGAGCATGACAGAGCCAGTCTGGCGAGTCGTGATATCCGAGGAAACGGACCCAGCATGGAATCTTGCAGTCGATGAAGCGATTCTTCGGGGCATTGTTAGTGGTGACTCACCCAATACAATCCGCGTATGGCGTAGCCGTGAGTCAGTCATAGTAGGGCGATGTCAGGACATCAGGGCTGAGGTCGATTATCTACTGTGCAAAGAGATGGGCGTACCAGTCCTCCGCCGCTGTAGCGGAGGAGGCGCCGTGTACATGGACCTTGGCAACTACAACTACTCCGTGCTGGCATGTGACAAAGCCATGAATGGAATGGACACAGTTCATCATGTTTCCCGTTTCATATGCTCAGCGATTGTAGGATTACTGTCACGGTTAGGTTGTCAGTCTAGGTTCGTCTATCCCTCAAGCGTCTTTGTTGAGAGCCAGAAAATCTCGGGGTCTGCCCAATTCATGCTATACGAGGGCTTTCTTCATCATGGCACGCTGTTGGTCAGTGCTGACTTGGAAATGATGCAGGCAGTTCTGAACCCGGATCCGGCACTTGCGAAGAGCCTTCGGGCAGTTCCAAGTACACCTAGCCCAGTAGTGAACCTTTCGGCTCTGCTCAAGAGAGAGTTGCATCCTATGGAGATCACGCACCTGTTGGTTGAGTCAATCATGAGTCTCTTCGAAAGAGATTCCTGGACCTCTGGTTCAATCAACAAGAGTGAGCATGATATGACACAACTGCTTCTCGAAATCAAATACTCAGACTCCCACTGGCTTCAAGGAACGGATGTCTAAAGAGAGAGAACGCCCTTGGCTGAATGATGTCCCTCGTTGCCGATGCTGTCCGAGCGAACTCATCCTCTCGATCCGGCACTTGTTTCTGAACAACACCAAAAACCTAGGAGAGTCGGTTTCAGGCTTTCAATCCGCGATTAGCCAATACACATCGAACCATCATAGCCGGCGTTCGATTGTTCTTCCATGCACAAGCAAAGAGAGTGTACTCATCAGTAGAGCCCATGCTCCGATGACGGTGAGGTTCAGCAGGGGATGGAAGACTGACGTCCCTGATACTGATGCCCAGAAGAAGTCCGCGAGGTATGTCAGAGGTGACAAGAGCGCCACAAAACGCAAACCTTCGGGCATGATTGCCAATGGGATGAAGATGCCACTGATGAAGACCAGAGGGAACTTCACGATTGTCGTGATCATCATGATCGTAGAAGGTTGGTCTACAGGCGGAGCCGACATGAGCTGACCGAAGAAAGCAAAGCACATACTCCCCACCAATACTCCGACTAGTGTGAGAGAGAGTCCGCCAATGTCCATGCCTATGAGCAGGAAAGCTAAGACAATGGGGATGACGCTAGAAATGACACAGAAGATTGCGGATGCCATACTATCACCCAATAGTATGCACCAAAACGATACAGGCATCGAAATCAACCGTTCCAATGTGTGTCCTCGCGTTTCGGTTGGAAAGATGACTGGGCCCACAGCTGTCGCAGAGAAGAAGACCACCATAGCAATCAGTCCGGGCATCAGTGTCGTAGGATTCATCTCTCGCCCTACGACAAAGGAGAGGAAGAAGAAGAACGGGAATAGAAGACCAAAGATCAGTGTCGGGCCTTTGGTGTAGTATACCCTTGCATCTTTGCCTGCAATTGCGATTATCTGACGCAGGTACAACTTCCATCTTTCACTCATTGTGGTCACTCCGTTTGATGAGCCTGAGAAAAACATCCTCAAGCGAAGCAGATTCTGTGTGAGCAGAAAGGACTCTGAGTCCGAGCTTCTTAGCAAGGTCGACTATTTCAGTCAAGGCATCTCCTGGTCTAGATGCATGACATCGTATGAGAGAACCTGTTACATTCACATCGGTAACTCCCTGTATGGACTGAATCTGACTTGCGGACACGGGCCCGGAGAGTTCCATGACAACACTCTGCCTCTCCTCGAAAGCTCTCCTTAGGTTCATTGGAGTGTCGATTGCTGCGATTCTCCCTCTGTTGATGACTGCCACTCGTGTACACAGATCCTGAGCCTCCTGCATATTGTGTGTGGTGAGGATTATTGTTCTCCCATCTGCAGCCATCTCAGTAATGACAGAACGTATCTCCGTAGAGCTCTCTACATCGAGACCTGAGGTGGGCTCATCTAGAAAGAGAATCTCTCCATCTGTCATGAGCGTCATAGCTAGACTCAGTCGTTGTTTCATACCCTTGGAGTAGGTCTTCGCTTCCCTATTCTTGGCCTGAAAGATACCCATTTTCTTCAGGAGTCTTGTTGACCTCTCTGCGATGACATCTCTTCTCAAACCATAGAGATTCCCGAAGAGATCCATGTTCTGCTGCCCGGTCAGGTCTACATAGACATTCGCGGTCTCCGGAAGAACGCCGATGTGCTGCCTGATTTCCTTGGCACGACTCGGCATATCCATGCCAAGCACTGATATTGTTCCAGATGTGGGGGAGATGACTCCGGTCAGTAGTCGCACTGTTGTTGTCTTGCCGGCGCCATTGGGCCCCAAGAGGCCGAAGACTCCCCCTCTCTCTATGGAGAAGCTAATCCCGTCAACAGCAAGAACCTCGCCATACCGTTTCACGATATCTCGAACTGCAATAATCTCGTCCATCAACATCACATACCGAGGGCCCTCAGGCTTGCGTCTTAATGTCCACCAGCTCGCTCTTGATGCATTCCAGTTGGTGGATCACATCTGCAATACATTTTTCAAGATGTGAGATTGTTTCATCACGATTCATCTCTTTGTGGTGTTCACCATGGTCGCACTTACACTTCGTCATCGAGATTCCCTCTCTGGGACCGTTGGCCTGTGAGAACCATATAACTTAACGCTCCAGCAAGTAATAGTTACTTCGGGTTGGTGAAGAATGAAACAACAAGGCGAGGCTGTCGGACCATGTCTTAGACCCTTAGAGAGTGTTGTGCGGCTTCTCAGCCATCAGTGGACCATTCCGCTCATTCTTCTGTCAGGAAGATCCGAGAGCAGTCTCAGATATTCGGATATTAGGAATGGTCTTGTCAAGCAGCTCCACAACGGCATCAGTGACTCAACATTATCAAGGACTCTGTCGGAACTAACTGATTTGGGAATCCTCAATCGGAAGAGCTTCGATGAGGTGCCTCCCCGAGTTGAATATGACCTGACGGATGCGGGGCAGGGTTTGTTTCAAATTCTGAATGAACTGGGTGAATGGACACGTGAACAGTGCCATCTAGGGGGGCTTAGAATTCCCAACCGTTACAATCCCGTTTCCGACTAAACTCGATGCATCAGAATCTCTCTTGAATAATCGCGTTTGTGTCAAGCCAAACGGTAGTACTCCAGCCGAGCTCACTTCGGTAGCATAGGGTCTGAGGAATGCGGCTGGCTGAGGACAGACCACCATGCGGTAGAAGGCACCTCATCACGCAACTACCTGCAGGCTTCGACGGAGAACAACTCATCACTGTCACAAACCCCCACGACCACGGGAATGTTCATGGCCTTCTGGAAAGCCATCTGTCTACGGGCTGGGATTCTCATGAAGCAGAGTGTGTATCGGAAGGTGAGCAGCGGGTCGTCGCGTTTGACCATTCCCTCCCTTGCGTATCTGATCACCGGTTTGCCTGGACTCACGAGAGAACTGAGCAGTATCTTCAACTTCTGAATCACTGACATACTGGGATATGCGCCGGGCCTTGCAGTCCGGGCGCCATTCAAGAGAACTACGCCATCGACGTGGTCCAGACAGTTGTTCAAACCAACTATGGCAGGCAGAACCCCGTAACTGTGACCGAGGATAATGACCTTGGGATGACTTCCCTTGACGAACGCAATGGTTTCGCACAGGTCCTTGATAACAGCTCCTTGCTGGGGGAGTCCCCTCTGTTTCCATCTAAGAGACCGTGTCCTCTGAAATCCAAGCCGTATACTGTGAATCCGCGCTGAGTGAGAGACTCAGCGAGCATCGCGTAGGGTCCGCTGTATGCTGTTATGCCGAGAAAGATTAGAACAGATGAGTTCTTTGGCGGGACGTATACTGCTATGACACTAGCCGTCGTGTAAGACGTAGGAACCGCTGAGGTGTTTCGCAGACTAGTAGAGTAGATTCACACCGAAGTACGGCAATATCAGCAGAGTGCCGATGACCACAAGCAGAAGCCCCACAAGTATCTGAACCCTCCGTGCTGATTCTGCGAGTGCTGTTGTCATTCGTTTCCTCAGTCCTCCGGACAATAGCGCAATCACCAGGTATGGAATGGATATTCCGAGTGTCAGTGCGATGAACATGAATGATAGAACCATGATGTTGCTCTGTGTGCCCACATAGAGGAGAAAGCCAATCACTGCCGAGCCTGAGCATGGGGCAGCCAAGAGAGAATAGCTTAGACCAATCACGTAGACTCCGAAGAGCCCACCTGGAGCCTTGGGCTGTGACCGCAGATTGAGGGATGTAAGACGTAGCGCTTTCTGGAGCGACTCAGACATCGTCACCAGACCAAAGAAGACAATCAGAGCGCCCAGCACGGCTTGGATAGCTGTCTGGTTTTGTATCAGGAATAGACCTATGAACGCGGAGATTGCTACGTACACTGCCAGAGCGGTTAGTATGCCGAGAATCAGAACCGTGGTGATCGTCAAGCTCTTCCTCCGACTGTCTGTAGACTGAAGAGACCTGACGAGGAACATCGGCAAGAGTGGAAACAGACACGGAGATATGGCAGCATAGAAGCCAAGCAGGAAGGCGATACCGACATTCAGGAATGCTTGCATAATGCTCTGCATCAATTCACATAGCTCCTCCTACCTCTCCAAAGCGGACAGAGTGCTTGAGATATCATCGCTTGACCATATTCCCACATGGAGCCATCGAAAGTACCCTTCACCATCAATGATGATGAGCGTGGGAACTGATCTTGCATTGAAGTAGCTTCCAAAGACCCCACTGGTATCAAGGCCGACCTTCCAAGGAATGCTGTTTTCCTCTTTGTAGCTGGCAATCCGTGACACAGTGTCGCTGAGCACAAGACTCAGCGACAGAATCTCAATCCTGTTCTCGTATCCGTCGTATAGTGTCTTCAGATGTGTGGTCTGCATCTGACAAGGAACACATACTCCTGTTTGCATGAGGTCTACAACAACGAATTTGCCGCGAAGAGAGTGTAACTCCAGTATCTCGTCATCCGACATTAACAGATTCCAGTTTGGGGCAACCAACTCCAGCTGCCTGAGATCTGTGTTCTCCTGGATGGTTTTGCTTCCGGGGTCATTCGTTCCTTGATCATAAGTCAAGAATGTAGCTCCGATGATAAGTCCCAACACTCCAAGAAGAAGAACTACTGCCGCAATGATACCCTTTACCGAATCCAACTTATCAGACCTCAGTTCAGTTCCTAGTCAACAGCACGATTACGTCGCAGATGGAGGTAGCGAATCATGCACCAGCATCTTCATGTGTCTGCGGCACTTATCTCGAGGAACATTAAAACATACCGATATACCGATTACTCGATTAATCGACGCCCGCCCAGCTCCGGTGTCGATATGAATCAGCCGGAATCGGTAGCTGCTTGAGTCCGCACCATCAATGCATGAAACGTAGAACCGGTCTTGACTCCAACTCCCGCTCGCGAAACCATTGCGGTTGTGCACTGCTGTCCTCAGCATTCTCTCGGCATTGCTCCCGTTGGGTTCTTCTTGCATAGAGCGCTTCGACTCCTGTCATCTTGGCACAATCGCCTGCTTTCCGACTCTCATGGGAATGACAATTGCAAAGATGTTGTTGAATCTAGGAATGCATCGAAGACCTCTCCTGTCCGGTTTGACTGCGGACCTGACGGTTTCAATACATATGCTACTGGTCGCGAGCTGGATGATTGGGATACGGAAGAGTACCACTTGCGATGCGCTAGTAATAGCCTTAAGCGCTAACGCAGGGCTGCTCAATGCGGTGTTTGCCTGAGGTGTCAGCATGAGAATCGAAATACTTGGAATGGGGTGCCCGAAGTGTCGAGCCACGGAGAAGCTGGTCTTGGAAGTGATCCGTGAACGTGGCATCGATGCTGAGATCACGAAAGTCACAGATATTGCAGAAATCATCGGTTTCGGGGTCATGATGACTCCCGCCGTAGCAATCGATGGCAAGGTCAAGGTATCAGGTCGGATACCAAGCAAGAAAGAAATCGAAGATCTGCTTGTTGAGAGCAACAAGGCCTAGATGTACAGCACCAGCTTGGGCCGCGGTTGCAGCGGAAACCAGCAGCACCGTCATGTCACTGACTCACATTTACACAAGGCGTTGTCAATCGTCGGACTTCTCAATGTCGTGGTCTTTGCGGCATTTCTGTTTGGGGACTATGGTGACATTGGCAGTCTCGTTGACCGTCCCGACTTCTGGATGCTTCCAACCCTAGAGTGGCCAATCTACTTCGCCATAGTCGGCTACTTGTTGTTTATCTCAATCTACGTCTGGAGAAAGGAGAAAGGCGCGAAGCCCTCATCGTATGGAGCCAATGACACATCCAAGTAGACACCAAATGACACTTCACTTCCATGCAGTCCTGTTGCATAGGTTAGTACGTGAGGGGTTGTTGTTGAGCGTCGTGAGGGCAGTCACTACTTCTACAGGAAGACAGAATGAGGCGAACTCTTCCACAGACTATTGATGAACGGGAACCTCATCGACCTGCTCAGTAGGGTGGGCTGAAATCGTCTTCCCCGGTGACACACGGAATAGGCGGAATGACCCAAGGCTGTTGACAGTGCTCCTTCGCCTGACCAGACTGCAAATGAGGGGATAGACCTCCCCTCATTCGCTATCTCATGCTTACTCTAGTTTGTACTCTTCGCCCTTCTGAAGAATGACAACTCGGATAGAGGATTTGCTCTCAACTTTTTCCTTGAAAGCCTTAGGATCCGCGGACCTCAGATGCATTGGGATTGCTACCTTCGGTTTGATCATTATGGCCGCTTTGGATGCCTCCTCGACGTCCATTGTGAAAGTACCATCGCACGGAAGCAATGCTACATCTGCCCCGCGCAGTAACTCGCCCAGTTGCTCCATCTCCGGAACTAGTTCGGTGTCTCCTGCATGGTAAATCCTCTTGCCGCTGATGGTCAGCAAGTAGCCGGAACCCAGACCCTTGGGATGGTACGGTTCGCCCGAGGGCTTGACTCTTTTCACGTTGTACGCCGGCACAGCCCTGACTAGGATTCCATCGCCCATCTGCATTATCTCCCCCGGCTCCAGAGGCCACATGGCGCCAGCCTTGCTGAGATCCTTGCGACAGCTCTCAGGAGCCATGATTGGTGTCCCTGGCTTCCGGATTTTCTTGACCAAGTCAGGGTCACAGTGGTCGGCGTGGCTGTGGGTCACTAGTGTCAAGTCGGACGGCCCAAAGTCTTCCTTACGAAGACCAGTGTCTTTGGTCGACGGGTCGATGTAGATGTTCTTGGTTCCAACCTTGATCAGAAAACTCGCATGGCCTAGGTGTCGGATTGAGATACTCATTCATATCGCCTGCACGTGGTGTGACATTATGGGTTTTATATGTTTCATGTCGGAATAGTCCGTTCTCGTGACTAGACAAGTCAAAGATCCGGGTCCAGAATCAGTGGCAATGCGCTCTGCATGGTCGTTCACCGATATCGGGAACTACATCTTGAAACGAGGAGTTGTTGAGCATGGAAATGCTCAATCGCTCACGCTCACATACTCAATCGCTCACAAGATTCTAGGTCGCCCTTCTTGTGCACGTGAGTCACGCCGTTCATTGTCAGTGCCATCTCGCCCTCTAGAACAATCCCGAACTGCTCACAGTGTGAGTGTGGTGAAACGATTCCTCCTGCCTCTATCTCAAAGAAGACCGCTTGCGACCCTTACCTTGAGAGACCCATCCCTGTACACCGGGAAAGGCGACCTTCACTCTTGGCGGCTTCTTGATGCATTCTGGAATTGCCACTGGGACCACGATTTCAATGTCTCTCACTACTGCGTTCGCGTTCTGCAGAGTCGAGCGCTTCGCGAGCTGAGTCATAGAAACCAAGACAGATGCTGCCAAGAACTACGACGATTAACCACGAGACCCTAACAAACGCAAGCACAATTAAGGGAGGATAGAAGATCTGAGATATCAGAACAAAGACAATCACTATAGATACTACATAAAGAATGGTTAGCCATGAATTGCTCAAGAGTGCTTTTGCACCAAGAGGAATTCTCTCCACGGAGCCACCCCGGTTAGTAGTTCCGTATGAATAGAGGATTGAAGACCTATTATGCTTGGCTGGAGCCATCATCGACTGAGTGTCAGCCGCCAGGCAGAAAACCCGAGCTACCAGTTAGACCACAACTTGGTCCTTGTCATACTGCTTCTGTTGGAAACCCTCATATGTTATCACGTGGCAGTGTGCCTATAGGGGAACACCTCCAGTGAAAGACCTCAAACTTAGCATAAGAGATGCACTATTCGCTTCTGCCAACACATCGATTCGCTTTGTACTTCTGATTGGGTCCGTGGCGACCGGCAATGCAGGGCCTCTCAGCGACATCGACATTGCGGTGTATCTCGACCCCAAGCTGGACAATGAAAGAATGGTCAACGACATTCTACAACTTGGAGTGGAACTGGAGAAGAAGCTCAGGACCGAGAACATAGATGTGGTCAATCTTAACGAAGCCAATCCCCCTATGAAGTTCAATGCTGTCAAGACTGGAATACAGATTCTTGTTCGTGATGAAGGTGAGTACGAGGACTTCGTCATTCGTACACTCTCAGAGTACTACGACCACCTCGACTTCCTTGAGCGACAGTACCATTATGTAGCGACCGCCATAGCAGAAGGTGGTCCAAGATGAGCAATTCCGAGCTGAAGTCCCGGGTCATCTATCTTCATGAAGCCCTCAGAAAACTCTCTGAGCTA
>Ga0315284_10001162_pt1 | contig 37256 bp, 34 predicted proteins | sample YL17G09_16_MG_FD_203696 | JGI IMG/M metagenome (GOLD analysis project Ga0315284, IMG submission 203696) | Sediment microbial communities from Yellowstone Lake, YNP, Wyoming, USA - YL17G09_16 | ecosystem: Environmental > Aquatic > Freshwater > Lake > Sediment | place: USA: Wyoming | collected...
TGCAGCACCCAATCATTCTTCGGCACGCCCTTGATGGTGGGGTCGTCGGTGACAGAGAGATGTGTCTTGACCATGCAGGTGGCGAAGCTCGCGAACTCCGGAGTCTTCTCAAAGCGTGCGGCTTTCTCGGCTGCCACGGCTGTGTACTCAACACCACTGGCGCCGTATACGCTCTTAGCGATGCGCTCGATGCGCGCCCGCAGCGGCTCGTTGAGCTGGTACAGGAACTTGAAGTTGCTCTTGTCGTTGCAGGCGTCAAGAACCGCATCTGCCAGCTCCAAAGCACCCTCGCCGCCCAGCTCCCAGTGGCGGGATACGGCCACGCGTGCGCCTGCAGCCTCGGCAATACGCTTGACCGCTGCGATTTCTTCGGACGTGTCGGTATGAAACACGTTGATGCACACGACTGGACTAATGCCGCTGAGCTTGACAATGTTGAGGTGGTGGAGCAGGTTCTCGCATCCCTTTTCCACCCACGCAACGCTCGGGGTTCCGTACTCTTTGGGAAGCGGCTTTCCGGGCACGGGAATCGGCGCGCCGCCGTGGCACTTCAACGCGCGAATCGTGGCGACGATGACCGCTGCATCGGGGTTGGTGCCACTCATACGGCACTTGATATTCCAGAACTTCTCGAAGCCGATATCGGCGCCAAAGCCCGACTCGGTCACAAGGTAGTCGGCAAGCTTGAGGCCTACGCGGTCGGCAATCACCGAAGACTGACCGATGGAGATGTTGGCAAAGGGGCCTGCATGCACCAGCACGGGCTGTCCTTCGAGGGTCTGCATCAGGTTGGGGTTGATGGCCTCGGCAATCCATGCGGTCATGGCGCCATCGACGTCGAGATCCTTGGTGGTGACGGGCCGGTCATTCCTGTCGTAGGCCACAATCATGCGGCCCATGCGTTCGCGCAGGTCCTTGAGGTCGCGGGAAAGAGCCAGAATCGACATGACCTCTGAGGAGACCGCGATGTTGAAACGGCTCTGCATGGTATATCCGTCCATGGAGCCACCCAGGCCGATCACGATGTTGCGCAACGCTTGCGCGCAGAAGTCAATCACCCAGCCGATTTCGACCTGGCACGGATCGATGTCCAGGCGCTTGAGCCCGATCTTGGTGAGTCGCTCGTCGTTGTAGTTGCGTTCGTGCTGCATGCGCGAGGTAAGAGCAACCATGGCAAGGTTGTGAGCGTTGATGATGGCGTTGATGTCGCCGGTGAGCCCCAGCGAGAAGGGTGTGAGCGGGATGCACTGCGAGAGTCCGCCTCCGGCTGCCGAACCCTTGATGTTCATGGTGGGGCCGCCCGAGGGCTGTCGGATGGCGGCAGCAGTTCTCTTGCCGCGCTTGCCCAGGCCTTCGACCAGTCCCATGGTGGTAGTGGATTTTCCTTCGCCAAGAGGAGTGGGGGTGATGGCAGTTATGTCGATGAGCTTTCCGCTCTTGCGGTTCTTCAGGCGTTCGGAGATCTTGCGGTAGTCAAGCTTGCCCACGAAGTGACCGTAGGGGAGCAGCTCCTCTTTGGTCACCCCGAACTCTTCGGCGATCTGCTGAATGGGCTTCATGGTCTTCTCTGCGTCCTGGGCGATCATCCAATCGGGATTGCTCTTGGGATCCAGTGCCATGCTGCGTTCTCCTTTGTCTGCGGGACAATGGTGTATTTGTGTTACGGATGGTTCCGAAACGCTGGTGCTGCCGGCAACTGTCTACCCGGCGGCGAAGTGGTCCTTGCCCAGAAAATAGTTCTGCCACGAAGAGGTCTTTGCCAGAGCAAAGTTCACTGGGGGCACGTACCCCTTCAGGGCACCAGGAGCGTCCAGCGGAGAGAACCGGTTGCAGGCTCTCACCCATACGCACTGCTTGTGCTCGTCTGCCTCGCACCAGCCGCCCGGTCTGCTTCCACCGCACGGCCCGTTTCGCTGGAACTTGGCGCACTGAGACATGGGGCAGAGGTAGCCCACGTGGAAGATGGCGCAGTCACCGCACTCCTGGCAATCGAAGAGAACGCGCTTGATCATCCGCTCCATGAAGTACGTGATCTCGGAGAGCACCCGATTCTTCTCAGCGATCCGGTAGTATGCGCGTGCCAGCGCGAAGCCAGGGGTGCCCTTGGTGAATACCTGGTGGTGGATGAGCTTGGACATCTGGAAGTTGATGGAGAACGGCCGACTCTTCCGAGCGGGCACGGGAATCGTCGTTGATGCCGCAAATGTCAAGGTTGGGTCTTCGGGGAAGAGGTAGTGATCCTCCTTCCGCGCGAACTGGAAGTTGGGGATGAAATCGTGCCATTGACCGGCGATTTCATCGGAGCGCTGGAGAATGTGCGCGAAGTCGTCGAACTTGAGTCCGAATCCGCCCAGGTGCACGCCCTGGAACCTCATGCCCTTGAACAGAGCAACCATCTGTGCCGCACGTTCAAGACGGGCGCCCTTGCCCTTGTCTGGCGCCTCGGCTTCCTTCTCGATGACTTTGAGGAGTTCGTCGCTCACCACGCATCCGGGAATTGCGCCCTTGTTCATGATGCGCGCAACGGGGCGGCTCAGCACGTAGCAGTTGCCGAACAGCGGCAACGTGATGTTGCGGTGCTTGAGGTACTTCTGGATTTCGGCAAATTTTCGGATGTCGTAGCCGAGATTGGGGATGATGCAGTCGGCTCCAGCATCGATCTTCTTCTCAAGCTTTACATACTGCGTAATGAGCTCGGCCTCGTTCTTGCCGAAGGGGTTGACTGCGCAGGCTGCGAAGAAACCGGTTGCGGGGAGCCTGTTCACCTCTTTGCCTTTGCCTCCGGGAATCTCGATGCCGCAGTTCATGTCTTTGAGGTAGCGGATTGCCTGCACAGAGTCCAGGTCGAACACGGGCTTGGCCACGCCCCGATAGCCGCCTTCGGGATAGTCGCCGGTGATGATCAGGGTGTTCTCAAGCCCTCGGCGAGCGAGTCCCGAGAGCCGGGATTCGAAGGAGTTTCGGTTGAGGCCTGCGCACGACACGTGGACAAGAGACTCCACCTTCATGCGCGCAAGCTCATCGGCAATCACATCGGGGCTGATGGCCGGGTTGCCGCCGGGGTTGTCGGTGATGCTGATTGCGTGGATCGGGACGCTGGATTGTGCAAGCTTCTCACCAAAGCGAAGGGCTTCTTCGACAGCCGCACCACTGCATCCTCTACCAGGAACGAATTCGCACGTGACAATGAATTCCGACCGCTTGCTAATTTTTTCACGTAATATTGACATGTGCACCCCGGGGAGGTATGGTAAACAAAGTTGATTAACTTATCATGATATGACACCGACCAGCAAATTGCGTGGTTCTCCGAGGAGCTTGGTTCCTGAAACGCCGAAATTGACGCAAGAGAAGCATTTCCATATTGGCGCGCGTTATTGTGATTGGGGGACCGCTTATTGAATCCGGCACTGGTTTCAAAATATATTCTACCGTACAGGGAGTCATTGCCAAGACTCGCTACCACTGTCCAGCAGTGGCCCCGACCGTGGCCATAACATGGCGGACAAAGTGATGGCATGTGATGGTTTTTTGAGGAGCTCGGTGGTCACGGTGCCAGATGCAAGGTTCCACCGCATCGGCCGGTATCGGAGCCGTCAGCCGTCCCAAACCACCTGGTGCGACCCTGATTCCGTACAATAATAGAGTTGCATCAAATGTATTTTCTACCCGCGCGTGACCAGACAGGGGCTCCTCGTCGTTTGATCCAGCAAGTGTGCAACCACCAGCAGGCCAGGGTCTCGGGTGCTTCCCACCAGACGTGCAATTCCCGAGGGCGCATCCCGTATTGAAGTGTAGTTTGTTGGTTATCTTTGTGAGATTGGCTCTAGTGGCCCAGAAGGTATAGCGACATGAAAATCGCAATTTCAGGCAAAGGTGGCGTCGGCAAGACAACGCTCGTGTCGCTGCTGGCGCAGGGATACCGCGATGCCGGCAACAAGGTGATTGCCATCGATGCCGATTTCGACTCAAATCTTGCAGTGAATCTCGGGTTCCCGCCCAACACGAAGATCACGCCCATCACCGAACTCAACGACCTCATTCTTGAGCGGACTGGCGCAGCTCCCGGCGCCTCAACGGTCTTCTTCTCCCTGAATCCCCGCGTCGACGATATCCCCGACCGGTTCGCAGTCGAACACAACGGCATCCGCCTCATGATCATGGGCACGGTTCGCCGGGGTGGCACAGGCTGCGCATGTCCGGAGCATGTGATGGTCAAAGAGCTTCTGCGCCATCTTCTTGTTGAGCGAGACGAAGTAGTTCTCCTCGATACATCGGCAGGCATCGAGCACCTCTCGCGCGGGACCGCTCAGTTCGTCGACCTGCTTGTGGTCGTAGTCCAGGCCACCACCGCAAGCATTCAGACATTCCAGCGCATCCGATCCATGGCTCAGGACCTGAGGATCCGCAACATCAGCGTGATCGCAAACCGGGTGCGCAACGCCGACGACCTCGCCCGAATCAAGACCGAGACCGGCATGGAGCCCATCGGCGTCATCGACGAGAACGCCGTGCTCGCCGACTACCACGGAACGCCTGTGTCCGAGAACGTGCGCGCGGCAATTGCCCAGACACTCCGCAACATCAATGCCATGGAAGCCTCGCACGCAGAATCGGGTTCCCCTCACACCGCAACCAGACCACAGTCCACGTCAAGCAACCAACCAGAGGCACACGCATGAACTCATCAGCAGAACAACGATCATTCGATCCGGCGTCTCAGCAGATGCTGAAGGTTGCCGCCGAAAGCGGATGCGAAACTGCATTCGACCGCCACGACAAGCAGGGGGCACGGTGCAAGTTCGGTGAACTGGGCCTGTGCTGTCGCATCTGCGACATGGGCCCGTGCCGGATCAGTCCCACCACCGACAAAGGCGCACAGAGCGGAGTGTGCGGTGCAAACCGCGATACCATCGCAGCGCGTCAACTCATTCGTCAGATCGCCGCGGGCGCCGCTGCCCACTCCGATCACGGCCACGACATTGCCCGGGCGCTTCTGCACACTGCGCAGGGCAAGGCCGAAGGCTACTCCATCAAGAGCCCCGAGAAGCTCATGAGTATTGCCGAGGAGTGGGGCATTGCCACCAAGGGCCGTTCTGTCAACGACATTGCCATCGACGTTGCCAAGGCAGCTCTGGCTCAGTTCGGGCAGCAAGAGGGTGAACTGCGTTTCATGGCCTCACGCCCGCCGGCCGCTACCGTGGCGAACTGGCGCAAGCACGACCTCATGCCGCGCGGCATCGAGCACGAAATTGTCGAAACGCTCCATCGCACCCACGAAGGCGTCGATGCCGACTACAAGAACCTGATAAAGCACGGGCTCCGAACATCGATGGGCGACGGCTGGGGCGGCGCCATGATCGCCACCGAGCTCGGAGACATTCTCTTCGGTCAACCTAACCCCCTGCGCAGCGAAGTCAATCTCGGCGTGCTGCGCGACGACCAGGTAAACATTGTGGTGCACGGTCATGAGCCCACGCTCTCCGAAATGGTCGTGCATGCCTCCCGCGACAAGGAGCTGCTCAAGCTGGCGCAGGAGAAGGGCGCCAAGGGCATCATGGTGGGCGGCATCTGCTGTACCGCAAACGAAATTCTCATGCGTCAGGGAGCACCCGTGGTCGGCAACTTCCTCAGTCAGGAACTGGCCATGGCCACCGGCGCGGTGGAGATGATGCTTGTCGATGTGCAGTGCATCATGCCCGCATTGGCCGACATGAAAGAGCGGTTTCACACCAAGGTTGTTACCACGAGCGTCAAGGCGCGCATCCCCGGCGCCGAACATGTGCAGTTCGACGAAGAGCATGCGCTCACCATTGCCAAGGACATTGTGCGCCGCGCCATCGAGAACTATCCCAACCGGCGCAAGACGGTCATTCCGCAGCAGAAGTCGCCCATCATTGCCGGGTTCACCGTCGAGAACATCTTCCATCACCTGGGTGGCCGTTTCCGAAGCGGCTTGCGTCCGCTCAACGATGCCATCACGTCAGGCCGCCTGCGCGGTGTTGCTGCGGTCATCGGCTGCAACACGGTGAAGAAGCAGCAGGACTGGAGCCACATCGCCATGGTGAAGGAGCTGCTGAAGAACGACGTGCTCGTGGTCATGACCGGATGCGGCGCCACAGCCTGCGCAAAGGCCGGCCTGCTCATCCCCGAAGCTGCGCGCACATTCGCGGGCAAGGGCCTGCAGGAGATATGCGAAGCAGTCGGCATTCCTCCGGTGTTGCATTTGGGATCGTGCGTTGACAACAGCCGCATTCTCATTGCGCTCACCGAAATGGTCAAAGAAGGCGGCCTCGGCGAAAGCCTTGCCGACCTGCCCATTGCGGGCGCTGCTCCAGAGGCCATGTGCGAGAAGGCAATCGCCATCGGGTTCTACGCGGTCGCATCGGGCGCGTTCGTGAGTTACGCTCCGGCCATGCACGTGCTGGGAAGCGAGAACCTCACCAAATACCTGACCACCGAAATCGAGGGCGTGACTGGCGGAAAGTTCTGCTTCGAAGAAGATGCAGTGGAGTCGGCCCGTCGCATGATCGACCACATCGACAGCCGCCGAGCTGCACTCAAGCTCAAGCCAATGATGTACGCTCAGCCGTACGTTGGCCCGAACACCCAGGTAAGCGCAACCGTCAAGCAGGTCGCGGAAGTCCTCGCCTGATCCCGAACCGCCGGAGGAGCCTGGCTCCTCCGAAACCGTCAGTGCGGATGAGACACGCATTGAAGATACGCAGGAGACGTTGCAGTAACCGACACAGAGACACACGCAAGGAAAGGCAACGACATGTCGAAAATAATCGCAACAGCAGCTATTCGCGGTGCACACGTAATGGTCAAGCGGGCCGAAGACGCTCTGGCCGCGGCAATCGCCGCCAAAGGCAAGGACGCGCTCGTCGAGTACCCGAACACCGCGTACTACCTCCCGATCATGTACCTCTTTCTGGGCCAGAAGGTCCAGAAACTCGGCGATCTTGAGGATTCTCTGCAAGAGGCGCGCAAGATCCTCGGCCCGGTTCCGCCAAAGGACCTCTGGCTCCCGTACCTGGGCAACACGCTTGACGCAGGTGTGGCCACGCTTATTGCCGAAGAGACCATCGAGGTACTCAAGTACGTGATGGGCCCCTCTCCGGTCGAAGGCATCTGGCTCGGGTTCACAGACGACAGCATTCTGCGGCTCCAGGGCATCAAGCTTGTTGACGGCAGAATGCCCGGCTTCGCGGCCATCGTGGGCTGCACCCAGACCAACGAGCAAGCGGTCAAGCTCGTGCGCAGCTTGCAGGAGCGCAGCATCCTGGTCTTCATGGCGGGCAATTCCAGCGGTCGCTGCATTGCCGAGCAGCTTGCCGAAGAGAAGATCGAGATGAACTGGAACACCTTCCTTGTTCCGTACGGCAAAGAGATCACCTCTGCGGTGCACGCGCTCAACTTTGCCGCCCGCTCTGCCATGACATTCGGCGGCGTGGAGCCCGGCAACATGAAGGCTGCGCGCGAAATCCTCCTATACAACAAGGAAAGAGTCAAGGCCTTCGTCATGGCCCTGGGCTCCGACACCGGAGTGGCTGCCGATCAGGTGATTACCGACGAGAAGTACGCCACAGCCGCAGGCGCCATCAACTTCGGCTTCCCCGTCATCTCCGATGTTGGTATCCCCGAGATCCGCCCCACCGGTATCTGCACCTACGAGCACGTCATCGCCAACATCAAGGTCGACGACATTGTTTCGCGGGCCATTGAACTGCGCGGCCTCACCATCAAGATTGACAAGATCCCCATTCCCGTCCCCTACGGCGCCGGCTTCGAGGGTGAGCGCGTGCGTAAAGAAGACATGTTCGTGGAATTCGGCGGCAAGCGCTCCGATGCCTTCGAACTGCTGTCGATGAAGCCCATGGATCAGGTAGAAGACGGCAAAATCGAGATCATCGGCCCGGAGACCGACCAGATGACCGAGGGCGGTGCTTACCCTCTCGGTATCGTCATTGAGGTGGCAGGGCGAGAATTCCAGGAAGACTTCGAATCGGTGCTGGAGCGCCGCATTCACGAGTTCATCTCGTGCGCAAGCGGCATTCTCCACCTGAGTCAGCGCGCCTCGATCTGGCTTCGCATCAGCAAGCAGGCGCATGACAAAGGCTTCAAGGTTCGCCACTTCGGAGAGATTCTGCTCGCCAAGCTGCACGGCGAGTTCTCGGCAATTGTCGACCGGGTGCAGGTGAAGATCTATACCGACGCAGCTCAAGTGAAAGGGCTGCTCGAGCACGCCAAAGAAGTGTATACCAAGCGCGACAATCGTATCGCCGGCATGGCCGACGAAGACGTCGACACCTTCTACTCCTGCGCGCTCTGTCAATCCTACGCGCCCAACCATGTCTGCATCGTCACTCCTCAGCGTCTGGGGCTGTGCGGCGCGTACACGTGGCTTGACTGCAAGGCTTCGTACCAGATCAACGAACATGGCCCTAACGAGCCGGTGAAGAAGGGCATCACCATCGATGCGGTGAAGGGGCAGTGGCAGACCATCAACGAGTTTGTCGAGACCAAGTCCAACGGCAGTCTCAAGAGGTTCAACGCATACTCCATCATGGAAGACCCCATGACCTCGTGCGGATGCTTCGAGTGCATTGCCGCGATTGTACCGGAAGTCAATGGCATCATGATTGTCGACCGCGACTTCTCGGGCATGACGCCCGTGGGCATGAAGTTCTCCACCCTGGCAGGCCAGGTGGGCGGCGGACATCAGACACCGGGCTTCACCGGCATCGGAAAGCTCTATATCAGCAGCCCCAAGTTCCTCTTTGCCGAGGGTGGGCACAAGCGCATTGTGTGGATGCCCAAGCAGCTCAAGGATGAGATTGCCGAGCGCCTTCTTCCGCTGCTTGAGAAGGCCGGTACCCCCGACCTGCTCGACAAGATTGCTACCGAGGAGAATGCCGACGACCCGGAGAAGCTGCTGACGTACCTGCAACAGGTTGGGCACCCGGTGTTGGAGATGGACGCTTTGTTTTAGTTCGGGCACAGATGCATCGCACAACGACATCGGGTCGCGGGTCTTCGGCGCGGACGCGGGCAGGAAGTGCGGAGTGCGGAGTTTGGAGTGCGGAATTGCGGAATGCGACGACGAACATGTAGAGACGCTGCGCGCAACGTCTCATTGAGGGAACCGATCATACAACGCTTCACACGCGGAGGAACACATGGCAGCTTTGACCGGAATGCAGGTGTACAAAAGCCTTCCCAGAACCAACTGCAAAGATTGCGGCTTCCCAACCTGCATGGCGTTTGCGATGCAGGTGGCAGCCAAGCAGAAGGCTCTTACCGACTGCAAGCATCTCACCGAAGAGGCGAAGAGCACACTCGCCGACGCATCAGCCCCGCCCATGAAGTTGGTCACCATCGGCAATGCCGACAAGAAGTTCGTCTTCGGACAAGAGACCGTGATGTTCCGACACGAAGAGCGCTTCCATCACGCTTCGGGCATTGCCGTGAGAATCGCCGCGTCGCTCTCCGATGCACAGGCCGAAGAGAAGGTGCTCGCCATCCATCGCGTGTCGTTCGAGCGTGCAGGCGAACGGCTCAATGCGGCTCTCTGTGCTGTCGAAGTTGACGGCGTGGCGGACCCTGCAGACCGTGCCAAACGCATTGCCGCGAAGAGCTGCCTGCCACTCATCCTCATGGGCACCGCAGCTGACAAACTGGCAGCCGCTGCAGAGGCCGTCGCCTCCGAGCGCCCGCTGATCTGCATGGCCACAGCCGCAACCGTCGACGCGCTGGCCGATCTCGCAGTCAAGACGAAGAGTCCCCTCGCCATTGGCGCAGAGACCCTTGAGGAACTTGCCGATCTGGTGCAGAAGGCAAAGGCCAAGGGCGTTGAAGAGATTGTCCTTGCCTTGTCGGGGAAGAACCCGGGCGAGACCCTGCGACGCCTCACCATCACCCGCAGAGCCGCACTCAGGAAGAACTTCCGCGTCTTCGGGTACCCGACACTCGTCACCGTCGAATCCGACTCGCCCGAGTCCGAATGCGTGCTGGCAGCCACCTTTGCCGCGAAGTATGCAGGTATCGTGGTTGTCAATGGCTCGGAAGCGTGGGAGTTGCTGCCCGTCTTGACGACGATCCAGAGCGTGTACACCAATCCGCAGGTTCCCAATGCCGTCGAATCCAAGCTGTATGCCATTGGCAGCGTCAACGAGAACTCGCCGGTCATCATGACGACCAACTTCTCCCTCACCTACTTCAGCGTTGCCGGAGAGGTGGAGCGGAGCAAGATCCCCACGTATATCTGCGTGGTGAATACCGAAGGCCTGGGCGTTCTCAATGCATACGCAGGCGACAAGATCTCTCCCGAGAAAGTGGTGAAGACGCTCCAGGAGCAGAAAGTCGCGGAAAAGGTGAAGCACCGCAAGCTGATCATTCCCGGACTCCTGCCTATCTTCAAGGGCGAGCTCGAAGATATCTCGGAGTGGAAAGAGGTCATCATCGGACCCGAGAATGCCAGCAGGATACCGGCGTTCCTCACCAGCATCTGGAAATAATCCGGCGGAGTTGACCTTTGGCACAATCCATAGCAGTAGCCGGCAAGGGTGGAACGGGCAAAACGACCATCACTGCCCTTATTGTCAAGTACCTGGTCGATCGGAAGAGGGGACCGATTCTCGTCATTGACGCAGACCCGGACTCCAACCTCGCCACCATGCTCGGGGTCAAGGCTGAGCAGTCGGTGGGTGACATGCGCGAGGACATGCTCAAGGACATCAAGAAACTCCCCGCCGGCATGGAGAAGGCTGCCTACATGGAAGCGGGACTCCACCAGGTGATTTCCGAGCAGACGGGCTTTGACCTGCTCACCATGGGGCGAGGAGAAGGCCCGGGGTGCTACTGCTACCTCAATAGTCTGTTGCGCAAGTTCTCCGACGACCTGTATCCGTCGTATCAGTGGGTTGTGATGGACAACGAGGCAGGCCTGGAGCACATCAGCCGCCGCACCACAAACAACATCGATTGTCTGCTGGCGGTGATCACCGAGAGTCCGCTTGCGTTTGCAACCGCAAAGAACATCGAGGCGATTACCGGGGCTATCAAGAACTCCATCAAGCGCAAGATGATCATCTCCAGCATGGTCCGACCCGAAAAGCAAGACATCGTGAGGCAGCGCTGCACCGAAAGTGCGTTCGAGTACATCGGCAATGTGCCGCGCGATACTGCGATCGAAGATGCAGTGCTGGAGGGTCGCGGACTTCTGACGGTCACCGACTCCATCGCATTCAACCGAATCACCGAACTCATGCCAATCATAGGAGGCTTCAATGCAGATTCCTGAAGTAAAGGAACAGTGGACACACCGCATCAACACCGTGACGATCGGCGCCACAAAGGAGCAAGGCGGCACGCGCGGCTCCACGGTGACCGTGGGCGGACAGAACACACTTCCGTACCTGTCGTTCGAGGGTTCGATTCCCAACAAGCCAGTGATCGCCGGTTACATTGCGGATACGGTTCCCGACTGGCCCGATGTGCTCAAGAATGCTATTGGTAAAGAGATCGACTCGACCGTCGAGTGGGCGCAGAAGTGCGTCTCCGAATTCAAAGTCGACATGATCAACCTGAGTCTCATTGGTGCAGACCCGGCCGGCAAGAACGCATCGGCCGACGATTGCGCAAAGATCGTCCAGAGCGTGCTCAAGGCCGTAAGCGTCCCCCTCATCATTCGCGGCTGCAACGACGAGGAGAAAGACAACCTCGTGCTGCAGGCATGCTCGCAGGCTGCACGCGGCGAGAACTGTCTCATTGGCTCTGCCAAGGAAAAGAACTACCGCACCGTTGTCGCGATCTGCAAAGCAGACAAGCACAAGATCATTGCCGAGGCGCCGGTCGATATCAACATCGGCAAGCAGGTGAACATTCTGCTGCAGGATTCGGGCTTCGACCTCAACGACGTGGTGATGTTCCAGACCACTGCGGCACTTGGCTACGGCCTTGACTATGTGTACACGATCATCGAGCGCGCGCGTACCACCGGGCTCAAGGGCGACAAGCTCATGGCCATGCCGCAGCTCTGCGACGTGGGCGGCGAGACCTGGCGGGTGAAGGAGGCGGTTGCCGACGAGGATATTCTTCCCGGGTGGGGCGCACTGGCCAAGCGCGGCCCGATGTGGGAGGCTGCATGCGCCGCTGCGTACTTGCAGGCAGGGGCGGACATTCTGATCATGGCACACCCGGCTGCGATCAGCACGATTCAGGGCGCGATTGCGAAGTTGGCGGCGTAGCTGTCGGCTTCGAGACAACGCAGGCTGAAGGTAACAGCGAAGAAAGAGCGAGAGCCGGGCCGATGGATCCCGACGAGATGTCCGCGATTGACCAGAATCGGGTTGAAACCGCGATTCTGGGTGGAATAGGGAAAGGCGACATCTCCGGCTGAAGCCGGTAGCCCCGGGTAGCAGCCCGGCAGGGCTTCCTCCTTGCGGAGCTTCCCCCAGGACCGTGGTTTCAACCCGGTCCTGGTCCGACGGGCGAGAGTGCTCGGGGAGCCGGGAATTTGCGAGAGGCATCGGCACTAGCGGTTGTGCTATGCGGGCGAATCTGTGGATAGGGCGAGATCAGGGCGTGACGGGCAAAGAAGCGTCAGAGAGACTCACCACAAACACTCAACACCCGGCACTGCCGGTCAAGGACGGTATCCATGATCTTCATCGGCGAGCGAATCAATGCAGGTTTCAAAGATGTCAAGGCCGCGGTCATCGACCACAATGCCGATGTCATCAAGGAGTGGGCCATCAAGCAAACCAAGGCCGGCGCCACCTACCTCGACGTTGCCATTGGCACCGCCTCCAACAAGCCCGAAGACCTCTGCTGGATGATCGACGCGGTGCAGTCTGTCTGCGACACGCCCATCTCCATCGACATCAACAAGCCGCTGCTGCTCAAAGAGGCCATCAAGATCTGCAAGAAGCCGCCGCTTGTCAACTCCACGCCCGCCATTGCCGAAAAGATGGACGAGATTCTGCCCATTGTGGCTGAGTACAATGCCTCGATTATCGGCCTGGTCATGAATGAAGAAGGCAGCCCCAAGACCGTTGACAAGAGAGTCGAGAACGGCGGCATCCTTCTGGCGAAGTGCATGGACTACGGCATTCCGCCCGAGCATCTTTTCTTGGATCCGATCATCATGCCGCTCAAGTTCATGCAGGACCAGCCCAAGGTGGTGATGGAGGCGGTAACGCAGTTTCAGCTCTTCTCCGATCCGCCCTGCCACATTGTGTGCGGGCTCTCCAACGCCGCCAACGGGGCCACGCACAAGAAGCTCATCAACCGGACGCTGGTTGCCATGCTCATCGGTCATGGGCTCGATGCAGTGATTCTGGACGTATGCGATACCGAGCTTGTCGATGCGATTCTTTCGGCCGAGCTCATTATGAACCGCTCGATCTACGCCGACTCGTACATCGAGGCGTTTCGCAAGCAGTGACCGGCGACGGTCCTCACGGGCGGAGAGGCGTACGCCTCTCCGCCGTCAAGGGAGATCCGAATGTGCCTCTCGACCGTCTATCTTGACAAGAAAGACCCCCGGAGCATTCTGCTCGAAGAAGCCTCCTCGATCACCGCACACGACGGTTCCACAACGGTGGTCACTCTCTTTGGCGAGCGCAAGACCGTTGACGGATACATGCCCGGAGAGCTGAACCTCCTCGAACACTATGTCATCCTCACCAGGAGTGGCGACACCCATGCCGTCAAAAAAAGAGCCCGCTGATCTCGACCAGTTGAAGATTGTGCTTCCCCATCTGCTGCATCATAATGAGGAGCACGCACGGGACATGCTCAAGTGGATCGCCAAGGCGAATGCGGCCGGCGCCACGGGCGCTGCCGTTGAGTTGACAAAGGCCCATGCAGCCATGAAGAAGGTGGGTGCGGGGTTGCGGTCGGCATTGCGGGAGTTGGACTGACTTCGGCGCAACCAACGGCGTTGGACGTCAGTTGTCAGCGAGCATCGAGAATCAAAGCAGTGACCACACCCATTCAAGGAGGCCATCCGTGCGGCTGAGTCACCTTGCTGTGACTGCGTCGCTTCTGTGCCTGCTTGTTGTGTCGTGCATCGATGACAACGAGAATGGGTCGCTCACGAGCACGCATGGCTCGCGATCGAGCATGGATACCGGCAGAGACTGCATTGCCTGCCACACCAGTGGCAGCGAAGAGGGAGAATTCATTGTTGCAGGCACGGTGTACCAGTCCAACGGTACTTCGGTCTATCCGAACAGCACCGTGTACCTCTATACTGGAGCCGATGGGACCGGCTCACTGGCGGCCACAATCGAGGTTGACGGACGTGGAAACCTCTATACGTCGGATAGATTGAGCTTTGGTTCCGGCCTCTATCCCGTGGTTCGCGGAAGCGACACCACGCAGGTTGCGTACATGGGCTCAGTGATCACGTCGGGGAGCTGCAATGCCGCAGGTTGCCACGACGCAGGCAGCAGAGTCTCGGTGCCATAGACGGTGCTTCTACCGCATCGCACGGATGAACCGCAGTGCGGGTCACCCGTCAACACCCACCCGCAATGCCCCGCACGGGCACACATGCACGCAGTCGCCGCACCCCACGCACATGCGCTCGGAGACGAGCATGGGAGCCTCGTCCGCGCTCTCCTGAATCAGCAGCTTCTTGTTGCATGCGGCACAGGCGCGACAGACGCCGGCCTCGGGATTGCACTTCCGGGGCTCGCACTTCTTGAACTCGACGACGAGACGTTTCTTGCCCATGTCAAGCGCTCCGTCTCCCGGATCCTCAAGCCCCGAACCGCGCGCCCACAAACTGCAGCATCTCCAGAACCTTCAGCGACTCCCCGATCGAGCAATTCCCAATGCCGCACGATGGCGTGAAGTAGCGCTGCTTCCTCAGCAGCTCGGAGGAGACGCCCTTCCCGACAAAGAGATTTTCGAGGTCAGTCACCTTCGCACACAGGCTTTCTCCGGTTTCGCCGGCAATGCGCTCCGACGAATCGGTGGGCACAATGCCCCAAGCCAGCGTTCCGCCGCGTTTGAGAAACGCATCGATCTCCGCAGGGTACAGCGCAACCTTGTCGCCGAATGAATACGCATCGAATGCCAGAATGTCAATAGCCGTCTTCGTCAGCAGCGACCACTCCATGTTGCCGCAGCAGTGCAGCCCCATGCGCGCGCCCGCGCCATGGATGACGGCCGCGATCTCGTCGATGGCCGAGATAACCTGGTCATCCTCCACGCCGATATAGGCAGGGGTCCCCAGCGCGGAGAATATCGGCTCGTCAAGGAAGATGATGACCTGATCGGCACACGCCGAGAGAGCGCGCACCTGCCACAGCGCCTTCATGGCAAGGCCCTTGACAACGATATCGCGGTACTGCTCGTCAAACCATACGGCTTTGCAGTCGCCATCGCTGAGGCCGAAGCCGAAGGTGAAGGGACCCACCACCTGCCCCTTGGCAATGGGGAAGCGGCGGCCGCTCCTCTGCGCATCGGCGATGAAGCGGTGCATGCCTGCTGCATACGGCTCGGAGATGGCGAAGGGCGCGGTGTCTTCGGCGATCACGGCCTCGTAGAAAGTCGTCATGCTGTCAACGAGTTTATCGTCGCGCTCGAGCCATACGCGCTTCTCCTTCTCGTCCACCACGATCCCGGGAAACCCCTCGCCATACTGGAGGGTCATGGACTCTTTGAACGAGCGCTGAGGAAGTTGCGGCCATGTGGGAATGCCCAGCGGGAATTGCGCCAGCGCTGCCAGCGCCTCGCCCGCATCCTTCTGGGGCATGCTGCCGATCATTGTGGTATTGGCGGCGGTCATTGGGGGTTCAACCCTCCTATCAAAAAAGTGGTGATTGTGAAGCATTCACACCGGCTGCATAAACGAATCAATATCGGTATGCGGAAGAAACATCGCCTTGGTGAACTCCTCGATGTAATCGGGCGCACCCATCAAATCGTAGTAGGTGGTGCTTTGCTCGATGGCGATGATCTGCTCGAACGCCTCTCGGTGCAGCGCCACGATTTTGGCGCCCCTCACCGAGGTGTTTCCTACGAAGTGGATGCGCTCTCGCGGCAGATTGGGAATCAGCCCGATGCCGATTGCACTCTCGATGTCAAGGTAGTTGCCGAAAGCGCCGGCAATGAGGAACCTGCTGATGTCGTGGAATGAAAGATCGAGACGCTGCACGATGATCTTCATGGCAGCGTAGATCGCGGCCTTGGCATTGATGATGTTCTGGATATCAGCCTCGTTGATGGACACCGAACGCTCCGCGCCGTTCTCCCCTTTGCGGACCAGAGTGTAGCCCTTGATGCCGTCGATATCGAAAATGCGGTCGCTCGATCCATCAACCATCTTGCCGTTGCGGTTGATGATGCCCTTCTGAAGAAGCACGTACACCAGGTCGATGATGCCGGAGCCGCAGATGCCGCGGGCTGGCTCCTCGTTGACAGTCTTGCAGCAAATAGCTCCATTGTCAATGAAGACCCGCTCGATAGCGCCCGGCTCAGCGCGCATGCCACTCTCGACGCTGGCGCCTTCGAGCGCAGGACCCGCCGAAGCAGAGCAGCCCATGAGCCACTCGCGGTTGCCCACAATTACCTCGCCGTTGGTCCCAATGTCAACCAGCAGGCATGTCTCAGCGCTTTCGTGCATGCCCGTGGCAAGAATGCCGGCGGTCAAGTCGCTGCCAACCCATCCGCTGACTCCGGGCAGTGAGTAGAGGAGTCCGCGCGGATTGATGGTGATGCCGACCTCAGCCGCGCGGAGCGGCGGTGGCTCCACAGATGCGGCAATGTAGGGAAATCGGCGGATGTTCTCAGTCGGCAAGTCCAGAAGGAAATGGCCCATCACCGTGTTGCCCGCGCACACGACTGCCGTAATATTCTTGAGGCTGACGTGATTGCGCTGGGCCAGCTCGTCAATGAGGCGGTTGATGTCATCCACCAGGAGCCGCTGCAGCTCTCCGCCGCCAATGCGCTCTGCCGCCATAATGCGGGCTGTCACCTCGGCGCCGTGGATCGATTGCGAGTTGAAGCACGCGCGTGCGTCAATAGTACGGTTTCTTGGCCCATCTACCAGATGCGCAACCACGGTGGTTGATCCCATGTCAACAACCACGATGTAGTTGTCGCGTTCGGTGTTGCCGGCCTCAACATCCATGACCTCTGCAACGTCGCCGCGAATGCCCACGGTTGCCGTGACCTTGAAGTCGCTCTTGCGCAGCAGCTCGGGCAGCGACCGGATGATCTTCAACCCGGTTTGCGTGGAGGCCACGTCGAGCTTCTTGCGGATGAGAGCGCAGAGGCGTTGGTGGTCGGGAAAGTTGTTTGCCAGAGTCGGGGGCTCAAGCTCCAGGTATACTTTGCGGACCAGTGGCGCAAAGGGCAGGTTGACAGGTGACGCAGCAGACTGGAAATCTCGGAAGCGGTCGGCGTCTTTGCGCGGCTCGGCTGTGCTCCTGGAAGCATGCTCGTGCGGGACCTCGACAACCGCGTCGCCCTTGACGTAGGAGAGGCAACCCAGCACATACCCCTGCCGGATCTGCGCGCGAGTGAGTTTGTGGAAATTGTCGCAAGTAATATTCCCCTTGCGCACGATCATCTTGCAGCGGCCGCAAATGCCCTCGCCTCCGCACAGCCCGCCAATGGAAATGCCGGCAAGCCCTGCTGCCTGCAAAACCGTGGCGCCATCGGCAACGGTTACTTGCGTGCCGGATGGGAGGAACGTTACCGTGTGCTGAGGATGCGCGGTCGCGGCATGGGTGTCGGCGCCATCATGGGGCGCTTTGTAGGGAGCGGGAGTTGCACGTTTCATTCATGTCCTGGGCAGTGAAAGAGGATGATACTCATGGCAGAGCAGCCGCAACGTCGCGCGCGCACGCCGTGAGAAGATGACCGGGAGCGGGTCCCCCGGCATTCTGCATTGCCGAGAGGATGCCCGCGTCGTGTACTATTCGAAAGTTCGGGCTGTCGAGCGATTCACCTTTGTCCAGAAGTTCGATGATAGTGCAGATCTCGTCGATGTCCTTCATCTTGAGTCCGAGCTTCAACAGTGTTTTTCGGGCAGCCGTCACATGCGCCGCGTATCCGGTCTCCGTCGAGCTGGAGAGCCCGGGTGCACTGGCAAGCCCGAGCAGGATGAGTGCCGGCATCGCAATGTTCCACGCACCATCCTCGGTGTGGATGAGCCGTTCGGCAAACCCCATGGCCTTTGCCGTTTGTTCGATAGCAGGGGCAGGAACATGTGCCGACTCTAACGCCTGAAAAAGCTGCTGTCGAATCGACAAGGAGCGTCGCTCCATGTAGCCGCTGTAGATGGCCTCGCCCACGCACTCCTTGCCCATCGAGCACCACTCGAGGCAACTGGCCTCGCCCTGGCGTACCGTGGTCTTGCTGCAGCGTGGACAGGTTGCCCGCAGTTCATCGGACCAGATCTCCACCGCAGAGCCACATGAGGCGCAGGTGATGGTTTCGGGTGTCGGCGATCGCAGCGTCTTGGATCCGGGGCAGAAATGCGCGGTGCTGTTCATGGCGTTCTCCTGGTTTGAGTACGAAGGCCTGCATCGACTATTTCAGGCTCTCGGATGCCACTGTGCACCCCTCATCGCGAAGAGGGATGACAAGCGGCCTCCTCTACTCAATATGCCATGCACCGACCCGCAACGCCTTGATCCGGATCAAGAAACAGTCATCCGCGACAATCACTTCATGCTCTGCCGGGCCGATTCCACGGTGTTGTGCAGCAACATGGTGATGGTCATGGGCCCCACTCCGCCCGGCACAGGCGTGATGAGGCTCGCCTTCTCCTTCACCGCCTCGTAATCCACATCGCCCACAAGACGGAACCCGGCTTTCTTGGTTGCATCCTCAATGCGGTTGACACCCACGTCAATAACAACCGCGCCCGGCTTGACCATGTCGGCTGTTATGGTGTTGGGGCGGCCGGCAGCGGCAATGATGATATCTGCTTGACGGGTGAATAATCCGATATCCTTGGTGCCGGTGTGACAGATGGTGACCGTGGCATTGGCGCCTTTCTGCTTCTGCAGAAGCATGTTGGCAACGGGCTTGCCCACAATGTTGCTGCGGCCAACCACCACCACATGCGCTCCCGAGGTCTCAACCCCGCTGCGAATGAGCAACTGCACCACACCATGCGGCGTGCAGGGCAGGAACGTCTTCTCGCCAATGACCATCTTGCCAACGCACATGGGATGAAACCCGTCCACATCCTTGCTCGGATCGATGGCCAGCAGCACGTCCTTCTCGCTGAGGTGCTTGGGAAGGGGCAGTTGCACCAGGATGCCGTGGATGCGCGGGTCGGCGTTGAGTTGCTTGACGAGAGCGAGGAGCTGTTCCTGCGTGGTATCGGCCGGCAGGCGATGGTCGTCGGAGAAGAGCCCGATCTCCTCGCACGCCCGCTCCTTGGCAGTCACGTAGGAGGTTGACGCGGGATCGGCGCCCACCAGAACAACGCCCAGCCCCGGCGCCACGCCCAGAGCGCGCAGGCGGGCGACTTCGGTCTTCAGCTCGGCACGGATGTCTGCGGCTACTTGCTTTCCGTCAATGATCTTTGCTGACATGGGATCATCCTTCGTGGTTTCTGCGGTGAGGCGCCTGTTTCTTCCCTGGCGCTCGGCGAGTGCCTCAGCCTGGCGCCTCGACACTTCGACAGGGCTCAGTGCAAGTACAGCCCGTCTCAGTCGACGGGCCACTCGGCGACCGGCTGATGTGTATCGAGGACCTGAACAATCACTGTTGAGCCAGGACCCCACCGGCCGCTGACCGAGCGCCGCGCTGAGCCCGTCATGCGAATCGCGTCAAGCCAAGTCGGGCACTGATCCTGACAAAGCAAAGGGTCCTGCCGGCCGGGCACGATGCTCGCGGGTGTCGCGCACCGGGTGATGCAAACTACCACCGAACCATGACGCGCCACCCGGCTTTGCCACCCAAAACTCTCCACGTGTTCTGATCCAGATCCCGCGCCGTCAAGCCCAATCCTACGAGTAGAACGCCATCACATGCTCCAACGCATCGTAGCCATCGGATGCAAGAACCTTCTTCAGGCACACCATGGCAGCGTGGGTCTCGGCCAGTACCTCGTACTTGCGCGCAACCGACCCAATCACCATGTCAAGGCCCAGCGGCATGGCCATGGTGAGAAACGCACTCTCCAGGGCGCTCTTCACCGGGGAGCCATCGGCGCGCTTGGGGGGCAGCATGACCGTGAAATTGCTCAAACCCACCGACGCGTGAATGCCCGCAAGATCCCTGTCGCCGTGGATCAGGCGCAGCGATTCGATCACCCGCTTGAGCTGCTTCTCGTAGTCGCTGCCAATGGGAGCAATGCCTGTGTCAACGATGAAGTGATCGGTGGGGATCTTGTACGGGCTCTGGCGAATGGCTTTTATCAGAGCCTTCGTCGTCTCGTAGGTCTGCTCGGCTGTCTGGTTGGGCGCCCGGGTGCTGCCCTCGGCGCGCTCCGAAACCATGAGGATGGGCTTGAACGGCTGGATCGTGTACAGGTCGAGCATCTCCATACGCAACTGCGAGATGGAGTTGAGAATCGGCAATGCCCCGCCGGCGCGCGCCGCATTGTAGGCCTTGAGTCCTGCAGCGGCGATCTTGGGATCGGGCGTATCGATGCAGAGCGGCTTGTCTGTTACAGCCTGGATCTTCCCAACCATCTCTGCCATAAACTCGGGTGACCGCAGCCCCACGTTGACGTCGATGTATGCGGCGCCCTTCTCATCCTGCGTTTTTGCCAGGGCGACAATGCCGTCAATATCGTGAGCCTCGAACAACTTGTTGGTTGAGGGCACCGAGTCGTTGATGGATTCGCCGATAATCGACAGCCCGCTGATTGCCATGAAGAGCCTCCGCACGTGGGGTCGGTGTGCCCGATTCTCGTCTGGATCAACCCCGAAAAATACCATTGGGCAGTGCCTGCCGACGCCCCCGACGATCCGCGTCCGGGCACAGTCCCGACGATGCCGCTGTGCACCGAGGGACCGATCAATGCCCGTCGCCTCGCAGCATCGCGCAGGCATGCTCGAGCATCGGTGCGATGAGTCGCGCACAGAATTCGGCCGCGCGCACCGACCCGGGCACGTTGACGATAAGTGTGCGGCCCTTGACACATGCAACACCACGAGAGAACGCCGCATGCGGCGTCTGCCTGCCCGACTCGGCCCGCAGCATCTCGGCGATGCCGGGCACCAGTCGGTCGCAGCAGGCAACGGTGGCCTCGGGAGTCACATCGCGCGGACCAATGCCCGTTCCGCCGGTCGTGATGATTGCATCCACGTCGGGACCGGCACTAAGCGCCTCGGAGATCCGAGCGATGTCATCGGGCACCACACGGCGCTGGACATCGATACCAGGCACAAGCTCCCGCAGAACGCGCTCGACCGCAGGGCCCGATAGATCCTCGTACACGCCCTGCGACGCGCGATCAGAGACTGTAAGAACAAGCACTCTCACACGACACCTCCGCGGCCTTGATGACCCGTGCAAAGACGCCTCTGCGTGGCATGATGCAATCGCCGATCTTCTCTCGAATGGCGCAGCCCGTGTGGCACTCCTTGCCAATGCGCGAGATTTCCAGGACGGCCTCGCCCAGGTTCAGACGCGTGCCCACAGGGAGTTCGGCAAGGGCAATTCCGGTAGTCGTGATGTTCTCGGCAAAGTCGCCGTTGTCAACATCGGCGCCGCGCGCGATCATGGTCTCGATGTCCTCCCGCGCAAGAAGCGACACCTGCCGGTCTCCTGGCCCAGCGTGCGCGTCGCCGTCGATGCCCAGGCCCTCGACAAGGCGGATGGAGGCAACCGGCGTCTTGACCGTGCCCTTCGCAGGCGACGTATTGACAGACACGATGCCGAATCGTTCCACAAGACTCCCTGTCATCGACGACCTCTGCGGTCTGACCGCTGACTGCCGGCGACTGACCGCTTGCCCGTCGCGGCAACTCTCCCACGCGATGCATTGGTGCCCGACCGACCAACCTCTGCACCGCGAACGGAAACCGGCTCCTTGGTCTTCTTGACGAGGCGGATGCCGGTGATTGACATGCGCTTGTCAACGGCTTTGCACATGTCGTAGATGCACAGCGCGGCCGCGGCGACGGCCGTGAGCGCCTCCATCTCAACGCCGGTTCTGCCCGTGCACACGGCCGTGGCCTCGATATCGATACCGGTGGCACGCACAACGAAATCCACGGCCACCGAATCCAGCGGCAGGGGATGGCAGAGTGGGATGAGTTCCCCGGTACGCTTGGCGGCCATGATCCCAGCCACCCGCGCGCACGCCAGAGCATCGCCCTTCTTCAGGGCGCCCCGCTTGAGCAGCGCAATGGTGGCTGCCTGCATGCGGATGGAGCCTGCGGCAACAGCCGTGCGCTTGACGACCTCCTTGGCGGAGACGTCGACCATGCGGACTGCGCCCTTCTCGTCTATGTGAGACAACTTCATGCTTCCTCCAAGGCCTTTCGGAAATTGAGGCGACGTGTCAACTCGGACGTGAAGTAGCGAGTCAGGTCCCCGCATGATCCGTGAAGATCCCTCCCAATCCGCGTTTTCCGTGGCCCTTCCTCGCCTTTACTCGCTTGTCAAAACAGCCGGCGCCCGATGACCAGGCGCTACCCACCAATCTGCGCCATGGCCCGCGTGGTGCACGACACTCCCGCTCTACCCTTGCCCGCAACAGCCGCACGGATGCTTCCGCCGATGTCCTCGAAGTCAACCGGCACTTCCCGGTCGGAGCGCAGGCACGACTTCAGATACCCGTCGGCCGTCAGGCGCAGCCGATTGCACTCGTCACACTGCGGCGGTCGGTCGGCGTTGGTGACCGCACCGGAGTCGCATGCGTTCAGCGAGAACCGCGCAATCGTCTGCAGCTCCGTGCCCCGAGCCCGGCAGAATGCCCGCATGTCGTCAATATCTGCCGCTGTCGTATCCGGCAGAATGACCATGTTGATCTTCACCGGCGTAAGTCCGGCGGCAAGCGCACTGTCGATGCCGCGAATCGCGTCGTCGATACGGCCCCCGCGTGTGATACGCGCGAACCGGTCTGCATCGAGCGTGTCCAGCGATACATTGACGCGCATGAGCCCCGCGTCTCTGAGCACCCGGGCACGCGCAGCCGTCAACAGCGTGCCATTGGTGGTCATCCCGATGTCGGTGTAGTGGCCTGTTGCGGCGATCATGCCAACGAGTCGTTCGATCTGGCGCCGAGCCAGCGGCTCTCCACCGGTCAGCTTGATTTTGCGGAATCCGAGGCCCCCGGCAGCCTGCGCCACGGCCGCGATGCGCTCGTAGCTCAGGATCGCCGAGGCCGGCTGCAGCGCAATACCGTCGTGCGGCATGCAGTACGAGCACCGCAAATTGCATCGGTCAGTCACCGACACGCGGAGGTAGTTGATGGCGCGTCCAAATGGGTCACGCAGCATGCTCTCGGCTCCCTATCCCGGCGGCACAACCTCGACCATGGCGCCGGCTGGTATCGCGGTGACGGTGACGGCCGCTGCCACAATGCCCCGCGCTCCTCCATGCCGTCACCACCAGCGAAAATACGCGCTGCACCCGACCCTGACACGCCCCACCCCCCAAGCGGTTCCGTCATGTGCAACGGCCGGCTATGCCGCCCGCTTCCGAGCTGTATGTGCACATCGTGGGTTGTGACGGGGAGGAGAGCTGCCCGATCCGTCAGCAGTACTCGCCGGTGTAAAGCTTTGTGAGGAAGATGTCGTACGGTAGAGCCTCAATCCGATCGATGGTGCGGGGTTGCGGGTCTCGGGAAACCAGGATTGAATGCTTGAAGCTCCCAGCTTCGGCAGCCATGCGCAGCGCCTTCACGTGCTTCTCCTGCACAGAGGTGGTTGACTTGACTTCAAGGGCGATGTCATCCCCGACAACGAAGTCAATCTCCAGTCCGCCCTGGTCCCTGTAGAATGTGAGCGGGCGAAGGTCGCGCGCGTACGAGAGGTATGCCCAGAGCTCGGTGAAGATGAAGTGCTCGAAACACTTGCCATACTCAGTGGACTTGTCTCCGAACGAAAAGCTCTTGACCAGCGCATTGGCGACCCCAATGTCAAAGAAATAGAGCTTCGACGTGCTGACGGCCTTGCGGTGCAGGTCGCGGCCGTAGGGCTTAAGCTGGACGGCGACGAGGGTGTCTTCGAGAATCGAGCAGTACTCCCGTATTGTCCGAGCTGGAACCATTGCATCTCGCGCGATCGATTCGAAATTGATCAGCTCGGTGTTCGACAACGCCGCAGTTTGCAGGAAGCGCGAGAAGTTCTCGATCCGTCGTACCAGACCCTCATTGACTATTTCTTGCAGTAGATAGTTGCCGGCATACGACAGCAGGTCGTCGGTCGGGTCGTCGGAGAAGTAGATTGACGGAATGGTACCAAAGTGCAGCGCCCGGTCGAGACTGAAGTTGGGGATCTCGCGATACACGAGTGGAAAGAGGCGCCTGGTTCGGGCTCGCCCGCCCAGGAGATTGACGTCGCCGCGCTTCAGCTTGCGGGGGCTGCTGCCGGTCACGACGAACTTCATCCCGTGCTCCTCGATACACAGGTGAATCTCATCGAGCAGGCCCGGAAGCTTCTGAATCTCATCAACAATAATCGGCAGCTCAGTCCATCGCGAAGGTGTCTGAAGCAGATCGAGTCGCATCTGCGCCGGTCGCGCGCTGAGCGCGGTGAAGGTATCGGAGTTGAGCAGATTGAAGGTCGGAGCGCCGGGGAAAAGCGAGCGAAGCAGAGACGTCTTTCCGGTCTGGCGTGGCCCAAAGAGGAAGACGGACTTGGATTTGACATCGGCTTCGATGTTCAGGAGTCTCTTAATGTATTCCATATCAATAAGATACAATCGCTGTGAATAATCCGCAACACTGATGCGGATTTTCTGCGATTATCCGCATCAGAACTGCCGAGGCCCGTTTCTGGCAGGTTCTGGAGCGACCACGGGCCGATAGCACCAAATTGCGCCCCTACACCAGCAACACAACGTCAACCATGGTCCCGGCTGGTATCGCGGTGACGTTCACGGCCACCGGCATGATGCCCTGAGCGCCGCCGAATGCGTGAATGTGCGCGGATCCGTGATACTCGGGAACCCGCACCGTGCCGTCTCCTAGCACCGCAACCGGCACAAACTCCAACCGGTCTGCCTTGCGACGAGAGTATGCCTCGGCGAGCATTGCGCGTATTGTCAACGGCTGGCGCCGGTGACCCATGCGCATGAGCAGATGCGGGCGCACAAGCATCTCGAAGACCACAAACGTCGACACCGGGTTTCCCGGCATGCCGAAGACCGTCTTCTGGCCCAGAGCGCCGAAGAGCGTCGGCTTGCCCGGCTTCATGGCAATGCCCTCAAAGCGGATCGCGACTCCGAGCTTCCTGAGCGCGTCGGGTACGAAGTCGAACTCGCCCGCCGACACCCCGCCGGACAGGAGGAGCACGTCGGACTCGCCGAGGGCCTTTGCGATGATTGACACCGTGGCGTCGGGTGAGTCAGGCACAATGCCGTAGTAGCGGGGGACGCAACCGCACCGCTGCACCTGCGCATGGAGCTGATGGCTGTTGCTGTTGCGGATCTGCGCAGGTCCGGGCGTCTGCGCGGGCTCGACGAGTTCGTCACCGGTTGCGATGATTCCGACGACGGGCTGGACCCGCACGTCAACCGATGCACACCCCGCCGATGCAAGCATCGCGATGACCGGCGGAGAGATGCGCGTGCCTGCGCGCAGAACCACATCTCCCAGGCGCACGTCCTCGGCCGCACGCCGGATGTTGCGGGCATCCGAGGGCGTCACCACGCGCACTAGGCCATGCTCCTCCGTGGTGTGCTCCACCATCGCCACGCGGTCCGCGCCTGGCGGCACCACCGCGCCGGTCATGATGCGACTGCACTCGCCCTGGCCCACCGACTTGGTGGGGGAGTGACCGGCTGCGATCGTCTCAACAACCCGCAGCGGCTCCGCAATGTCAGCGGTGCGGCAGGCAAACCCATCCATGGCCGACACATCGGCTGCCGGTACGTCAACGTCCGAGGCGACGTCATGTGCCAGGATGCGGTCCAGTGCCGCCGCCAGCGAAACTGCCTCAATCGCGGAGGATGCCTCGAATGTCAGAACCGACTGCAGCGCGTGTTCAAAGGTGATCATGGATGCGCCTTCCTCCGCAAATCAACCAACAATCAACTTTACAGACGCAATCACCAGCACGCAGGCAAGCATGGTCTTGATGACCTCCCGCGAAAACCGCCTGCTTCCGAAGTAGGAACCGATCGTCCCGCCCACCAGTACCGTCATCAGTAGTGGCGCCATGGTCTCCAGCGGCGGAAGAGCATGGGTGCGACCGATCACGCCACTGAGGCCGGCAATCGAATTGACAAGAATGAACGCAGCCGATGTTGCCGAGGCGGTCTTGGTGCGCGCCCACCGAAAGAGCAGAAGCGTCGGCGTGAGGAAAATACCACCCCCGGTGCCGGTGAGCCCGGCGGCAAACCCCAGCGCTGCCCCCACGCCCAAGGATGCACCCACCGGCGGCACAGTGGCCTCGTCGGGCGCGCGCATCTTGACAACGAGCATGACTGCCGAGAAGAGCAACGCCACCCCAATCACGAGGCGGAAGACGTGTGACGGGAGGTTCAGGTATCCACCCGCAAACGCGCACGGAACCGCCGGCACAGCATACGGCCAGAACGTGCGCCAGTGAAAATGGCCCGCTCGATAAAACTGCCGGGTGCCAATGGCGGCAACCAGAATGTTGAGAGAGAGAGCCACCGGCTTGATGGCCTCGGGAGCAAGCCCGAAGAGGCTCATCACTGCAATGTAGCCCGATGCGCCCGCATGACCCACCGTTGAGTACAGGAACGAGACCGCCGGCAAACCGGCGCACAGCAGGATCATCGATTCGATGCTCATGAGTCAATGCCACCCGTCTGAGTCGACACAACGCTCAGTGATTGCGCACCCACACGTTCCGGGCATGAATACACATTGAACGACTGCTCGCGCGCAAACCCGATCAGGGTGATACCCATCTCAACAGCCAGATGCACCGCGCCGTGAGTGGGAGCTCCACGGGCAATGGTGATGGGAATGCCGCAGCACCGTGTCTTGTACACGATCTCCGAGGAAGTGCGACCCGTTCGCGCGAGAATGCATCGCGCAAAGTCGAATCCCTCGAAGAGTGCACGCCCGACCGCCTTGTCAACCGCATTGTGCCGGGCCACGTCGTCCACAGCAATTTCGCGGCCGGTCTCCTGCTCCACAAGAATGGCGCAATGCACCGCGCCGGTCTGTGCGAACAGCGGCGTTCCCCCGTGCAGACGCGCGGCGATGTCGAAGACCCGCTGCTTGTCAATGCACAGAGAATTGCGCAGTGGTTGTCGAAGCGCGACCTCGCCAATGGTCGTGTACATTGCGCACTTGCCGCATCCAGACGTGTACAGCCGCTTGCGCATGAGCGCCGGGTCGGGCGTCTGAGCAAGTGTCACCGATGCTGTCCAGCGCTGCGTATCGCAGGAGAACCCGGTCGCATCACCCGGCGACTTGATGAAGCCGGACGTGTACAGATATCCGTATGTCAACTCCCTGATATCGGCAGGCGACGCCAGCAGCGTTGCCAGCTCCACATCGTTGGCCAGGATAGTGAGGGGGATCTCGGAGGCGACCGCATCACGAAAGGGCGTCGCACCCTCGGGTGTGACCTTCAGGGCGTCCATCTCAACCGCCGCTCCAAGTGCACGGTCATGCATCATGCTGCACCTGCCTGTGACGTGCGCGTCTCTGAGACGTAGTGGTGATACTCATCGGGTGTGTTCAGATTGCGGTACCACGAAGCCCCAGGGAACTCGTGGATGCGCGTTGGGCACTCGTCAAAGAGTCCTCGCACTGCAAGTCGGTCAGCCTGCAACAGTGCCTGAGCCACGAGCGCAACGCGTCTGCGGTAGAAGGCGAGGAGCGGCTCCACGCGGCCACCCCCGAATGACGAAGCAACAATGTCAACGCCGTGGGACTGCGCAAGCAATGCGAAGATGGCGTAGCGATCGATGTTGGGCATGTCGCAGGCAACGACGAGGTTGTGCTCGGTGCGCGATGCATCGAGGCACGCATGGATGCCGGCGAGCGGCCCGCATCCGGGATAGCGGTCGGAAACGCCTCGCGCTCCGCCCCGCACAAGTGCCCTCACGTCCCCGGAGAGCAGCACCTCGTCGCACCATGGTCGCACCAACTGGTAGACGCGCTGGACAAGCGGCATACCGTCGACCTCCAGCAGCGCCTTGTTCGAACCCATGCGGCTGCTCTTTCCGCCCGCAAGGATGATTGCGGTGAGTGGAGATGGTCGCGCGCCCGCCAGCCAGGCAATGCGGCGCATGGTGGCGGCATCGAGTTCGAGACGAGCAGAGAGCGCGGAAATTGTCGCATCGTCAACCCGTTGGCCACGGATGATGTCGGCCTTCTCCTTGGCGATGCGAGCCGATGGCTTCGCATTGTCGCCGGAGAGGTAGACCACACAGTCGGGGGTCATCTCGTAGAGAATGGTGTTGCTTTCGATGATGAGGCACGCGGCGTCGGCGTGGCGGTCGTGGATCTGCTGAAACGTTGCATCGCGTCCGTAGAGCACATCGGCATTCGTGGGGTGCTTCCCGTGGTGCCCGATCTTGACGAACACAGACCCGGGGATCATGCGTGCCACCTCTTTGGCAAGCGTGGTCTTGCCCACACCCGATCGAGCTCCTGAGATGACGATGGTCTTCATGGTGAGCTCGGTGGAGTCATAGGCATTGACAAGATGAGGATGGGAGGGTTACCACGGAACACTCGGCGCGACACACTTCGACAGTGCTCAGTGCAGGTAGCCGACAACCGAACCAGCAACAACGGTACACGGGGCGGCATTGCTGAAAGTGGCAAGCAGTCAGTCCATCGACTCCGCTCAGGAACCACGGTCAGAACTCAGCGGTCAACGCAATCAGAACGCTTCCGGGTACCCAATGTCAACAAACACCGTCTCCAACCGGTGCTTATGCCCCAGCTCCATGTTCGCAAGGCTTTCGAGCATCTCCCGCGTGACACTGTCCTTCGCCGACCGCGCGAGCCCTCGGTAGAACTCAACCGCCTGTTGCTCCTTCTTCATGGCCAGGGCAATGGCATCCGCGGGCTTCATCTCAATGGACAGCCGGGGAGATTCGGTGGCCTCGGCAATCTTGAAGTCCTGCGAGGGCGCCGCGATCCTCATGTCAAGCGTCGGGTCGTGCTTGAACCGCTCGAGAAGCTCCTTGTGACCCAGTTCGTCCCTGGCCAGCTCGGTGAAGATCTGCCGTACGCTGTCGTTGGCGGCGCTCTTCGCAACGCCCGCGTAGAACTGGTTCGCCTCAATCTCGCGCTCGATCGCCGCAGAGAAGATCTGCTCAATGTCCATCGATCCCATGGCAATTCCTCCTCGGAAAACGATGCTATGGCCGTGCCTGTCGCGATACCGACGGAGCCACCGGCACACCATCCGACACCTTCTCTATCCTGATGGCGCATGCCTTGTACTCGGCAGTCTCAGTCACCGAGTCGAACGCACTGTTGGTGAGAACATTAGCGCACGCCTCGTAGAAATGGAACGCACACCAGCACACCCCGGCCGGCGATCGATCGGTCACCCAGGCCTTGACGGTAATCGCGCCTCGACGACTGGTCGCTTTCACCATGTCCCCGCTCCTGATGCCCATGGCAGCAGCATCCGAGGGGCTGATCTCCATCAGCTCTTCCGGGAAGATCGCCTCCAGGCCGACGGAATTGCGGGTTTGGGTTCCGCTGTGATAGTGCCAGAGGCGTCGTCCAGTGGATAGGACCAGTGGATACTCCGCGTCCGGCGCCTCGGCAGGCGGGATCCAGGAGAGTGCGTGGAACAAGCCCTTGCCGCGAGTAAACTTGCCGGAAAGATGCAGCGTGGGCGTGCCCGGATGCTCCACGGTGGGACACGGCCACTGCAGGCCCTGGCGCTCGATGCGCTCCCAGGTGATGCCCGCAAGGCTGGTTGACGTAGCGCGCATATCCTCCCAGATTGAGCGGCCCGAGGTGAACCCGAGGTCGCGGCCGAGTCGCGTGCCCAGCTCCTGCATCACCCACCAGTGCGAGCGGGCTTGACCGGGAGGAGTGAGTGCCCTGCGCACGCGCTGCACGCGGCGCTCGGTGTTGGTGAAGGTTCCGTCCTCCTCACCCCACGAGGTGTCGGGGAAGACCACATGCGCATACTCGGTGGTCATGTTCGGGAAGATGTCGCAGACAACGAGCAGCTCAAGCGCCTTGAGCTCCTCAATGGTGTGCGCCATGTTGGGCTCGGTCTGCACCGTGTTGTCACCAACGCAATAGAGAATCTTCGTGCCGCCATCGCGCGCCTTGCGAAGCATGGTGGGCATCTTGTAGCCCGGTTTTGTCGGAAGCTTCTCCACGCCCCAGGCTTTGGCCATCTTCGCGGACGCCGCCGGATTGTCAACCGGCTGGTAGGTGTGGAAGACATTGGGCAGTGCACCCATGTCACACGCGCCTTGCACATTGTTCTGGCCGCGCAGAGGGTTGAGCCCTGCAGCGTACTTGCCGATGTTGCCGAGAACCATCTGGAGATTTGCCAGTGCTTTCACATTGTCGGTGCCGCAGATGTGCTCGGTGATTCCGAGTGTGTAGCACACACTGGCAGATTCCGACTCTCCAAGGATGCGCGCAACCTTCTTCATGGTATCAACGGGTACACCGCAGATCTTCGATGCTTTTTCGACCGGATAGGCCTTGACCGCATTGCGGATCTCGTCCGGGTTTTCCGTGCAGGTCGCGAGAAACTCCTCGCGCGCCCAGCCGTTGCGGAAGATCTCGTTGATCAGGCCATTGATATATGCGACGTCGGAGCCGACATTGTGCTGCACATGCATGGTTGCCCAGCGCGTCAGATCGATCCTGCGCGGGTCATTGACGATCAGTACAGCGCCCTTCCTCACCGCCCGTTTCATGAAGTAGGAGATGACCGGATGCGCTTCTGTGGTGTTGGAGCCGATCACGAAGAGCACCTTGGCATCTTGCAGCTCGGCTATCGAGTTTGTCATCGCACCGCTTCCGAATGAGGCGGCCAGACCGGCCACCGTAGGAGCGTGTCAAGTTCGAGCGCAGTGATCGACATTATTAGTGCCGATCACCGCTCGCGTAAATTTCTGGATAGCGTAGTTGTTCTCGTTGGTAATGCGGCCCGAGCCAAACGCCGAGAACACGTCGGGGCCATGGCGATCGATGATCTCCTTGATACGGGCAGCCGTGAAATCCAGCGCCGCATCCCACGACACTTTCTCAAGACGACCGTTTCTGCGGATCATCGGATCGGTCAGCCGCTTGGGGTTCGACGGGAATTCGTACGCGTAGCGTCCCTTGACGCAAAGAGTACCGTCATTGGGTGCTCCGTCGCGCGCAGTCACGCGCACAATGCGGTTACGGCCGCGATCGACATGGAGCGTGAGCTGACAGCCAACGCCGCAGAACGCGCACGTGGTATCGACTCTGTCAAGCTCCCACGAGCGACCCTTGCCGCGCGCCTTCTTGTCGATGAGTGCGCCGGTCGGGCACACCTGCACGCACTGGCCGCACTGCACGCACGTCGACTGCTCCATGGGAAGATCGTCATCGCAGATCACCTTTGTCTGGTGACCGCGGAAGCCGAAATCGAGCACCTCATTGACAACTACCTTGTTGCAGGCCGCAATGCAGCGCCCGCACTGGATGCATTTGCCGTTTTCGCGATAAATGAACTGCGACGAGTCGTCGATGTCGTCCTTCTGGTCTACCGAGAAGAACGGGCGCTCGATGCCCAGCGCGTAGGCTGCTGCCTGCAGTTCGCAGGCGCCGCTCTTCTCGCACGCGAGGCAATCGTGCTTACCGGATGCGAGAAGAAGCTCTACCACGAGTCGTCGGGCAGCGATGATCTGCGCTGTCTCGGTTCGTACCACCATGCCGTCGCGAGCCTCGATGGTACATGAGGTGTGCAGCCCGCGCATGTTCTCGATCTCGACAAGACACATGCGACACTTGCCCGTGGCTCCGGTGAGGCGATGGTAGCACAGCGTAGGAATGGCAATGCCATTGTCGCGCGCCACCTGCAGAACGGTCTGCCCGCTGGACGCCTCGACTTCGCGGCCGTTGATCGTGAGTTTCATGGAGGGTCTCCTGTTGTCGTCGCTTGGTGTCGTCGGTTTGAGCGGCAGCTTCGTCAGGGCAGGCACAACCGCACAGCACCTCATGGAACGTCAATGCCCACCACTCGTACCGGACGTCTCTGATCCGTGAAGATCCGTCACATCCGCGTCACGGTTCCTGAGCGGAGCGCCGCACTGAGCCCCGTCGAAGTGTCGAAGGATCCGTGTCCCTGTTCCCGCGGTTTCCTCGCTTTTCATTCCCTATGTACAGCACCGAACTTGCACACATTCCTGCACATGCCGCACTGAATGCACAGCTTCCGATCGATGCAGTGTTTCCTCTTCTTTTCACCGGTTATCGCCTTTGTAGGGCATGCGCGCAGGCATGCGCCGCAGCCCGTGCATGCATCGGTGATTTCGAAGGTGATGAGCGCCCGGCACACACCAGCGCGACACTTCTTGTCAACAATGTGCTCCACATATTCGTCGCGGAAATGCCGCATCGTGCTCAGTACCGGGTTCGGCGCGGTCTGCCCCAGGCCGCACAGCGAGGAGCACTTGATCGTCTGCCCCATCGAGGCCAGCAGGTCCAGATCCTGCAAGGAGCCCTTGCCGTCGCAGATGCGCTGCACAATCTGCAGCATGCGACGGGTTCCCTCGCGGCACGGCACGCACTTGCCGCACGATTCGTCTTGCACAAAGTCAAGAAAGAACCGCGCAACATCCACCATGCACGAATCTTCGTCCATTACGATGAGCCCGCCAGAGCCCATGATGGCGCCGAGCTGGTTGAGGCTGTCGTAGTCCAGCGACACGTCAAGGTGCTGCTCGGGAATGCAGCCACCCGACGGTCCGCCAATCTGGGCGGCTTTGAATGCTTTGCCTTTGGGAATCCCGCCGCCTACGTCGAAGACGACTTCGCGAAGAGAGACCCCGATGGGGACTTCCACCAGTCCCGTGTTGTGAATGGCGCCGGCAAGCGCGAAGACCTTGGTGCCCTTGCTGGCCTTGGCGCCGTATGCGGCAAATGCGGCCCCGCCATTGAGCAGGATGTAGGGAATGTTGGCGAATGTTTCCACATTGTTAAGAACCGTGGGCTTGTCCCAGAGCCCCTTCTGCGCGGGAAACGGCGGGCGTGGGCGCGGCTCCCCCCGCTTGCCCTCGATGGAGGCCATGAGCGCGGTCTCCTCGCCGCACACAAATGCACCCGATCCCATGCGGATTTCGAGGTCAAAGGAGTAGGTCGAGCCCAGGATGTTCGATCCGAGAAGCCCCCGGCTTCGTGCCACGTCAATGGCGTATTGCAGTCGCTCCACGGCAAGGGGATACTCCGCGCGCACATACACAAATCCCTGCGAAGAGCCAATGGCATATCCGCCAACGAGCATGCCCTCAATCACGCTGTGCGGATCGCCCTCCAGTACGCTGCGATCCATAAACGCGCCCGGGTCACCCTCGTCGCCGTTGCACAGCACGTACTTGACCGGCCCGGGGCTCTGGCGGGCAAATTTCCACTTCTGGGCGGTGGGGAACCCTGCGCCTCCGCGGCCCTTGAGGCCGGAGGTGCTGACCTCCTCGATCACCTGGTCAGGTGTCAAGGATGAGAGCGTCTTCGCCAGAGCAGCATATCCGTCGCGGCCGATGTATTCGTCGATGCTGAGGGGATCGATCTCTCCGCAGTTGCGCAGCACGATCTTGGTCTGTCGCTTGAAGAAGGAGATGTCCGACTGCAGCGGAACCGGCGTGCGTGCAGGCCCTTCCTGCCACGTCAAGCGCTCCACCACCTTGCCGCCAATCACATGGCCATCGAGAATGTCGGCAACGTCGGCTTCGGAGACTTTCTGGTAGAAGACCCGGTCTTTGCCCATGATGAGCACCGGGCCGGCCATGCAGGGGCCAAGGCAGCCGGTCTCAACAACAGACACGGCGCCGCTGAGACCTCGTTCAGCCAACCCGCGCTCGAGGGCTGCCTTGACTTTGAGAGATCCTGAGGCAATGCATCCGCCGCCCGCGCACAGCAGGATCTTCTCCCGCACCTGGCCGTGTGGCAGCGCAAGACACTGTCGGGCCGAATCGCGGATGGCGGCGAGGTCGTTGGCCGTGGCTATCTTCGGAGCGGGACTCTGCATCGAGGGATCCTTCTATGTGCGGGGCAGTTTCCGGTAGTGGGCGAGCAGGCCTTTCACCGCATCCGGCTTCACCCGCTGGTGCACGATGTCGTTCACCATGATCACCGGAGCCAATCCGCATGCGCCAAAGCAACGGCCGACCTCAAGCGAGAACATGCGGTCATCGGTGGTCTGACCAACCTCAATGCCCAGCTCTGTGCGCAGAGCGGTGAGGATCTCCGTGCCGCCACGTACGTAGCAGGCGGTTCCCATGCAGATGCGGATCAGGTAGGTTCCTCGGGGCACCCGGGAGAAAAACGAATAGAAGGTGACCACGCCGAAGACTCTGCTGTACGGCTCACCCAGCTTCTCGCCAATGGTTCGCAGCACCTTCCCGGGCAGATATCCGAAGATGGACTGTGCGATTTGCAGAACCGGAATAAGTGCGCCGGGTTTGTCGCGGTGCTGCGAAATGACTTCGTCGAGGCGCTCGAACTGAGTCTCCTCGTCAATCGTGCCGCATGCGCATGGTGTTGGGGCAGATGATGTCATGCCAATGCCTTCGCCGTCAAGTGTGATGTGTGGTGGCGTCCGAAGGCCGGACGCGCAAGTGACACGTCGTAGGCCGCAGCATCGCCGGTCGGTTCCGCAGTGGCCTCCTCGGCGATGCGAAGGCCCTCGGGTCTGCCTGCGAGAAATCCTTCCGAACCATGGCACTGGTAACACCAATGCTCTCGCCAAGGTACTGAGAATATACCTTCCGAAAGCCCATCTCTTTCAGTCGGAGCAGCGAATTCCTGTACCAGCAAAGCCGCCGAACAAGAGGGAGACGAAGATTCCGATCTGCGTCCGTGCGGGACATCCTGCTCGTTTCGGATGGAGACTCTGTCTCCTGATTGGCGATCACAATAGACCTCCGCTCTGGTGAACCGCGCTGGGCGCGGCCAGATTGTGCACGATGTCGATAGTATTAATGTACATAATATGGGAAATCGCCCATCATCAATGCAATGGCGGTATCACATTAATGGGCCGCTTAAGCTGAGGGGCGACGAGATTCCGGAGTCTCATTTGCCGGAAGGATGCACGGTCGAGGGCGACCGTGGCACACGCGCTGGGAGGGGTGGGACAAGGGGTCCCCCCAACTGGGCACGATGCTCGAGGGTGTCGCGCACCGGTGGGTTGAGGCTTGGCACCGCCCCCTGACGCGCCACCCGGCTTTGCCATCCAGATTCTGCTGCAGCTTCGACCACGGAGATCCATGCACCTCAGAGCCCACCGTCAAGGACCTGACGCGCATGCGCCGATGGCGGGAAGGCCTCCCGCTTCCAACGACACAGGGTCAAGCAGTCGGCGTCCGCAAAGATGCCACAAACGCCTTGTAGAACTCGAGGCTTGCGAGAACGAGTGCGCCGCCCATGGCCAGGTAGAACGGGGCAAGATCCATCTTGGGGACCGGCGAGTGGCGAACAGTGATTCCCACCACCGTCATCATTGCGATCATGCCGTAGCCGTTCCAGGCAGTGAAAGCGAAGACACATGCGCGTGGCGGAAGCTTGAAGATCCGCTTGATGTTTCGTTGAGCCGCTGCCTGCAGAACAAATCGGCTTGCGGCCCACGCCAGGCCAATGCCTGCAGCGCCAAAGGCAATCGCAGCAATGCTGTGAGCGGCGCTGATCCACAACAGCGCCCGTATGCTCAGGCCTGCTCCAGCCACGGTCCACAATATCCCGGCAATGAGCAGCAGCCACTGCTGGGGGACAGCGGGCTTCATTCTGCGCAGTAGCGAGCCTGATTTCTGCACCATACAGGGTCGATCTCCAGCGGCCGGTTCACCCTCGTCGCCTGCCCCTCACTCCCAAGCCCCCGCCTCACGAAAGCTGTAGTGCTTGTCAAAAGAAAAGATGATGTGGTCGAGCAACGCGATGCCCAACACATCTCCTGCGGCGCGAATCTCCCTGGTGATGTGCGCATCCTCGGCACTGGGCTGCACCGTACCCGTTGGGTGATTGTGCGCCAGCACAATGCAGGCGGCGCGATCGGTGATGGGGGCGGCGAAGACCTCGCGGGGGTGAACTGCCGTGACATCCACCAGGCCCACTGTTACCACGCGAGTGGCGATCACCTCATGCGCGCCATTGAGCGACATGCACAACAGATGCTCCTGCGGCCGATCGGCGTAGTGACGTATGAGGGGGAGCAGATCGGTCGGTTGAGAGATCTTCACTCCGTACGGCCGGATGCGGCGCCGCCCGAATTCCATGGCTGCGGCAAGCACGCACGCTTTGGCCTCTCCGATTCCGTCAATCTTCACCAGCGCATCCAGGGCCATAGCGTTGTGCGATTTGTCGAAGAGACGCAACGCGCGTTCGGCCACAGCCAGCACATCGCTGTCGCGGCTGCCTTTTCCCAGAAGCACGGCGATCAGTTCCACGTCGGACAGGCTCTCCGGTCCCCTGGCCCGCATCTTCTCGCGCGGTCGCTCGGCAGCAGGCAGATCGCGCATGCGTCTCATGGGTTTCCTCGCGAGGCCACACTCCTGAGTTGTGCGATTCCTTCGCGCACGCCGGCCATGTTCTTGACAATGGCGTAGACTGTGTCGAGCAGCTCCGGCTCCTGCCGAAGCATGGCGCAGATCTCGGTGATCTTCTCATAGGTTCGATCGTCGGGGGAATGCAGTGCGCCGCCCGACGCACGTTCGGTATCGGCGTATACGAAGGGCACAGCGCCCGATTGTCCGCGCATGCTTCGCTCGATCCTGCGCGCAAGAGCGTCGGACGGAACGATCTCGGCCCGCTCAATTCGCCGAACAATGCCGGCGGGTATGCCCACGCGCTCGCCGAATGATTCTTCGGAAAGGCCGCTGTCGAGGCGCAACTGCCGCATGCGGGAAATCCGCTCCTGATCCAGACTTCCTGTCAAGAGCCATGTCGCATCAACAATGTCTCCAGACGAGACTATCCTGGCAAGCATCTCTTTGGA
>Ga0315284_10001163_pt1 | contig 37240 bp, 36 predicted proteins | sample YL17G09_16_MG_FD_203696 | JGI IMG/M metagenome (GOLD analysis project Ga0315284, IMG submission 203696) | Sediment microbial communities from Yellowstone Lake, YNP, Wyoming, USA - YL17G09_16 | ecosystem: Environmental > Aquatic > Freshwater > Lake > Sediment | place: USA: Wyoming | collected...
GTGCGAACAATTCGGGGTTTCTTCGCCAATTCCTCTAGAAATATGCCTTCATCCAACCCGGGTTTCGACTGATGGAATGATTCAGCCAAAGCCGCTTTCAAGCATTGTTCAATTTCACGCGGCACCATAGACTCGGCGGTTTCTGCCAAAAGCCTCAAATCCAAGAGGTCTGGGTTCTGCCCACGTTTGCGAAGGTGGATCTTGAGAATGTCAATCCGATCCTCTAGAGACGGCAAATCAAACCACCACCGCTCGTCCATACGGTTAATGAACTCGACGGGCAGCGTCTTGACGGAATTGGCCGTCAACGCCAAACAAACGGGTGCCGTGGTTTCCTGAAGCCAAGTCGAGAGGATGCCTATCGTGCGACTCGTGGTCCCAGAGTCCGTTTGAGCGGATGATTGTCCGCCTGAAAGGGACTTCTCGGCTTCATCGACCCAGACGATGCACCCAGTGCCAGCCGCTACCGACTCAATGATCTTGATCGCCCGATACACATTGGCCTCTGACTCACCAACTCCGGAAGACCGCAGACGCCCCATCTCCAATTGGACAACAGGTAAACCCCATTCGGTGCCAAGTGCTTTCACGGCCAAAGACTTGCCGGTACCCCAAACCCCAACGGCCAGCACGCCCTTGGGTGGCTCAAGACCAAACGCCCGGCCCTCATCGGACCATGCCGCTTTGGTGCGATGCACCCAATTCTTAAAACGCCCCACGCCACCCAACGTTTCAAAGGAGTGAGCGGAGGTATCGATGTACTGAATCAGATCCGTTTTTTTGAGCTGCTTAAAACGATAGTTCCTAAGGAAATTTGGGTCATCGGCTGTACGGGCTTTCTTGTAGCTTTGGATCAATGCTGATTGGATCTCAAAAGAAGTAAGCCCCTTGAATAGTGCCTCTGAACTTTCCGGTACATCGAATCCTTTGAGAGCAAGGCAAGTGGCCCCCACGATGTCCATAATTTCTTCGTTGGTTAATCCGGTATCCTGAACAACCTCTATGTGTCTCGCTAGCTTCTCCGGTATGTGTCGGCGGCTACCAACACATATTAGCACCTTGACGGTGGCCGCGTTATTGTGGACTTGATGCAGGATATTTAGGATCCTACGCTGAGCAAGTTGATCTTGAAGCCACCGATCTGGATCGGTGATCACGTAGAACTTACGTTCGTTGAGTGTCTGATCTTTGTAGATCGCTATAAGCGCGTCATGGATACTAAGAGTCGTATTATCCGTGGTGTGCGCTTTGGTTTCCCAGTCCACAATTAGGTTGGCTAGTGGAACCAACCCAAACGCTGCATTGTAGACTTTGGCGTTCGCAACCTTGGCACCCATCGCGTCTCTGAATTGAAGCAGAAAGCGATCCTCCTCATCCGTCACAAAATAGATGAGACGACTGAATACTCTTAGGTGGAATCTAAGGTCTGGTTGCATCGACTACTCACTACACCAAATCAACCAACGGCTGCGAACTGGTACGCCAGGATAACGGTTCCTTCCTCATCCGTGGTGACACTTTCAATAGTTGCTCCGGCCCTCAGATATTCCTGGCGGATTTTGGCCACGGTATAGTGCTGATGCAGTAGCCCAAACATTTCTTTCGTGTGGCCATAATCGGAGTCACCACGGACATGACCAGTTTTGAGGTCAATGTAAGAGTTCTTCAACGGACCTGAGGTCAGGAAAATTGTCTCCCCATCAACATTGTAGTTGATCCCCGCCTGCCGAAGGGCCTCGAACGCCAGTTCTTTATCTTTGATTTCGGTTCTGTTCTCAATTACTCTTGACATTTCCGTATCCCTTTCAGTTCACGACTTCATGAACGGTGTCGCAATCCGGGCCTGTTCTTTCTTCCGAAATTTGAGGCCCAAGTGTATCCGTGAGTTTGTGAATAGCCTCGCAGTTCTCCCCCTCCTCCCTGTCTTGAACTATGTTTTTAGCTACACCATCTTTTGTGACCTTGACTATGCCTCGCATGTTTCCTCCGTTGTGTTACTGATCTTGTGTTAGTACACCGATCCGCACTTAACCGCCAATTTTAACTTTTGCTCCCGCTTTCACGATTGGAACACCAGCCGTGTCAGTAGTCGGTATGGCGGCATCCCAACTAGAGGTCGGCTTGGGTGCCCCGACGGGAGCTTGAAGCATCTGCCCACGTTGAACAGGCGTGTTTACTTGTGCCAAATGTGGCGAAAGCGTGCCAGATGGTGCTGGGACGGTGGGTACCGGAATTGGCGGTTCCGGAGCGGGTTCTGGTGCTGGGGCGGGTTCTGGGGCCGGGGATGCCGATGCTACGGGTTCTGGGGCGGATACGGGGCTTTGTTGAAGATCTGGGGCGGATACGGGGCTTTGTTGAAGATCCCGAGGATCAACCCAATCCCCCGATATAGTCAAAGGTTGATTGAACGCCAAGAATTGTTTAGCGGAGATACCCATGAATCTTGGATCACTCGGATCCATGCGGGGCACCTTCGTAAACAGACGGTCGTGCCAAGTTGCTGTCCTGATCTCAAACTTAGAGGTCCCAAACGCACTGCGAGTGCAACTAGGATTAACGCACTGCATACAGCACTCGGCCGTAAACACATCAATGGGACTCCCATCGGTGCATTCCGCGAATAAATCAAGTCTATGCCGTGAGGACACTTAGAACCTTCTCTATTATGTCGGCCGCCACGAGTTCATGTGGACGATTGGAATCAATGTAGTGGAGATTGCTCGCGAACTTGTGGCTAATGCCGAACTTTGCATACTCACTGGCTACGGTATGCTGATAATCCAAATTTTTCTCAAACTCATCTGGAGCACGTCCTTTTCGACGTTCAAACGCTACATTAACCGGGACAACTAAGATAAGAGCAAGTGTCGGTGGACCGTCTAGCGTACAAAGATCCTCCAATGTCTTGCTAACAATTTTGGTGAAATACTCCGTCACGCCATTGGGAGAATGAATGTACTGTGCTAGCTGGTAGGCAAAGGTTGAGTAGTAGTAGCGGTCACTCACCACGATAGCGCCACGGTCAAGAGCTGGTTGTACTTTGGTGTACATATGCAACCCTCTATCGGCCACGAAAAGACGGGCCATTACGTCCCATGGAGGCAGGGCCATCCCAGCCCGCCCTTCAAAAATATCTCGAATGTGTTTACCAACTACTTCCGTGGTTGGTTCGGCCGTTTGCACTATTTCTCGTGTTGGAAAGCGCTCTCTAAGAGCTGCCACTAGCCACTTGGTTTGCGTAGTCGTCCCAGAGCCGTCAATACCATCCAAGACAATAAAAGAGCCTTTATTAGGCATAGTCTTCATCGGATCTCAGCGGGGAAACCCCGTCCTTTAGGGCGGAGTTGTTTACTTGTCCACCAGCAAGTTGTGACGCCGAAGCAATTCCGCGAACTTGCTTACTTGGATTCGATAGTTGTAACTTATCGGGATCAATGTCTCGCCACCAAAATCCTGTAGATGCAAGATGGAACCATGACCATCCCGGCGGGCTTCCAACATCGCGACACACACGAAATCCGATATCTGTGCTGCCGTTTGCTCATTGAGCCGATCGATACCGAATACAATAACTCCATCCGTTTGTGGTTCAGGGAATTGTGTGAGCTTCTCGGGTGGTGCGGTGAGCTGGGGTTCCGCTACTTGCAGCAAAGCTTCACTCAGGTCACTTAGACTTTCCGAAGAGACATCCTGAGTTGTGACCTCCTGTACAGCCTCTTGGGTTTGGATCATCTCCTGCACGGCTTCTTGCACGGCTTCTTGAGTTGGGGTCTCCTGTACGGCTTCTATAACGGGAGTCTCAATGACCTCCGCCGAAGGCACAAGTGAAGCTAACCAGGGTGGCGTATGCTCCAGACCAAACAACTTGTTTGGTGTTAGAACAATTTCCCCAATATCCGGTTGCTCGTATTCTTTGGCCGGTTTGCGTGTTGTGCCATAGACGTAGCCATTAGCGAGCACTTCGCCTTTGCCGAGTGCTTGGCCCTTTTTGTGCCTTTCAACCTTGTAACCGGAGGACCAGTTGAACCCAACTAAAGGCTCAACAACAAGAGGAACCTTCCACGGTGGGTTTTTGGGTCGTTTCCAAGGACCTTCCATGATCTCCACAATGAGTGGGATCACTTCTACCACTCTCTCGTGTTTGATCTCGAAAACTATTTCATCGTGGACCGTGAGAAGCATCCGTACCGAGTCGTCACCCCCATTACGCAGCCAACCTTTGTTGTGGAAAGCCTTGTGCAGAAGCACCATGGCAATCTTCATGATGTCAGCTCCGGCTCCTTGAATTTGAAAATTGACCGAGTGACGTTCACATGCGGCTCGAATCTCTCCCTCCTGACTATTTGCGTCTGGAATGAGGAGCCATCGGCCGAAGGCGGTCCATACCCCAAGATTGATTTTTACTGCCGCGTGCTGTTGCTTGATCCACTTGGCAAAAGTTGGCACCGCTTTATCGAAAGCTTGTTTCCTTCTACGGGCTTCAACTTCATTGCAACCAGTGGCTCGAATGATAGATTTTGGCCCACCCCCGTAAAGCAGGGCGAAATTCGCGGTGTTGTGGGTAAGGATCCCATTTACCACATAAACATGTTTCTTGCTGACTGATAGGTCCACGCACTGTCCGGATTCAGCTGGCAAAACTTGGAGTACAATGAAACGATCTTTGTTATTGTTACTCTTTTGTCGGCCTGCTCTAAGCCTAGCCTTCTTACCCTCGTGTCTAAGATAAGGTCTTAGCTTAAGGGAATCGTTCACAGGTAAACGCAGTCGGGCATAATAACGTTTGTACGTTTGGTTGTAGGTCAACTCCAAATTGAAATCTAATCCAACATAACGGAGGACTGTTGCAAGTTGTCCGGCAAAAGAAAAATCCTTGGTAGTCACGTCTAAATTTGGTGTTTTACCCCCAACGGTTCCATCCGTATCGAATAGACCTCCTAGATAATGTAGTATGGATTCTCTTCCAGCACGCAACACCCAAAACGGGATATTGAAAGCCTTGCTGCTTTTTCGATGGATATCCAAAGCTTGAAACAGTCGTACTAACACACGGCTTCCCAAGTATAGACAGTCGGAGCCCTTTCTGGTCGGATGTATCTCGCACGCCTCACAAGACGTGATCAGCTTTTGGATCCACTCCTCGTAACGATGACCGTAAGCGTCAATTTTCTCTGATTTCCCGTGAGTTAGTCCCAAAGAAGAGGCGCTTCCAGTACCATCCCCAGCATAAGCTCCAGCCAAATAAGCCCAATCGTGATTCAATTGGTAGGTGCTGGACGGTAGACCATCCCATAGAGAAACTTGAATAGGCGTGTACGGCCGAGTTTTGGCTCTTGGGAGAGTTACTGGTTCTAACAATGCGCCAGGCTTAAGATCCATAACCCGAACAAAGGCACCACCCCTTAACTTCAATTGGTGCTCAGATGTACACGTAAGAACCCCACCTGATGTGACTACATGCACAAGAGTCTTGACCCCTCCATTATAGGTGGCCGTTATTGGTTCGTACTTCGACCCCGCAAAAATGCTTAGACCAGAACTTGACTCAAAAGTATCGGCGGTCCCCGAGAATTTCAGCAACTTAATTGGTTGGAGAACGTCGTTGATAAAAACCAGTGACTCTGGGTGTACGCACTTACCAGCGTTGCGTTCGTCTTTCGTGACCTCCTGCTTCCCAAAGAACGCTCGTGCGGTGATGGTGTGCAGGTCTCCTGACCCTTGCATGAATTCATTGATCCATACGGTTTCTCCGGAGACATTTGCAGCAATACGCAGCTCCTCACCTGCGTAATCGCATTTCGCCATCGTATACCCAGGTCGGGCTTCGAACACACGACGCAAATCGGAGCCTTGCGGTATCCCATGGATGGGGATACCGGAATAACCATGTTCCGGATCACCGGCTGGAGCGGAGAAGCGTCCGGTGGAGGCCCCAGTCTGTTTGAAGCTCACACGTAGTTCATCGTTAGCGTCCGGGTTATTGGCCAACCCGATCAGGTAGGTACCGATGGACTTCTCGAATCCCCTGTAGGTTACAACGTCTTTCAGAATAGCCGGGGCGTTAGGATCTTCCGCGAGCGCTTCTAAGGTCGCCCCATCCGTTTTGTATTGACCGCTCGCCTCATTTTTCGCTGGCTTCGGCGTAATGTTCATGCAGTTCGACCCAGTGCCGAACAGGAATTCCCCAAGTTGCTTTGGCGAATTTGGATCTAAATCCGTGTTTTTGAGTTTTGCGAACTTCCGGATCTTGGCTAGAATTTCATCACGTTCTTTAGACTTGGCTTCCAGCATTGCCCTGACGGGTGCACGATTGATCCGTACTCGGTTTCTCTCCAGAACCCGTAGAACACACGTGAGTTGCTTCTCAAGCCGATATGTGAAGTTGTACTTGGCATTGCACAGAGGCACGAGGTCCGGAATTATGCAGAGCTTGTATGTGCAAATGCCATCTGAACCACCGTAACGAATAACTCCCGGCTCATCCGGAGACAAAGAATCGAACCGAATCGGCATTCCCTTTTGGAATAGCTGCTTCAGTTCAATCATTTCATAAGGATTGCCATCGGGATCGATGAGCAACTGTTTAGCCTTGGGTTTTAGCCCTATCCCTTTATCGCCCGCATATTTGACGAAACTTGCAAGCATCCCATCTTCAAACGAACTAGGGTGCCACCAATCGATCCCTGTGACTGGGTATAGGAATTCGTGATCGAATTGAGCATTCCAAAAGAAAATGACAAGTTGTGCTACCCCTTTGTAGGACAATGAGTCGGCCGCTTTGTCCTCGGCTGTCCCTTCTGGGATAGCCGCACGGCAAAGTCGAGTGATAGCTCTTTCAACTTCAACTACTGGCTCTACATTCAGACTCGGGCCGCGATCCGCTGGCTTGTGTCGAATTGGGATATAGAAGCCCTCATAACCGTCGTAGGAAATGCAGAACCCTACAATTTGGTCTACCGTTTCAGGCTTACCATTTTTGTAGATAATACGGTTGTCGAGTCCAGTCGTCTCTAGATCCAAAGAACACGTACCACGGTCTATGCACTCGTTCACAATTCGGTTGACCTCTTGAATGGTCTGGACCCGAGTGAACTTGTGATACTTCATCCAAGGCTTAGAGGCATCGGGCACTTCCCGATCTGCTTTCAACCCCGTGGTTTCCAAGAAAGCAGCAATATCATCCCCGTCATCGTCGTCATTGGATGCCACCACCATTCCCAATAGATTAGGAGAGCCTCCGCTCAACGGGGCCGCTTTCGGTTTAGGGACAACCTTAGCCGGAACAGCCTTAGCCGACTCTGTGCTAAGAGTCGCCAAGAAATCATCAATGTCATCAGTGTCGGACATCTGGTCTTTCCTCTAGAACAACCAGTACATACACCCCGGCACGCCACAACTTGACCACTTCAGCGGCTAAACTTCCGGCTTTCGTATCCGCCGGTATAAAACACCAAGGCATGTTGGGGGCCGAAACCCCACAAGACCTTTTAGAGTAGAAAGGACAAGGCTCTTCTTGTGCACATCTCTTGGCCTTTGTGGGGAGTAGTAGAAGCTTTCCCTTGGGGGGTGGGCCAAGCTGATCTACCAAAGGTCTGGTCCAACCATGCAGGGCATGATCCATGTCCTCTTTAGAGATCGATGGTAAGTCCCACACTCCTTGAAACTCGCGCCACTCAGCTTCCCATGTGCCGCCCTCATCGTAAATCAGGTACAGTTCTACGGTACCCATCTCGACGGTTGGTAGCGTCAATCGGCGTGGCACCTAGTCGTCCATCTCACCGTTTAGCATCCGTCCCAGAAGGTCTTGTTGATTATGCCTCTCAAGATTGCTCTGACCTACTGTAGCGAGACGTTGTTTCGCAATCGCGATATACTCCGGGTCTTGTTCAATGCCTATGAAGCGATCTCCTTCAGAGATTGCAGCCAACAAGGTTGATCCAGAACCAGCAAAAGGATCCAAGACCGTACCTCCTTTGGGTGTGACCAGTCGGATCAAATACCGCATGAGGTCTTGTGACTTAACGGTCGGGTGTTTGTTGATCAAGCCCGCTTCACTTAGACCATCATGCTTATCCGATTGAGAAGCCTTAGCCGTATAGTGGAACGGTGGTTCTTGAGTGAAGTTCTTGAAGAACCGTGAAGCGGACCCACTTTCTTGCGTACCACTTTGCTCATCGAGTATTTTGATCGGACATCCAGGCACGCAATCCTTTGTGCATGCAGGACTGTGGCTTAAGGTTAGGTTGGCGGGCCAGCGGCCGACGTTCGAGTTGCCGACCGCGAGCCGCGAGCCAAGCCCAAACATGCCCTCGTCGCCGGGCGTCGTTTCCCGTAGCGGTTTGGTGCCAGCAATCCGGCACCCGTCGATATTAATCGCGCCGGTCCCATGCGCGATCACGTTCGCGGCAACGGTGCCGATCAGTGGCTTACGAACCAGCCACCAACACTCTACGGCTGGCTTAAGTGCGGTACCCCAACCTGACCATTGTTTAGCAGCCTCAGTTGTTGGTGTGTTGCGTTTCACAGAAGAACCTTCTGAAACTCCGCCTACGAATCCTTTGTGCCCATTCATAGAAGAGTTTCTAAGCACCCCCTCACCAGGTCGAGTTTCATTCACTTTACGCAATGCTAAGCTGTCAGACTTACCACCTGTAATAAATCCATCTACAGCTTTACTCACGTCTAGGCTTTTCGGAAACCCGCTGCCAAAAAGATGGAGTACAAACTCATCAGTCGGCTCGGCTCGCAACAGAAGATCAAGTTGTTCAGAATTCAACGAATCTAAGAACATCTGAACCTCTGCACTCCGATCCTTGACGTTGTAGATGCAATCCCTAACCTCGAAACCAGCATTCTCCAGCGCGGTAGCGGTCCAATGCGAGGTGCGTGGCAAGGACCACACAATAGCAAAACCTCCGGGCTTCAAGACCCGTAAGCTTTCCCCAAAAACATCGGAGAGAAAACCAATAAACTTCTCTCTGATTTCATGTAACTTCTCTTGCGTGTCAAAGGCAGGTTCGGAACACTCACAACCAAGAATGGTTTTCCACCCTCGTTTATGCTTCTTACATTTCCTACACATCGGGTTTCGACTGCTGCTGCCAATAGCCGGTGCCGGAACTCTATTTCCCCCATCCGTGAAACCGTGTTTAGTTATTGGATACTGCCATGAATCTGGATTATCAAAATCAAGATTCATGAAGGCAATACCAGCCGGAGGGTCAGTGACGATAGAATCCACAGAAGAGGCGGGGAGCCCACGAAGAACGTCTAGGCAATCCCCATGGTAAAGAACCCCACAGTCACTCGTGTACGGCTCACTCATGGCGCACCCTCTTGCTAATTTTCTCACTCACCAACTGAAGGTGCTCTTTAGCTTTGGTTAGCGGGATACCACCACGATCAACTTCAAATCTAAGTAGGTCCAAAATACTTCCAAGCTTCAGGTGTGTGGTCATATCGAAGCTGCCACGTTCTTGAGACAATCGGTTCTCGCATGCTTGGAACAAATTTTGAACGTCCTCTTTATCCGGATCATAAGTGTCCTCCGTGCTTGGACCGGAGTTGAACTCAGGCGGTGTCAAACCAAAAGCTCGTTCTAAGCTCCACAGAACAGTTGAAAATTTGGATTCGCCCGTGAACTTTTTCCAAAGCCCTATGCAGTCCCAAGACTCACGACACACGAAGCACCATACGGCCGATGGGCCCCTGGCGGTTTCCGGGTAGTATCTGGCACTAGGCCGATTGTCCGTCCCGTGGAATGGACACGATATTTGCTCCTGTTGCCCACCTTGTTTCTTGAGACTATGCCCATGCCTAGCCAGCACGTCATAAGCCGACACGGATTGGCGTATCGCCTCTACCCGTGCTTGAAACCACTCCTTACGAGCAATCCCACGCACATGATCCGCAAACGCTTCTTGCTCAAAATCCCGAGCGGCCATCAGAGCTGCACCTGCATCGATTGAAGGTAAGAGTCGAACTCCTCAACCACGAAACCCTGCGGTTCCATCCGCTTGGGGGAGAGAATCCTCCGACTCACAAAGTTTACATGCGCTTGAAATGGTTCAAACAGTGGGTTGTCTCGATTCTTCAGATTGCAGAATTTGGTGAGCCCAGCGTTACGCATTTCTTCGTTAAGGTAGGTGCTGGTGATCACGTCAGCAGTCTTTTCGCAATTATGTACTAGCAACCCACCGGCTGCGAATTCATGGTCTCCCGTGACCTCAAGATCATAAACATGAGCCTCACCAGCTGGAACCACAGAAATTACTTTCTGTGGTATTACGGTAGCTAGTAGTCTATTTAGTAACTCCGCGTCTGGATCACCTAAGACCCCGTTTTGACTCAAAGTGATTAACGCGTCTTCAATAGCCCCACGAGATACTAGTGGGTAACCACGACGCTCAATTTTACTCAACGCTATGTTACATTTCCGAGGGAAGTAGAAACGCTCTCTCTCGATGGATCCGGTATACACCCCTCTGCTGCTATGTTTCAGAAACCCTTTGCGAACCATGGTTTGCATCAAACTGTACGCTCGTCTGGTATTGTTACCGTCATGGTTGCCGTATAGTTGGTCCGCAATAGACCGGAGTTGCAGTGGCCGCTTCTTGCCGACGAACAAGTTATATGCCTTGATCTGTTCAGTGCCTTTACGTGTGAACCAGCCGTATCGCAATAGTAGGCGACGGTAGATGTCCGCCACTGGCCACTCCTCTAAAGAGGCCCTGCGATCAGAACCGGCATACTTTTTAACGAAACGTTTCAACCTGTTTTGTTTGTGGGGTTCGGTAAAGCCTATCAAAGACGCAAACAGCTTCCGACCACGGCGGGAACGTATGGTGAGCACTTCTTGTGGGTACTCCTTGCCGTTTAGCTTCGCGATTTTGGGGTGAATAGCTGAGTCTATACCGAAGCCGAGCAACATGAGTTGGACATGCTCAAGGGTCCCACGCTTAGCTACTTCTTGCCCAATGCTTATGTTGCCTTGAGTGTTGACGTGTCCGTCCGTATCCCAGAATCCTTTGAGAAAAGACAATTGACATTGAGAAGAAGATTGCAAAATGCAAGTGGGCACCCCATCAGTACCGCGATCAGAACCAATAGCCCTGAACCAACGTGCAAGTGCTCCGCTCCCTTTCGCTAAGATGAATACACCTGATGCCTTTCTTTTATAGCGTAGAAGACGCTTCCCAAAAGCTACGAAGAAATAGGCAGAAATCTTAGCCTTAACCTTGGTCTCTAAGAGATTACCAACGTAACCCACCCCTTCTTCTTGCGAAATACCATCCCCAATGTAGGCTCCTAACAGGTAAGCTAATTCAGGGGTCACCGCTTTCGGAACACGGATAGATCTCTCCCATTTCTGAAACTTCAATACCGGTAATTTGGGTTCGGACTTGTCCGACATTGTGTAAGAGTTCGAGGCACCTAAAACGTAGGATTCTTTACTTAGATGCCTAGCCTCTACCCACTCCAACCCGGACTCGGTTATCGTCCGAAAACGATGATCTGGTGTTACCACAATTTTAGTACCACGGTCCGTGCTGACCACCACAACATCGCGCACACCGTTGTCAAAATTAGATAGGACTTTTTGCCACCCAGTTGAACTCCACACCTCTGTTCCAGGCCGAACGGATTCAATGGGTAGTAACGCCCCTTTGGTTTGAATAAGGGTACCTGCCGAACAGCACGCGTTTGCATACGTTAAAGCCTTGAGTTTATAAATACCGTCATTCTTGTCCGCATCGTCCTTTCCATTTCGATTGATCTGGAAAAGCATCAAGACAGGAACACCAGCATTGTGATCGAAGGTTAGAGCTAGACGCTTCGAGTCATTGACCACACTGTTTAGCTCAATTGTGTAGTCCTTATTTTTCCTGGCCTTCCTGGGTTCAATCCACTGCCCATGATCCAGTACAACCAGCCCCACCTCAAACTCCTTGTGCAGAAGTTCCAGTTGAGCCCGGATATCATCCATGTTCCAGTCCCGATCTGGACACACAAGTTCAAAATGCGTGTAGGTCGGATTGGAGTCAAAATCCCGAATCACAACATTTTGATAGAAGTCCTTCTCCTCTTGCGTCAAAGTACCGTCACGGATAGCTCGGTAGTCTAACGGCTTAAAACCCCTGTTAGCAAAACGGGTGTTGGTGGTGTGGATCGTGTAAATGTTCCTTCTGATTTGTTCATACTTCATCTCAAAGGATACATAGACTACATTGGTCTTATACCGAGTAACCGCGTTGTAGCACCAGTTGCACGCGAAACTCGTTTTTAACTCGCCTGGATATGCAGCGTGAATCCACAACTCCCCCTTCTTGGCCCCTCTACAGATGTCGTCTACCTCATTGATCCCACAAAGGCTGCCAATCGCCTTACCCCTATCCATCTCCGCCAAGTTGTACTCATCAATCATCTCTTGAGCGTCGGTACGGATATCCCCGTGGACCCTCACATTCGTATCGGTGACTCGTAGTTCCTGGGACTTCTTATTGAAGTGCGAGATAGCGGCTTCCAACCCCTTTATTTTCTCGCCCTTGTTGTCCTTGTCCTCGATACCACGCATGAGTATCTCGTGGGTTTCCTTGATCAGTGCCACCGCCTTGATCTTGCCTTGTTCCTCTTGCTGCGTGCGCAATAGATGGACAAAGTTCGTCCTGGCGTATGGTTTCTCTACCCGTATGTCCTTGACCCGCTCTATCTCCTCTAGGTGCTTGCTCGATTCAAAGTAATCCAGAACAGTCTGAGCCGACGGTATCTCGAAGAACTGAGAGAAAAAACCAAGCACGTACTTGTAGATGCGCTCGTCCTCTGGACGCCCCCAATCAAGTTGTCCAGCTTCCACGGCTTTACGCAGTAGTTGGAAGTTTCGGACAAGATTCTCCTGAGAGACTTCCTTGTCATATTCAATAACCGATCTGAGTAAACGCTTTGGCATCTAGAATGAGTCCGGACCAGTGGGCTTACGTTTCCACCCAGGTTTGAAAGCTGCCTTATGTTTTGGCTTCGTGTCTAGTTGTGGATCAGCTGCAATGAAACGTGGGGTTATAGGTACAACTGCCTCTATTTCGCGAGGAGTCTCGATGCCGGGCCCCATCGCCACATCCTCCCCCAACACAATACGAGCGGTATTATCATCATCGGCCCCGCCCAAATCCACGATATCAAAACGACTATCTATGTACTCACTTGCCTCATAGTCATAGGTTTTGTGCCCTGGCCCATAGAAGTTTAGTGTCCCTTCCACGATCCACGTCGGACGAAACAGAACTTCTCGAATACCGAGCGCTTCCCTAAATACACTTGCCGCCGCTTTGTTGGGAGCGTAAATGTACCCAAGCTTGATGATCAGTAGGGGTGGATCCGAAATTAGATCCGAAACGGAATTGTGGGTTTCGATGTCATCACGGACTTCTTTGGCTCGCTGCTTGTATGATTCGTTACCAAGCCACACGTCCAACAGATTCCGATCAGTGACTATCTTGTAGTGGAACTTCGTGGAGAACCGCCTCTTGCCAGCCAGAGCCCAATGCAAATGCTGACAAACCACCGGCCAGCTGCCTTTAATGAAGAGGTTGTCCTCTACCCGATCCCCTTCTATCTCACCCGCCGGGTTCACAACGGGTTGGTACAACTGACTTCTGATTGGCTTTGAACCAAAAATCTCTGGCCCCAAAAAGCCCAGCAACAGTCGCTTCTCTAGGCAAATACACCGCCTGGGGTGAATTTCATCCTCAGTGTAGTCGTACAGCCACAAAGCCCCTTTACACAACGGGCAAGCTGCACTGTTGACCTCAGACACGGGTATAGCTACACCACTCGCTTACGAAGAACGAAGGCTTCTGGCGAGTTCCTTGGTGAAACTTTCGCCCGACCCAAAATCCAACGCCCCTACAGCGGATTCCCCAAGAACCTTGTCAATCAGATCCTTTTTCTTTTGGAGAATTTCAAGCGTGTAACGATCGATCGATTTGCGTGCTTTGTCCGTAGTGCCCGGCCTTTCAGCCACCAAATGAACCGCCACCACATGCTGGTGGGGGGAACCTATGCGTATTGGCCGCCCCAAGAGCTGTAAATAGCTGCCCCATGACCACGGAGCGTTGTAGAACACCATCGCGGAAGCAGCTTGGAGATTGATTGCTTCTGAACCGGCATCTGAAATGAAGATGACCCGCACGTCGGATTGAAGGTTTTGAAAGGCCTCTTGAGCCTTTTGACGAGCGGGGTTGGCTTTCGTATCCACTACGTCACCCGTGACCGCCACACTTTTTATCCCAAGCTGCATACAAAGCTCTTGGAGCCTGGGTACATGCGACGCAAAACGTGTGTAAACGATGACCTTTTCATCCTCGAATTCCTCGGATAGCAAATCGAGAAGTGCTCGTTCTTTTGAGCTTAGCTCCAAGGGTAAAGCAGGTACCAACACATCATCGAACATATCCAGAACCATGTCCCTCTCCCCGTATTCGTATTTAAGCAGTGCCATCGAGTCAACGGTTTTCTGGCAATACACAAGAGCAACAAGTTTCTTGTGCTCTTCGTAATCTTTGACCTCACCGTCCCCCAACTCCAGTATCCCGGTCAAAGCCTCAGAATATTTGGAATTCTCAACGGCCGATAGCTCAACCACCACTTCTTTCGTAATAAGCGTTGGAAGTTCATCTGAAATCAGGTGCTTCGGGCGGCCAAGGAAAAATGGGTCGATCCGATCACGGAAGGCTTGTAGATTTTTGTAGCCGACCACGATAGGGATTTTCCGACCACCACCAACGGACTGTAGTTTAGTGACGCAGTAGTCATTCATGAACTGCGACTTGTTCCGGAACACGTCAGGGTGAATCGCTTTGTAGATGGAGTACCCTTCGATCAAGTTGTTCTTCAGAAGGGTCGCGGTCATTCCATAACAACGGTTTGCCCGGAGGGCCAGCTGACTACAGACCTCCCACGTCTTTGTGTTGTTGTTTTTGAAGGCAGTGCATTCGTCATACGCTACAACAAGCCCAGGGATGGCTTGTGTTATACCGTTCAGAAGCCCAGGAGTGGCCGGAGCTTTTGGATCAGGTTTACCATTAGCCAATCGAGGCACTGAAGCCCCGGCATTCCAGTCCCGAACTAGAAGGGCGTAGCCGATCATCAGGATCGCCTTATTCGGGCCCTGGTGCGCTGCAAACGCCTCGTAAATGCCCTTACGCTCTTGGGCCGAACCTTCCACAATGAAGGTCTGGATTCCAGTAGAGAATTTCCTGATCTCCGACCCCCACTGACGGATAGCACTTTTTGGTGCCACAATGATGGCCTTGGTGTCGGGCTCCTTATCCCACACGTAACACAAGGAGCCGATAAGACAAATGCTCTTGCCAGTACCAGTGGCATCCCCAAGTACCATCCGCTTCATGGCCAGCAGGTGGTAGATAGCTTGGACCTGGTAGTACCGGAGCTTAAATGGCTGAACCGTTCCATCCAAGGCCAGGAACTCTGTCCTGAGCAGAGGCGTCGGCTTAAGCGTGACGGTCTTGGTGGCCCGAACTTGTTTGAGGATCTCGTATACCTTTGTATTGACTACGAGATTGTCCGGGTCTTTGGTCTTTGCCACTCATGGAGATACACCAGAGTTAGGCAAAGTAGCTAATCTTTTAGTAGGGTGGGTAAATTATGGATCCACTCGCCAACCGTGTAGTCAATCGCTTCTTAGCGGAACGAAGGGTTACCCACGTGGGGATGGAATTTCCAACCCTGGATGCCCTGCGGAAGTATTTACACAAGCATCCCCAGGCGGACAAATCCAAGCACAAGGTCGAAAGCGGTAAGCCAGAGGAATCGGATAAGCCAGAACCCAAGGCCGAGAAAGGCTTCAAAACCGCTCCTGGTAGTACTGAAGATCGTCGGGAAAAAGCTTACAAGCCCATCAAAGATGTTGTGGCGGAGCTAGAGAAGCAAAAGAAAAAATGGCGAGGGATCCCATATTCGGACCGAGAACAGGAGTGGGGGAAGGCTTATCGTGAGTTACTAACCAAAGTACAGAAAGCCTTACCGAAGCCTAAGGATGAGGAAGCATTCTATGACGCCGCTACTGCTGCGCAAGGTGAAGGGGATAAAAAGGTACTTGCGTTACTCGCAGGGCTGATTCAGCCTGGGGTTGACCGTGATGAGTTCTTGGCCAAGGATAGGAAGAAGCCCAAGTCACCAACTCAGGCCAAACTTTTTAAGATCTTCGATGATGAGGGCATCACTGACCAACTACGCGACGAAGCTGAGGAGCCACGACACTCCACCCGTGGCCGTGACAGCACCCCTCGTAAACCGACTGGTCCGCACCCCGCCCGCAACCTACGAGTATTGGACAATTTCGTTCGCGACGTAATTGGCAAGCCCTAGGACGATCCTGTAGCCCTCTGCCGCTGCTCGGGTCTGTGCCCCACATCAACCGGGTGAAAACTCATTTCCCGGCTAACAACTTTTCGTAGTTGTCAGCTGGGCTGGCTTTTTTTAACGAACCTTGGTCTTTAAGGCGCTGGGTAGCATCCCTGACGGCGGACGCCTTGTCGGCATACATCGTGGAATTTTCGTCGTCCCACCGGAACTCACCGGTACCAAGAATGTACCTTACCAGGTTCACACCTCTACCGCCCCGCCTCACACTGGCTTCGAAACAAATGTCTCCCATTTCGGAGTCAGCCGTTGGGTTAAGGACTATCCACACCGATTGTAGTTCCATGTTGTTCAGCCTCCCATTTGCTTCACGGATGCCAAAAGAAGATCCCTGGCACTTTGTGGCAAATCTTTCAAATTATCAAGCCACCACTTAATGCAAATGAGCCCATTGTGACCCATGCGAGTTACATTTTTCTTCTCACCGCCGTACTGATACCGGCCAAACATCAGGTCCAAAAGCGTCTTTGATCCGGTACGTTTGAGCATCAGCTTCGCATCTGATTCGCTGAGGTCGTATTTGGTACCATCAATAATGAGCGTCATTTGGTACCAGTCACCAAAGTACCCACCCGGGGAAGAGTCCTCAGTAGGAACATATCCGGGCTTCTTATCGAAGCTCTTCATGAACGTAAACTCGACCACATGTTTACGGCCAGCAACCGAAGGAGCATCCCCCGACACTTGCCCACTACCTACGAGCCAGTTTTTGATCGAAACCTTGTTACCGGATTTCCACTCTATGTCTTGACCAAGCTTCCACCCTTTAGCATCCAAGACTTTCGAGTTGAACTTTTTATCCGAGACGGTTTTTAACGCACGAACAACGTGCCCGTAAAGCCATGCGGGATTCTGACTTTCTTTGGTCTCGTCAGTGATTGGATACTCAAACAAGTTGATGGTCCAAATATCCTCGGAATCGATGCCACCACTGAACGATTCTTGCTTCTGCCAGTGTTTGGCAGCTATAAAGACATGCTTGCTAGTGGTCCGACCATACGCCACATAAGCGTTTTCACTCCGCTCGGATGTGTCACCCGACCAAGCGGTACCTCGTTGTGCAGGAGTCACAAATAGCCATTCGACACCGCTTGGGACACCGGCCTTTGATGCGGCTTCTTGAAACGATACCTCAACAACTACCGCTGCCCTTGCTGGACCATGGCTCTCAGGACGGGAGTAGGAGGGACCAGACGGTCGCGAACGGGAGTAAGAGGGACCAGACGGTCGTATCTTACCATCCAAGATATCCTTGGCGACATTGACCTCCGTGGCCGCTTCATCGCTGCCACCACGGTCGGGGTGTGTCTCAAGCATCCTCTTCCGATGTGCATTCTTGATTTCTTGAGGGCTTGGATTCTCGTCGCGTGAGAAGCCAAGGGTTTCCTTAGCCTCCTCAACGGACATCGCGATCAAGAGGAATCCGTAGTGGTTCATGGCACTGCCAACCTAGAATTGGCCTCATCCATTGACATCGCGTGTTTCATCTACCGCCACCCCTACGAGATGAACGACCAGGTTTACCAGCCTTAGCGGTCCAGGTTTTACCGAGAAGTATGCTCCGAATAGACTCGTAATGAACACCGTACTTAGAAGCCAATGCCTTCATTGAAGTACCGGACAGGTGGGACTTTCTAATCTCGTTAGCTATACCCGCCGACAGCTTAGCTTTTGGGACTGGTGTACGATCACTAGGGAACTTAGCATAAGATCCTTTACCGTTAACGATGTTAGTTATGACAGAACCGGACACCCCAAATTCTTCCCCTATAGAAGCATGCGTCCTACGTTCTTTCACTAGTGCGCGGATCTTGTAGACAGTTTCTGCCGAGAACTTTAGCTTATTGGGGTTACCGTCGCCTAACCACGCTCGTGATTTAGCTGTGCGGACTTCCGGTTTCTGTTGGCGGCCAAACATAGGGTTTCCTGCGCCCGTGCGCATAACGGACATGCGTTGTTTGAACTCTGATGTTCTTTTTTTACCTCTATTGGCGGTAGCTATTTTAGCTTTTGTTTCGGCTGAAAAACTAGTTCTTCTACCCCCACCATTGAGGTTATACCCGAACTCCCTATTGTTGGTTCTCAACTCTAGAACCCATTTACGCTCACCCTCAAACGCTTCAGCATCGGAAGCGTACTCTTGAAGTATAGAAAACGAAAAATTTACTAAGCCGTACTTAGCTATTGCAGCGTGAATCGGCATGTACCCGTTGTGGTCTGGGTGTCCAGAAGTCCAAATATGCTGCCCTAGTCTAGCCTCAGGATCTTTTGACTTCCCCACGTACTTCTTGTTGTTGATCTTATTTGTGATGCAGTACACAGAGGGTGCTTGAGTAATTGGTTTCCTACGATTGATGATGTGAGTGCTTTCATTCTGGACCCCCATGTGGGTACGAATAATTTTCAAAGCAACTTCAGGGTCGTAGTCTCCACACGAAAAAACATCCATACTAAAAAATCGTTGAAGAGGCCAGCAATGGATTGCGATGTGACTTTTGCTGATCACACACATACCTGTAATTCCCCCCTCGTCGAGGAACTCTTTGGATTCTTGAGACTTGCGTAGAATCTCAGGATCGACTGGAACTTCAATGAACTCGGGTCCATGCAAAATCTTCATATCTAAAGCTGACACCAAACTTGTGAACAAGGTTTGCAGATGCGTTTCTTTAAACACCTTGTCAGGGTCAGACACAAAGGCATCAACAGTGACATGCACACCAGCACTTGGTAATAGCTTAGAGCGCGCGGATTCAGTGAAAGGCCTTTTAGTGGTAATATGGCGGATCGAGTTAGACATTTATCCAAAAACTTTCAGAATGCGAACCACACACCCCGGTGGCATAAATGAAAACGGAAGCCTCAACCGAAGAGGGCCTTCTGCAAGTCATCGAAGTCTTTTTTGGAGAAGTCCTTCAACAAACCATCGGGCTTCTTGCGGAGGCTACCAAAATCGGCTTCAAGTGTCTCTAGCCAAATCCCCGCCATCGGCCCAGCTTGGTCCAGCTTCTCCTTCAAGCCCTCTTCCACGTACCTAGAGACCTTTGCGTTGTCGATTTTTTTGGCACGATCAGTGACTTGTTTCAAACGAGCGGAGTTTGGCATGAGGCACCTCTTCAACGGCAGTAGCGGGACTTTTCATGTTCTCCGCAGTAGGTCTTCTTGAAAGTATCCGATTGGTCGTCCCACCACTCCGATGAGTCCGATTTATGTGCTTCAGACTTGTTGGAGCTTGGCTTTTCTTTGTACTCAACCACAGCTGCCGTTGGATTATCGGACTTGTACGTCTTATGGATCACTGGACCAGCGTAATCTTTTTCTTTTGGGTACGGCGAGTGCGTGACCTCGAACTTGATCTTAGTGTGCTTTGACTTAGATGCGGCTACCGCTTTGGCATTGGATGAGCTGTCATCATAGAAGGACACATCTTGATACCCTTCATCTTCTATTGCCTTATCAATCCATCTGGCTTTGTCGTAAGGGTCAGAGCTAGCAAGCCCTATGACTTCAACGCCGGTCACACCTTGATCCTCAAGGAACTTATTGACGCTGGACTGGGCTCCCTTGGCCCGAGCCGTAAGCACCACAACCCGAGCGCCTTCCTTGAGAGCAGAGGTCATCCGGTCAAAGTTGCTTTTAATGATGCGGGGTTCTAGAACATCGTTGAAAATCCCGAAGTCTAGATTATCACCCTTGCTAGGGCGATAATGAGCGAAAGTAGCGGAGTCCATGGAAATCTTCTCTCCGTTGGCCTTCACTACGGATACGTAACCCTTTGATGAAACAAGGGTATCGTCAAAGTCCATGACAACCAAACGTTGCTTGGACTTTGCTCCCAAGTATCTGGCTACCACTCTACGTGTTTGATGGGTGTACATGGTTCCCTGAACGGCATTTAGATCACCACAGAGAAAACCCCACACTGAGAAATGGGTTGGATCTCCAGGAGCCCCACGTAAGAGCATAGCCGAGGTAAATTGTAGAGTTCAGGGTAGGATCGAACCCTACCCCGGCCCCAAAGGATCTGAAGCCAACATGGGCATTCAAGTTGGCCCATTGGATGAAGAACGGTTCAACCAAGACACCGCCATCCAAGGCCTCGTATAGCTTGTCCACAACGAAAGCATCCGCCAAAAGTACACCAGCGGTGGCCTTTACCCGAAAGCGGAACCCCCAAGTTGGCTCAACCCGCTGAGCCACATCAAGATGAATCTCAGACTTGGCTTCGATCTCGTAGTTACACCACGAAATTTTCAGCGTGTATGGTTTGGGTCCGGTCCCTGAACCATAGACACGACCCTGACGGTCCACGATGATGTTAACGGCATCGGCGGTGACCTTAGGTTCGGTCTCGGCTCGGCACTTATGGTCCCGTAGGAGCTGGAGCAGCATCCCCATATCCTCTTTGACTACACATGTGAAGCCCTCAGGACACGCCACTTCGACCACCACTGGATCTGCATCGGGGGGTGCCTCTACTGCCTGCATAGGCAATAGAGGGAGCAACAACCATGGGAAAAAGTTAAGCATCATGAGTACCCTTAAGGGCTTCCTCTAAAGCGTCGGCAGGATTGGAAGCTGTCTTTTTCTTCTTCTTCGATTTGAACAATTTGAACGGCTTAGTATTGTTGTGACGTTGCCGCTCTTCTTCCCAATATTTTTCAGGGTGCTTACCCGCTTCTTCCAATCCTTCTTTCATGAGTTCCTGGATCCGCTTCAAATACTTCGGATCCATAGGGGGCATTTCTGGTCTCTTTGCCATTGCTTATACCTCATCCCAAATGCGACGACCTATGGTGCCACCAGCGTAGATATGCTCCGGCAATTCGTCCTTGTGCTCATCCAGCCACTCAGAAGCGTAATCGTAGATATCGTCGGCATCCAACTCCAACGCTTCAGGTGGCATCTCGGTAAGAATGTCGGTCGGCTTGTCAGGCCCATTAAAACGGCCAAAGGAAAAACCTGCATCGCCCTTGTGTTTCTGTTGGAACTCGTGAAAGTTCTTAGCTCCTACAGCGTAAGAATCCGCAAATAACCTTGCATCTACCATCCGCCCAATGGATTTTGCGCGTTCTACAACCCCTAGCCAAGCTTTCTTTGGGTCAGCAGCAACGAACACAAATGTTGGACGAATGCCCCTTTTTTTGCATTCCTCGATTAACCATTCATTCTCAGTGGCGTTTTGCTCTCCAGCCGCATCCCAAGTCGCTGCCGCACCTGAAGATAGCTCCGGCTTAGCGGCTAACATGGATCCTTTCCCGGCCGCGACTCCGCCACTAGTAACTAGAATCTTTCGTTGCTCCGGTGGCAGTTTGGCAATCTCATCCATGCGCGAAAGAAACGCTTTTTTGACAATCGCGTTTGCTCCTTGATGCATCACGGCGTTGTACTTGGCTCTAGCTTTTGCTCTCTCCGGGTGTAAGGGCTCACCCTTCTTCTCTGGCGGAAGATCAGGACGTGACCACTCTGGCATCAAAGTCTTGGCACCATCCGTTTCAAATACCCAGTTCTTGGTTTTAGCTATATCATAAAATGCCTGAGCCATCTTGTCTGGATGACTCTCAACCATAGCGTTCATCTTCTCCTCAATCGCAGCTTCATCCTTAGAGAGACCAGCTAGACGAGGTAACTTTGGTGGTGGGAGTATTGCCCCACCAGGGATCCCAACCCGCGATATGGTCTTGGGATTAGAAACGGGTTTCGATTTACGCTTAGTGGACTTAGCTTTTGATTTCTCAGCTTTCGGCTTGTCTTTCGGCTCGCTTTTCTTTGTTTCGGAGGCTGGTGCTTTGGGAGCTTGCTTAGAAGGAGCTTCTTGCTTAGGAGCTTCTTGCTTAGGAGCTTCTTGCTTAGGAGCTTGCTGCTTAGGCTTGGGAGCTTCTTGCTTAGGCTTGACCGAATGCAGAGTCTTATCAGCGTCTGGGTGATCCTTGAGATATTGCTGCAACTGTTTCGGGGAGTCAAACTCAGTGGCTTGCCGGTCTAGAAAAGCCAAGGCTACTCGCACGGCTCCATCGGAGGCCGAACCATTGGCCATCATAAGCTCAGCAACTCTCGTGAAATAGTGCATCCTATTACCCGTATTTCTCATTTAGAAGGCACCGCACGAGCGAACCACTTTGAAGTCTTTTTATCAAGACCCATTGTAACGGGTCGTCCATCAGCATCCCGCGTGAACGAAATGACCCCTCCAAGTGGCCAGTCTTTTGGGACACGCAAATTGCTGATGGTTGTATCCCCGTCAGTGACATGCCGGAACATTTCCAATGCACGGTCCAGAAACGGTCGATCCACTTCACGTGAAATAACCGCCTCCGCTTTCGTCTTATTTAAAACGTCTTTACCCGCAGTCCGTTCCGAACTTGCAGCAGAGGACTTGAGCTGCAAAGACAGCATGGCCACTTCAGAAGCTAGACTACGTTGACCGTGGGCAACGAGAATCTCAGCAATTTTCCGTAAGCGATCCATGGAAGCCTCCGAATGTCTATTAAGAGTATTTCTTCAATAGATCATCGACAGTCGCAGCTTTGATGCCCGACTTGTCTTTCACCGTGACCACAAACTTGGTGGGCTTCACTACGATGACCCTCTCTACATCCTTGGCCTTCACGCCAACTGGCAATTGGATCTCAATCGGCTTGGTATCACCAGGAGGCGTGAACACAACGTGATCGGGATTCGAGAAGATACCAGGATTCTGGATCGGCACCACGGCCGCTTGAGTCATCCCCTTCGAGTCAGGTACACCAATGGGAATGATCTTGCCCTTGTCGTCCACACGAGCCGTGGGCACTGAGTTGGCCACATCGATCGCCGTGTGCTCCGGCTTCTTCTTACCAAAGATCCTCCCGATCAGGCCGCCGATCTGGATGTTCTTGATACCCAGAGACACTAGAATAATGGCCACCACCACCAGGACCAGGACTACCCCTGGTCCCACTAGCCACCTCGCGGCTAATTTGGAAAAAGAGACCACCTTCGCCCATAGACTTTTCCAGAACGAGGGCGGAGGAGTGGGCAGAGCCGTTGTTGATGAACCCGTTGAAATTGAATGCATGTCAGGCAGCCGGGGGGGTGGGTGGAACACTGTCGTCAACACCCGGTAGGTCTAGGTCAATACCTTCTTTTTTCGCAATTCCCTTTAATGTCTCATATGCCCAAACTGAAAAAGCTCCGGCCATCGCGAAGTACCCCATACTCGCGGCCAAACCCTTTACACCTGCTTCTGGGTCACGCCAGATCATGCCCAACATCAGGCCAGCGACAATCGGATGCAGAGCCAGCGTCTTGCGGCCCCACCAGAACAACCACACGGGCTTGTTGGTCTTGTGGGCATCTTTGAAAAAGATGTTTTTGGACATAACACGCCCGATGATCATGAAAATCATCATGCCGGATACGAACGGCCAGTGTGGGAGCAGATTGGTGTTGACGAATTCAGCTATACCGTCCATTTTCGTTCCCTTTCAGTTACAGGTCATCGCACGCCAAGCTTCAATATCATTGCAAGTAGGAGCTTTGAGAGAGCACTCGGTATTGAGATCCACTCCCAAGTCCATCTGCGATTCACAGAACTCTTCACAAGTTGTGTTGGGTTCATCGACCGGCCCAGGCTTATCAGAGTCGTAAAAAGGAAGGGCCTCATCACAACCTAGAGTGCGAAAATGCCCGCACATACGCCCACATGGGGTGTCTATGCTGCCGTCCATCCCGGCATCCATTCGCCCCGCATCCATCATCTCAGGATCCATCTCCGGATCATTCAATGGGTCACAACCACAGATCATCACGACAAAGATGAGAATCAAGCTACGCATGCGATACCTCCTTCATGAGATCGTAAAAGAGGATTCTCCTTGTTAGGCGGGTAAGCATGATCATTCGCATCCCAAACCTCAATCCATTCCGTAAAAAGGTCTACGGCTACAAGCGGGATCATCTGATCCTGATGGGGGCCGATGGGCAGGTCAGTGATTGGCATGAAAAGGACAAAGCAGTGTCGGAATTGTTCAAGGTAGCGGCCCCAAAGGCTACCGGGGACGTAGACCTTCGTGAATTTTGCACCGATACGAACCAATACCAACTCTCAGCTTGCGCTGGGAACGCTACAGCCGATAGCTACGAAGTCCTCAACGCTATTGAGGGGCGTCCTCGTGTGGAGCTTAGTCGCCTCTTTGTCTACTCAATGGCTCGCATCCTCAATGGCGATCTAGACAAAGACGAGGGGACACATATCCGAAGTACCTTTGAAGCCGGTAGTAAGTTTGGAATTTGCGAGGAAACCTTTTGGCCCTACCAAACTTCCAAGGTGTTCACTAGCCCAAGCCTGATGGCACAACGACGAGCGCGTGGGCACAAACTACACAGCTACTACCGAATCAAATCCTCGGGCGCTGCTAGAGTAGAGGATGCCATCAAGGCACTTCGGGCTCACAAACCCATCGTGTTCGGAACACTGATTGACGACTCATTTAGTAAAAGCAAAACCGACCCGGTATCGATCCCCAAAGGAAAGACTATTGGCGGTCATGCAATGATCGTGGTTGGCTATCAGGGCGGGAACTTCATTGTGAAGAACTCTTGGGGCAAAAGATGGGGAGCTGACGGCTTCTGGTACATGACCCCCGAGTACTTCGCGTGGAAGAACACCTGGGATATCTGGGTGCCGACCCTTGGCAGTGAATTCAAGGTAGCAGCCTGAGGCACCGTTCGGGGAGTAGTTGAGACTTTCACGCGACCCTGGAACGACTCAAGCCATCGGTGCCTCATCGGTGCCGACTTGAGCGACTAGCTAGGTTCAGACCTCTTCGAGAAACTGCCAGAACATGCCGTGGGCACCCTGAGAAACCCGATGCACGACTGACGTGTGACGCTCAATCTGACGCCCGTAGGGGTCAGTCTTGGACGCATCGTCGGTGACGAACACGAGGTTCACTGAGGGTTGGTACCCTTGGCTCGCCGTCCCATGAACCGCCGTAAGAAGAGCCGGGTGGCCCATCCCATGCGCGTCCGTGAACACGACTGCCTGACCGATCACTGGTTGCCTGACTTCACTCATGGTTGCCTTCTTTCAAGCGGCTCCATTGCCGCGTGAAAGTCTCACCAGAGGAAGCCTATGAAAGGAATCCTTCACTCTTGCGGTCTTTTACCGAGTCAGTCTCGCGTAGTTTGGTCACGATCTTGCGGGAAAGCATCATTCTGATGGCGCTTAAGCCGATTGCGGCCGGAGAATGGAGCTTCTTCTGGTAGCGTAGGTGTATCTAGAGGGATGGCAACAGCACGAGACGATAGCAGTGCAAACGATTTCCTCAAACAGAACGAACTACCGCATATTAAGTATGCCCGGGAGTCCAAGCTCTATTGCGATGGAAACCAAATTGAGTTAATGCGCCAACAAGCGGCCGACACTTTCGCCCTGTGTTTCATTAACAGTATTAAACACGAAGATATTCAAACATGGTGGACCCCTGAGCAGCAGCGGCAAACACTTCGTGAAGTCACCATACAGATCCCAAAAATCGACCATGTTCTAGAGTTATACCCCGAAGATAAACGCGACTTGATACTGTATGCAGCCATAGGACTAGAGGCCCAGAGGTGCCTTACCAACACTGGCTCATTGATCGTTCTTTGTCGATCGCAAAAGACAAAGAAAATCGCCAATGTTTTGGATCTGATATTTGGAGACAAAAACCACCTACGGACAATCGCCTGGACCCATGGGTTCTCCTCGACCACCCAAATAAGCACGTCGTATCCAGACGTGATTCAAAATTTTCTCTGGTATCAAAAAGATAAAGCAGCATTCTACCCGGACAAAATTCTAGTGCCTTGCAACAAGCAATATGTCCTGAAACAATTTAGGCACAAGGATCCACATGAGGACGACGGTAAAGAGGACGACGAGGATGATCTCTTCTTCAAGACAAAACCTGGTCGGAATTATCGTTTGAACTCGCTTACGGGGTGGTCGAGGTCAAACGGAAATCTCCCGCCAAATGCCCTAGCACCCGTGCTCACATCGATCCCAGAAGAGCACCGTGGAACACCGGAAGACAACCTACGTTATGCGGAAGAAAACAGCCTCCTGGAAAAGACCTCAACTGGTTCTTACGCGCAAAAGCAGTACCAGGATATGACCGTTGACAAAGGCAAACCAGTTTCGACGTTGTTCGCATACTTCCCAGGTACGGCAGGGACTCTTCACGGGAGTAAGGCTAACATCGGCGAGCCTTTCCGGACGTTGCAGAGCTGTCTGGAAGTATTCTTGAAGGGCCACACCAAGGATGGCCAAAAAGTGTTGCTGCCTTTCTGCTCTTATGTGGAAACTGAAAAGCAGAAGAAGAAGCAGAAGCAGAAAAAGCGTCGGCCTACCGAGAAACCGTGTCTATTGAGAACGGTTATAGAGGGGAAACGTAGTTGGGTGGCGATGATTCCCAACTCAAGATGCATTCTCAATCCTGAGTCCGCTCATGCGATGATGGAGGATCTTAGGATCGAGAATGACCCTCTTGAATGGCAGCCAACATCATACGAAGAAGCGTTGGCGCTGAGTAAGTTTGATAATGAGAGAGGCGAAAAGTTTGATAATGAGAGAGGCGGCAAAAAGGGAATGCTATGTCAAGCGTTCGCTACGAACCGAGTTAGCCTTGCACTTAAAACGAAGCCGGTTGGGCCGACAAAGAACGGAACGGACGAGGGAATGGACGCCGTGTTCATACTGTTGGATGACGATGGGAACCCCCACAAACTCATCTTGTCCGTGAAGTCGGGGTTGGTAAGCAAAGCCGACCGGAAAGCAGTAGAATCTTTAGGCAGCACGATGACCGCTGAGAAAGCCTCGTATGGTATCCTGTACTCCTGGGAACCTCCAACCCAGCCCGCGCGTGAGCACATGGAAAAACTCCGCAAGGAAGGGCAATATATCCGGATAGTCACGGTCCGAGAGGATCTCGAAGGATCCGATCCCATTCGGCGTCCAGTGTTCCCCGGCTCTTGACTCATTACACAAGTTCTGTAATGTCAGAAAATCAGTGTCGAGGTACCGTATGGATGAGAAGAAGAAAACGGAAAAAGTTGTGACAGCACGTAAGCCGAAAGCCCGGAAGACCAGGGTGCGTAGGAGGGTACCTAGGGTGACTATTGTATCCTATGCGGGAACCACGTCGTCGGCTGCTAAGGCGTCGCGTGTGCCGGTCGATGTTGGGAAAGCCTTTGTGGCGCGTCGGAAGGCTGCCAAGCAGGCCACGGTTGTGGGAGCTACGGTACTTCCACTGAACATTCAGTTCAAACGGCTAGTGATGGAGATCGGTATGTCTCAAGCCTACGTTTTCATGGCTGAGCTTCGAGCACTTGTTGAGAACGTACCCAACCGTGATCGCTGATCGGACTCCCGGTTGCCTCTACCAACCGCAGCCTAGTACCTGCGGCGCACCTCACGCTTAACAATATCAAGGTCGTTCAAGACGTTCTGAATGTCTTGGTCTTGCTCAAAAATCTTCATTGACTTCCGAAGAAAAAGAGCCTGCTGCTCAAAAAACTCAGCCGATTCGTAAGCGTAGACCATAATCTTCTGGTCTTTCGAGGAAATCCAGGTTCGAGCATCAGGGCCCGAATCAATGGCGGCTTGACGACTAAGAGCCTTTTCTAAAACTTTCGCTGGATCTGTCATGATTCCTCTTTCGCTCCCGTATCGATCTGAAGTGTGCCCGCTTCCCATTGGGCAAGCTTGTGCATTTGCTCTTGAAGCTGAATTCTCTGATCCGTAGTCAAAAGAGGGTTGGCGAGAGCGCTCTTGAGTCGTGCTCTCGCAATCTTTGCCCCCTCTTTACGGTGTTTCGGGGATAGATCTAGATATGTCCTACGGATGATTGTCATGGACTAGACCTCTTGGACAGGGCAATGGTCGCCGGGTCAATGTTCATGTGTACGTTGTTCCTGGTCAGGGGATGTCCATCAATACGGTATAGGTCTGCGGCGGCATAACCTTCACCAGATCCCTGAGTGCCAATAGTGAGGTCCCCCGGTACCGGAGCACCAGGAGTGGGTCGGACGACATTTGTGATAACAAGCAGCATCAACTCGTCACCCGCCGAGACTTCGGTGGCCCCTACATTGGTAACAGCGTTTCGGACCAGCATTGCCCGTCCCACCAGCACGTTGGTATGGTTGCCGGTTACGAGAAGCGGTTGCCCTTGTAACGAAACCTCGCCGCCCGGATGAGCCCCATTGCCCGTAAACACGGAACCGCCACGCTGAACACGGAAGTTGGTCAAGAGCGAGTAGTTGCCAGGTTCGCCGTCCACATGGACCAGCACGTCCCCGGGGGAGCCTACACCTGATGAGGCCGTGTCTATCAATGCCTCGTACTGCTCGCCACCATTGACCGCCAGGCCCGTGCAATGACCGACCCCGACATCATTCGAGAACACAAGCGGGGAAGGGGTAGCTCCAAATACCTGACCCCGAAAATCCTTGTCCCGGAACAGCGAACCGAGAGGAAGCCGCTCGGAACAACTCAAGTACTCCGACCCAATATTGGTCAGATCTGTGGATTGAAAATTGCCGGGTAACGAATTGGGTCTTGGATCGATGCCCGTGGTGGGTGGGAATGCCGTGGGATCTTCATACGCTACGTCCTTGAAGTCCAAAAGGTTCGTGGTCGCGTCAGCGGAGTACCGACCACTACCAAGAGTCGTGGAAAAACTTTTGGCAGCGAGCACTTCCAAGACCTTTTGATTCGGCCTCGTGAGAGCGCTTTGATTCAAGCGTGTGGAAGCGAGTTGGAAGGCATCAGCGGTCGTTAACGGACCCGGATCGTATGGAAGATCGATATATGTGGACTGAGATCCCCATGGATCTCCGCCGTATGGGGTACGGGTGTAGTTGATGACCACTTGATCGGACGGCTCGGCGGGACCGGGTAAGCAAGCCGCAGGTCCTGCCACTTGCCTGTTGATGTTAAGAGGCCGAGTGCCCGGGTTAGGAGCTAGACCGGCTACTAACGACCAACTATTACCAGAAGGTCTAGTCAAAACCAGTCTGGCTTCCGAATTCAAATCGAAAGTTCCGCGATCGAAGCCGAAAATGGACGCTTCGATTACGTAGTCACCAGCCGCAAATGAAGCGAGTGGGTTTGGTGAACGTGTGATATCGATGGCGTTGGCGTTGAGAATGAAAGTAGAATCCCCATCATCGTCAATCTCAATCCACATGGTCGGACCATCGGCTTGAGTCATGTTCTGACGAAGCAGATTTGTGGCGGCCCCACCAACGAATGCCCTGGTTGTCGAGTTGAAAGGTGACCCACCGTTCACCTTATAATCATTCGCTTCGTACACCCCAAACAACCTGGCCACCCCATAGAACGGAGGTAACTCCAACCCTTGACGCTCAAGACCTCTAGTGTCAGTGAACTTTCGCATTCCTGCAAATGTATTCGTGTACAGGAAGGTCCCATTATAGATTGAGGGCGTTGAAGTCTGGAGATCCAACGTGGAGAAAGCAGCGTAGGTGAATCCTGTGACGGGATTGTAGTTAACGTAATTCTTGTCCGCATCACTGAAGACGCTACCACTCTTGCTGACCGACCCAAAGTTGATGCCTTGAGAGAACGTCCCGGAGAGAGCATCAACGGGTAGAATTGGAAGACGTACTTCGCCCCAGCCCGGCACAAGATGGCGGGGTAAGCTGACGAAAATATTTTTCTGGGCCGCTTGCGGGAAAGTAGTGCCGCAAAACATTTCGAGTGGATCCGTTGTGGTCCACTTAGGAGCAAATGTCTTAGTAAGCAACGGCATTACACCTTGTGCCTGATGGACCGTGAATACGACTGGACCACCCGGAGATCGAATAGGCCGATCCACTGTGATTGAGGTGTTCACAACAAGACTCAAAATTGTATAGCGACCAGCGCCTGGACCACTAGCTATAATCAAAGCATCGCCCACCGCTGTAGTTCCCGTAAAAGGAACTGCGGTCAATGTGGGTGAATTCAGACCTTTGGTGCCAGTTGTTGCAGACCCGAACCGAGGATCTGGGCCCGGATTTGCGGCATCCCCATCCACTGTGAGAACCACTGGGAAATCAATTTTGCGGAAGGGAGTAAGCAAAAGCGACTTGCTGCCAAGGTCCGCGTAAACCTCAGAAGTGACCGGCAGAAGATTATTAAAAGGGGCGCTCCGGAACTTAGACCACAACGGGGTCCAAGCTATCCGTGATCCCTGATTATTTGACGGGACACCGGATTGCTGGACAAGCAAATCCGCCGACGGGTTAATGTACGACACTGAATGCAGCATGTCGGGGCGACGTGACACACCACGGCCAGGACCGTAAACCGCATTAACTTTGATGTGGAGCAACGCGGGGGTTGCTGCCGTGATAACGCCGGTTTGGGCTGGGAATGTGGGGCCAAACACGATGAACAGGTCATCACTAGGGCCAGGGATGGCCGGGAAAACCGAGTACATCGTAGAAGGGATGTCACCTGAATCGCCATCAAACCTGAGGCTTACAAAACCCGGAGCATCATTCACCCACCGAACCTGATCTGTGTCCCCACCCGGTAAGCCATTCTTTAGCTGGTTCACTGGGATTTGCAGAATATCCCCGGGGGAAAACTGATTCGCGGTTGTATTGGAGGTCGGAGTTTCATCGTAACCAGTGCCGGACGAGTTACCGATGAGTTTGACTGTTAGTTGTAGATCCCACGTCACATTGACGAGCAGACCCGGCCCGGGGGGCACGGCTGAACCGATGGGTGCTACCATAAGCTCAATCGGCTGAACCGTGGCGGCATCCGAAAAGACCATGCGGATGTTGTCGGGGGCATCAAGCTTCGTCACACCCAACGAGACGCCACCGGACTTGATCGCATCCTGATAGAACACCACGGGCCCTTGTGGGCCAGCACCGCTACGCTTCCAGTTGGATCGAAGCTGCCCACGAAGCAGTTTATCAAGGCTCCCATTAAGCAAAGAGTCATAGTCAAAGCCATTGGGATTCACACAGTGACGGAGATCCAAGATGTCCGTCAGGGCAATTTGATCCGAGAAAAGGCCATCGGGACGACCCGACATGATCCTGACCACGGATCCGGCCTTGTGGAATTCACCCACCGTCCCATTCACACCACGGGCCAACGTGTTGATCGTGTTCGTTCCCGTGTTGATAGACGCATAGGTCATCAACTCATCACCAATCTGAATCAGAACCGGGGTCGCAGGATTGATTGGCAACGGAATATTGAGTGCCGAAACCAAGCTCGCCGACGTTGCCACCGCTGAAAGGTTAGCAGACAGCGTAGGAACCGTAGAGAACGTCTTGATTCCAGTGCGATCTACCGCCGTGGGATTACGCGAGAACCCACCATTGAGATTCTGCGAGGGCTCGCCCAGCCAAGAAACCGAGTTGCGGCGGAAGATAGCCGAGATCGGAATCGCGTAGGAATACCCGTCCACGGTTCCGAGCGCATTCTGGGTGCCGTCACCCGCTCTCCACAGCCCTGGGTCGCCCAAGGCTTGCCGCATATTCGTGAACGTGTAGGAGGTCGGGGTAGTGGCAGCGCCCTGAGCCTTGACAACAACTGGATCGAAACCATCGGGATTCGAGGTGAGGCCAACCAAACCCTTCACAACACGGATTCGGTATTGTATTTGCGTGCGTTGGGTAGTTTCAAAGCCCAGCGTCGGATCTACTAAATCATCGGCCAGAAAGCTGAAGCCGCCTTCCACATTGCCGTAGCGATAGATAGCACTGCTAGCTGGTTTGTTGGTAGCGGACGGGTTGGGTTGGATGCGAGCTTTCCAGACCTCAAGAAAAACGAAGTCGATTCTGAAATCGCCGCTGTTAGCCGGAGGTGGATCCAACGCAATGATGTTGGTGCTGTCAACGTTATTGGGGCTCCCGGGCGGAGTTCCTGTACGAGTACCAGTTACTGGAATTAGCCAGCCATGCACATTAGCCCACTGAACAGATTGAAGTTCGCCAGTGCGTTGGGGACCAAACTTGAACCAGTTTGACCACAATGAATTTGTCAGATATGCCGATTGTGTATTTGTTTCATTACCCAAGAAACCGGATGGCACCCCTCGAAGCACATCCGAACGCACGGCAGTTGTAGCAATATCCCCTTGAAGGATAAATTCAGCGTCACATGGAGGCTTACCAGCTTGGAACACCACATCTTCAAAAGCTGTATCGGCAGCTTCCAAGACTCGTGACACTCCGGGACCCAAATTTTCAGCCATTTTATACCCTCTGATTCGATGCAGTATGATGGCCCCACCTCGTGGTCCATCACGTTGTCAAATGGGCTGGCTTATAGGGAGAATCGTAAATCCGTATTTTCACAGCTCTTTACCACTAGCCATCCGGTTCTTGCCACTATACCAATGTGTAGGTGTTGCCCCTCCAAATCAGGACAAGAGGGCTTGATCGCGTTGAATTAAAGCCGTTCACTGTGTAGTACATGCATGAATAGGCTCATTTCACCCATTGTCGGCCTTCTGCTGATCGCTTGCGGAAGTTCACCAACCGCAGCACCTACACCAGAAACCAAGGATCCTGAGCGAATTCAGGACGCTGGTTCATCGCTTGTAGACGGTGCTACCCAGAATACGCCGATGCCGATCCCGGATGCTGGTTCCCAACCACCGGCAACCGACGCGGCACCCATGGATGCCGCATCTCCAAATTCTGGATCCCCGGACTCCGGATCCCCAGCCAATATTCCGGATTCTGGGTCCCCGGATTCCAATATCCCTAGTCCGGATTGCACCCCCTTGGATACAAAATGTGAAGGCTTGGTAGCATTTACTTGCGGTTCCGGATCGACTTGGAAAAGCACCCAATGCCCATTCCTCTGTTCAGACGGGGCCTGTGTGGGAGTTTGCAATCCGGGAGATTTGGATTGCCAAGGCCTTGTTCCCAGGGCCTGCAACTCCAACGGTCAATGGGTTCAAAAGCCCGCTTGTTCATTCGTATGCGAAGCGGGTAGCTGCACGGGCTCTTGTGTACCCGGTGACCGGGATTGTTCTGGCCAGAACCCACGAAGCTGTAACCAGAGTGGTGCTTGGGTGAATGAGACACAATGCAGTTTCGTGTGCGGTGGTGAAGGCGTGTGTTCAGGATCGTGTAGCCCTACAGCCAAGGATTGCCAAGGCAACATCCCGCGTACCTGTGACCAAGCTGGCGCGTGGCAGTCAGGTTCCGCTTGTCCATACGTGTGCGGTGGGGCCGGGGTTTGCCAAGGGGTCTGCACCCCATTGGCTACCCGTTGTAACGGCAATGGTTCAGAGACTTGTAATGCTTCGGGGCAATGGGTCTTGAACCAAACTTGCCCCTTCGTGTGCTCAGGTGCTGGGGTTTGCTCAGGAAGCTGTGCCCCAACCACTAAGCAATGCTCGGGTACAACCCCTCAGACCTGTGATGGTTCCGGTGCTTGGCAAAGTGGCTCGGCTTGTAGCTTCGTGTGCCAAGCGGGAACTTGTGGCGGTGTTTGCATCCCTGGGGATCGGGATTGCTCGGGACTGATTCCCCGGAGCTGTAGTGCTCAAGGGCAATGGGTTGCTGAGACCGCTTGTCAATTCATTTGCGGTGGCGAAGGGGTGTGTTCAGGATCGTGTAGCCCTACAGCCAAACAATGTTCGGGAACCACGCCACAAACTTGCAATGCCAGTGGTCAATGGGTTTCGGGTTCAGTTTGTCCATACGTGTGTGGTTCGGGAACCTGTGGCGGTGTTTGCGTGCCAGGTACCAAGCAATGCTCAGGCGCTTTGATCCAGACCTGTAATGGTTCGGGTCAATGGGACACGGCGATTGCCTGTGGTGCCGTCCAGGGTGCCACCGTGGCGTGTGATTCGGGTACCAAAGCTTGCATCGCTACCTGCACGGGTACCAACTTCGACTGCGACCTAAACATGGCCAACGGCTGTGAAGCCGATGCTTCTTCGGACGCAAACAACTGCGGTGTGTGTGGCCACAGTTGTTGCGGGGGTGCTTGCGGGTCGGGGACTTGCGGGGTCTACACTTTCATGCCTGCTGCCCCACCCTACCGTTATGACGTGGATGCCAACAATATTTATTGGTCCTGGGGCACCGAAATCAACAGCATGCCCCGCACGGGAGGAGCTACTACGGTCGTTGCTTCCAACCTCCCGGGAGGACTAAGAACCTTTAGCGTGTTCGGAACCAACGTGTTTTGGAGCGTAAATGGCACGGTTGCAAACAATTATCAGGACGTTGGGATTTACTCGCAACCCATTAGTGGTGGCACACCTACCCATTACATGCCGCTCATGGATTCCGATTCTTTGCTAATCACCGCCACGGACATTTTCACAAAGCGGGTAGACAGTGCGGGTATCTATTACATCCCACGCAGCAACGATGGCTCCTATAACCTGCTGTTCGGCGCTACACTTCCGGACGGATCGGTCAACGTAAACGCAACTTACGCTGCACCTTTTGTCACGGACGGCACGTATCTCTACGCGACTTACTCGAACTATGCGACAAACCTGTTCCCAGTCGTCAGGACACCAATCCACGGTGGTGCAGTCACTACGTTCGCGTCTTGGACCCCCGTCTCAGGGTCGGTCAGACACCTGGCTCTCTCCACGGACGGAATCAACCTCTACTATATCCGAGCCATCGGTGCCGACGCTGCAAATACTGGTATCTGGAAGCAGCCATTTGCCGGTGGCGCTGCAACGCTGTTGGTGGGTAATGGGTTTGGATTCAACCAATCCACGGCTACCGATGGCACCAACGTCTATTATGAGGTGAATAATCAAATCCGTAAAATCCCAATCAATGGTGGGTCTAGCTCGTTAGTTGCGCCATCCTCTACTGGTGGAACGGTCAATTACAACATCAAAGTTATCAACCAATGTGTTTACTGGAAGTCGGACACTCTCCACGCTAGTGCGGTGAGTCCTTGAATTGCCTCCACTCCCGTACCTGCTAAAGAACTGGCCTATGACAGAAGAATCTTCAAACCGAGTGGCCGAACGTTTCGCGATGTCCCGAGGGGTCCTCGTGGTCGATGAAAACGTACAGGCATTGGCTCACGCTCTCAGAGCAGCTAACATCCGAGTGATCATTCCACGTAGCGGGATGTTGGACCCGGACATCAAAACCGAGCTGCTCCCACGGCGTATCTTTGTCACAAAGAATACCAGGGATTTCAAGGATGACGCTTCATCGTTTGAATACGGGATCATCTCGCTAGACAAGTTGAAGTTCATCGATGCTGAGCCAAATCCAGCTAAAAACGTGACCGTACGGCTCATCTCGAAAGCCATCATCGATCACCATCTGTGGCAGAAACAGCATGGCTTCTTGCTCACCCTGGAAGACTCTGGCAATCACAGGTATGAAGATTTGGTGGAGTAGTACTGGGCCTTTGAGATCGGGAAACTGCTAAGGATCACGACCCAAATGACCAATAAAGCAGCCACAAAGCGGGGAATGGTCGAACGCATAGTAGCCAGAGCCTCTGGGTTCGACCTGATCGCCACGGCCAAACCAATAGTGTCAGCTCTCTTACGCACACGGACGCCCTATTGCAGGAGCAACAATGAGCTATTTCACACATGAACAGCTCGCAGTAATAGCGAAATGCTTGGCGGAAAGCTGCGAAAATTTGATGTTGCCCGATGAGGACCAGACCGGTTCAGTAGAACCTGAGGAGTGGCATGATGCCGCTTGGGTTTTCCTGCGCGAATTGGAAGTTGCCGGGTGGTCCGTGGTACGAACACCCTAACGGGCCGATACCCACCGGCCAGCCGTTCAATATCCAAATCGAGGTGCGCGGGGATGCTGAAGCAACCATTCCTCGGCTTCTTGCTTGCTGTGGAACGGCTTACCGCCGGTACCCACCGTGCCGTCGTACCAGCCAATCGTCCAACCCACCGTGTCCAGCCTCCAGTTCTCTTTGCGGTCACCGGGGGCCCCAGACCAAGGTACGGCACCATAAAGGCTGGCCGTCGCCCCCGTGTCCTTGTGGGTCCAGTGCTTGGACTCGATCACTTCGCCTTCGCCACGACTACCAATTTGAGCACCCGAAGCTGTAGTTTCGACCCTTTGGGCCAGTTGACTCAGATCATGAGCAAGTTTCTCACGACTTGGGTTCTTGGTTTTAGAGTACGCAAGCAAACTCCGTAACTCCTGCGTCAGCTCATTCGGTGAAGCAATCTTTTTCATGTCTCTGCTCTCTGCCATTAGGCGTTGATTCTTGTATCCGGAGGCCATTCGGAGTCCTGATCGATACACACGGTAGGCGGCGGCAACGTGTTCCGGGTGTGGCTCTGAAGGGTCATGCATGGGCCGTGACCCTCGATACCCCGACCACGCTCAACGTAGAGCATCTCGAAGCTCGCGGCTCCCAGGCCTTCCCGAAGCACCTCGTGGGCCTCGTTCGGATCCCCGTCACCGCACGTGTAGAAGTCCACAGCGGCGTAGCCGTACTCGGGCCAGGTGTGGATAGAGAGGTGCGATTCCTCGACCACCACAACTCCCGAGACGCCTTGCGGTACGAAAGGTTTGAACTTTGAGAATACGACTTTCGTACGTGCAGCGATTGCAGCCTCAAGCATCAAGGCTTCAATCTTGTTGACATCATTAAGTACATCAGCATTGCAGTTCATGTACTCGACTAAAAGGTGGCGTCCGTGGGTATCCAATTCACAAACCCTCCATAGCCATAGGCTCAGGTAGTAACGACACTCTACCCTTCCAACAACTCACAAAAACAACTTCAAAAGATCAGTGCCCACGAACCCAGGTACACCCGATAGCC